>OJFS01000218.1_pt1 | contig 26497 bp, 11 predicted proteins | sample 1594231 | NCBI WGS metagenome assembly OJFS01 (sample SAMN05416847, study PRJEB24817) | seawater metagenome | isolation source: Sea water | place: Canada:Atlantic | collected 2013-07
TTGGCTGCCTGTGCTCGAGTGAGCATCGAAGGCGGCCCCGCATATATGGCTCAAGTTGGCTGCCTGTGCTCGAGTGAGCATCGAAGGCGGCCCCGCATATATGGCTCAAGCCGGTGGAAGAAGACAGCCAAAATGGAGCGCGATATCGCAAAATACGTTGGAGCCAGCCACCCAATCTACGTGACGTGAGTGCACATTTGCAGATGCCTCGCGATGCATGGCCGGTTGTCAGGCCGCTTGGATACGACTGTGGCAAACCACCCAGCAGGTGTGGGCCCGACTCGCGTTGGGTGGGTACCAAGGTGCACCGCATCCCCTGCTGCTCCGACATTTGTCGAGCTCAACGTCTCTACCTGTGGCGCGGACCGACGCAACTGCGGAGGTGTTAATCGCTGTCGCCAAACAGCCAGGCGGAGGGCAACCTCGTTAGGAGGCTAGAGATCTCCCTTCCACCGAAGGGAGGATCGCCCTGCCACAGTTACGCGAGCGACGCCAGCTTGCGAGACGTTCAATTCGAGCATTCGGGCCGCGCGACCTATGGAGACCCAGTCAGAGGCAAGCGCGGGCGCTGCCCAAGCGGATCGCCGGCAACTAGTGCCGCCCGCGCCTGGCGCGACCGCCTTCAAGCGCGGGCGGCCCGTGACTTTGCTCCATCAAACGGGACAAGGCAAAACACAGTTGCACAGATACATGCCGGCGGCGCGACTCCCCCCCGCAGATCGCCCTCAGTGGGGGAGACCGCGACACCGGTGACGGAGCGCAGTTGGGAGTGTCTTTGGCTCACGCCAGGGCGCTCGTTGCTCCTCCGTCTCTTTGTATCTTCCATACTGCGTTTATCAGAAGACGTATGGTTCTTGCACTTGTGCAAGATTGGGCGTCTTCTGCAGCAGTCCCTTTGATGGGAGGCCCCAGGGTGGGGGCCGCCTCGAACCCCCAGCCAGGGATTCGAGCGGAGGGTGCCCCGGATTCATCTATCCGTTGGGCCCCGGTACATTCATTAGAACTGATCACTTTGCGCAGCAACCGTCGGCCGCCGCTTTTTAGCTGGACGGCAGTACGCTGCGCCGTCGCTCTGTCGAGCACGCTCTCGTGCTTCGTTGTGACACGGGAGTAGAGTCGAGAGGTAGCCCTCGACGAGACGACCGGCGCTGCGATGCCAGACCTCACTGCCGCCGAGCTCAGCATACCGGCCGAGCAGCAGCCCGATCCCGCAAAGCCACTGGTGATACCCGTCGACTCAACAGTGGTAGGCTCGACCCGGCGCTTCATTCCGTGGTCTGCGGTGGGCAATCCGGCCCTCCTCAATCTGCCCCCTCCTCCCCCAGGGATGCAACCGGCGTGGGTCCAGATTCCGCAGTGGGTCGCCATCAGTGCGCTTCTCCCGTTCAGTGAGCCCGAGCCCGCTGTGGCCACCTACTTTGACAGACTCAGCGTCTTGCGGCTGGCCGTATTGGCCGCGGCTTGGCGCCGCATCCTCGGTGCCTTGTCCGACCTCGGCGTGTTCGGCACGGTGCACGTGGATGAGGATACGTTCCGTACGGTGTGCGTCCAGGCTCTGCACTCCCGCCAAATCCCGGTGCCCGAGCTCTTTCTGCAGTGGGGCGATTTGGGGCACTCTGAGGCGATCGTACCCTTGGGACCAGCGCCATCTGCAGAAGCAAAGGCCGTCGACTTCTTGCAGTACGCGACGGTTGGGGCTCTCTGCGACCCTACGGCCGACGTCCCATTCGCAGCCCTGTCTGACATGACCCGCTGCTTGGGGCCCGTCTTCACGGCGGCAGCGCGCGTCGATCCCATGGGGAGCACCGTCGTGGGGGCTGCATCGCTCGCCACCGCCGCTGGTCACATCACTCCGCGAGCGAGCGATGGGCATCCCGCCCTGCTCGCTCGGCATGTGCTCAGCATGCTGAAGACTACCCGCTCGAGTTTCCCGACCTGCCTGAGGATCAACTCTTTTCAGAACTACTCTGCGGAGGTTGAGACTCGCGCCGAGTACGTGGGCGGGACCACCGTGGCGCGCGACCGAGTAGCCGAGCAGCGATGCTCGCGCGCCATTGCGGCCAAGGCGCCGACGCTAGACGCCCTGCTTCGTGCGCTGCCTCGGCCAACGCCCCCGTCGGTCGTTTACGAAGCCTACCGGCAGCTCGTCTCGCTCTACTTTCCGACGGACCGGCGCCCTATGGATCTGCTCCTGACTGATCTGGACGCTCAGCTTTTCGCGCGGCTACCCACCTACCAACACGCGCTGACCAACGGCAAGCCGTTCGCTTCGATTCTGGAGGGGTTGCGCAAACTCCACGAATCGCTCGAGCCCTCGAGGAAGGCGCCAGTCATGACTTCGACAGGCGACTCCGAGGACTCGGCGTTGGGCAAGTTCGACCGCGCGCCGGCTGGCCTCCCGGACAACTCACTCCGAGAGGCCATCCATAGCGCCCCTTTCCAGGACGCAGTCCGCAGGATTGGCAGCATCGACCTCTCCACCCCGAATGGCCCGCTGGAGGTCCTCAAGGAGGTGTTCCTGAGCGACGCGATGATCTTGCAGCGCTACGTGATCTTCCAGGAGACCGCGCTCGCCACCAAGCACGAGGTCTTCGGTGTGATCCAAGGCGTGCGTCACCGCCTCGGACGCTACCTCGGGTCGGTTGTCGCGATGGAGAATGGCAGCGTCCCGCCCGGCCTGGAGGACTTCTCCTTGGGGGAGACCGAGAGGCTGATGCACGCACAGCGCGTCGCCGCCAAGGCCACTTCTCTTACTCGCTTCGCCGACCCGCCGCTAATGCCCAAGCACGAGCTGATGCTACGGTGCCACTACTCGTCGGTCGACCTCTACAACGCCCCGGGAGGCGCGAGCGAGCCCGCGGCGCTCAAGGCGAACAAGAAGGGGCATATGGTCGAGGCCGTGGCGGTGTCGGCGCAGTTTCGCGACGCTCACGTGCTCCGCCGGATCCAAGCCTTCTGGGCCTCTTTCTTCACCGCTCGCGGCTTCCATGCGGACCCGAGCAGTACCCACCACACCTTCCACTCGTTGCTGGGTGTGATCATCGACTTCATCGACCAAGGCGCGTACAAGGAGGGTACCGAGCTCGAGGCACACCTCGACCTAGCGTCGGAGGTGCTCAAGCAGCAACTGGAGGAGAGCGGGCAGGAGCACCGCGCCCTGCTGCGACATGCACAGCCCGCCAACGCGAAGTTCGGTTACTTCTGCGCGCGCAGCACGACCGCGCTGGGGAAGATCGAGACGCGCGTCGCGTCCAACCAATCTGTGGCGTCGCTCAAGTTGGCGCTAGGCTTGGTGGACAGCGCGCCGCTGAGGCTGCAGCTACAGTCGTGGACTCGCAGGGGCAGCGATGGATCCTCTAGCACGAGTTCGAGGACGCCTCGGCCACCAAGCCCGCACCCTCGCCGCGAGGCTAGCCGCTCCCCCTCGCCGGCGCGCCCTCGGGGCGAGCGAGGCCGGTCGCCGGATGCGGCTCGGAGCCCCGGCTCCACCCCGGGCTCGAAGAGCCACTTGGTCGAGCGCAAGTCGGGCAAGCTGATCATCGGAGACCCGACCCGCAACCGCGAGGAGTACGACGTCGACGGCATCGCCGGGCACCTCGGCGTTCCGGCCTCCAAGCTGTGCCCCAGTCGCTTCTCCGTGAAGCCCGGCGCGGCGGCGCTCTCGCTCTGCGACCAGTGGGGCAAACCGGGGCACGAGCACGCGACGTCGGCGGCTCACGCCCCGTTGCAAGGCTTTGACCTAGAGCACTGCCGCAGCCGCTTCATGCGCACCATCAAGCCCAAGCAGCCTGGAGGCGAGCGGCGCGATCGCAGCCGCAGCCGCAGCCGCAGCCGCAGCGGCAGCCGCCCGAGGCAGGATTTTCGGGCGCCGGCGGCCATCTAGCCGGAGGGCAGGCCGTCGGCGCATCACCCTCCAGGGCGACCGGACCCGGTGACCCAGTTCCGCGAGAGGAGTACGTCGCGGCTATGGGGCGGCAGAGAGACGGCACGCCACAGGACGGCGACGAGGTCACCCTCTCGCACGCCGTCTCGAGAGGCGTGGCCAGCGCGTCGCCGAGGGCCGTCCGGGGCGCGGTCTTAGCTGGCGCCGTCCCGGGCGTGGCGGCGGCCACGGGCGCTACGCCCCTGGCGGCAACCTGCGGATGGACGGCCTGGCTCGCGAGCGCGGCGACCGCCATCGCCTGCGGCATCATGGTGGTTATCGGCATGACCCTGGCGGCGAGGTGGCTCGGGCTGTGGTCGCGACTGCCAGCGGCGGCGACAGCCGGCGCCGCGGGCTGGGCTCTGCGAGGACGATGGACCCGCGCCGCGCCTGTCTCGCCCTCGCCATCGGGGCCCGGAGCTTCGTCGCCCGCACCGTCACCCCCACCTTCGCCGGGGCCCTCGCGCCCACCCGAGGAGGACCTCGAGGAGCGGCGGCGACAGGCTTGGTCGACCTTCTCCTTCCCGATCGTGGACGTGGAGGAGTTCCGCCGCCTCATGGCGCTGCCTTATGGGGCGCCTACGGGCTGCACGGTTTGCGAGTACTCGGCGACTATCCGAGAGGAACAGCGACGGCGCGGACGCATCTTTATCTCGATCGATGTGCGCGACTCGCTACTTCCTGGACTGCATTTCCGCGGCGACTTTCGCCTCGTGCTCCACCTCTTCCACTGGCCTGATGGCGTCTTCTGCTTCACGCCGTGCACGCACATGCTGCGACGAGACGACTATCTGACGCTCAAAATGCAGGACGGACGGGCGCTACACTGCCTCCTCCTCTTCGTCTACGCCTTTTGCGCGGACGGTGGCTGTGTTTTCCTCGAGCAGCCCGACACGATCGTATCCGATTACCTCGTCCCCTGCTCTGCGGACTTCCGCGCCTGCGATGCCGGCGATCCGTGGACGAAGAGGTTCCAGGTGTACTTGCGAGGAACCAGCAGGACGACGCTGGAGATCGACCCGGGTTGGAGCGTCGACGGCCGGCGAAGAGGCGGAAGCGACTTCAGGCGACAGTTCAAGGACGCGGACGCAAGGGATCGCTTTCGCAGCTCTTGGGAGGACTTCCCCCATACCGCGACTCTCATCGTGAGTCAGGTTCGGCCCGGCGAATCCACCCCACGCCCGCTCGACTACCAGTGGGTGGTGGAGACGGTGGCGGTTCGCTGGCACGCCGCCAACCTGCCGCTGTTTGATCGCTATTGGGAGCGAAGTGGCATTTTCGCTCCCGAGATTGAGGCTTACCCGATCGAGCGGGGGCGCGGTGACGGGCGCCGCCTCGAAGGGGTCACGCCCCTGAGCGTGCGAGTGGACTGGCCGGTCGGCGGCCCGTGTGTCGAGGCGCCCGAAGTCGACGCGACGGTCTTGCCGCTTCACCTCCTGACTCTCCTCGACACCGGCGCGGAGGGCGACGGCGGCGGGATGGTCTCGAGGTGGGCGACCCTGCTGCTCCACGCGAGACGAGTCGCGCCCTCCCACGAGTCGGCGGTCGAGACCGCCCTGTTGCGGTGCGCCGAGGTCACGACCGGGCCCGAGGGGCGGCCAGCGCGCGGCGACTCAGAGGCGGCGACCTCCCCGCCAGCCGCGGGCTCCGCGCTCGCGCAAGTGGACCTACCTCAGGCGGCGGGCGAGCTACCGCTGTGGTGCGTGCAAGCAGCGATGTCGACTACCGGCGTCGTGCTGGCCGTCGTCGCCTGTGCAGCTCAACCGCTCCTCCTCGCCCACGCCCACGGGATGCAGATTTTCGGCGCGGAGCTAGCGCTCGACTTGCCCTGCGCGCCGACGGTGAGGCGCTGGGTCTCGACCCTGGGCTGCGCTGGACTCGCCACCCTCCCGCTCGGGCGCTACCAAGGCGCGGCCACGCTCATCGCGCTCCCGGTGGCCGGGCGACCGAAAGAGGAGGCGGTTTGCCGTTCGCGTGCGGTCAGGCTGAAGAGAGTCGCGTCCGGGGCCGCGTTCCTCTGGTGCACGCTGGCGGCGTTGGCGGGCACACCCGTCGCAGACATCGCGGCGCGAGCCTTCGCGGGGATCGGCGGCCATGCCCACGGCGTCGAGATGCTCTCTTCCGAGGTGCGCACGCCCGGCGTGAGCTTCTCGCTGGGCCGCATGTCGCTGGAGGACATCGCAAAGACTCACCGCGTCGACCAAGGCCCAGCCCCTCTCGGCTACGACGCCTTGAGAGAGAACCTGCTCGCGAACCAACGTCTGCGCGACGAGCTGCTCGACGACGGGTCGGCCGACGCTGCGCGATGGGCGGAGAGGGTGATCGATATCAACCCGGGGGACATACCGTCTGACCTCTTCGCGGACCTGCCCAATTTCGACGCCGCCGGCCTCGACGACCTGACGTTCTCCGAGCCGTACGAACCGATTAAGCAGGCCTGGCTACCGCGGCGGCCCCAGCAGGATATGTCGCCAACGCCGTTCTGCGTTCGGCGAGTGACGGATTTCATCTGCGACCCGGCGGCGCGGCAGCAGGTCGAGCGCTTCTTCGCAGAGTCGCGAGACGACTTGCTCAATATCCATCAGCACGGGGCAAATGCGGAGCGCCGGCGCCCGAGCACGGTGGTGGTCACGCAGGAGCAGCACTGCCCCTGGGCGCGCGGCCGCTACTTCGATTGCACGTTCAGCGCCTCCGAGTGCTGCGTCCCACTCGACTTTCACGCGCCTTTCAAATCGCACCTGAACCTGGAGATGCTGAAGCGCGAGCTGGCGGACTACCCGGACCAACGGCTGCTCAGTAATCTCGTCGAGGGGGTCCGGATTGAGGCCGACGTGGAGCTCAACGCAGTGCTGATGCCCCACCTCGAATCGCTCCCGCTCGGATTTGCGTCGGTGGCGAAGGAGCTTGGCCGAATGGCCGCCCCCCCGCTGCAATGGTACTGGCTCAATGCGACGCCGCCGTACTGGCCCTGCTACTGCAACGGTAAGGGGGCGGTCTCCCGCAAGTTGGAGAAGGACAGGTACCGGCCGACTACGGAGGCCGGGGCGCCGCGCAAGGAGATTTATGGCACGGGCGGGCGCCGTGTCCTCTCCCTCAATCAGGCCTCCCGTCTGCGGCACCTTCCCCTACATTACGCTGCGGACGGACGCCCGGAGATGCAAGCCTGGTTGGCGATCAAAGAGCTGCCTCCCCCCCAAGAAATCGCAGACCTTCCTTTGGAGGAGCAGCTGCGGTCCAGCAAGTTTCCGAAGGAGGTCAAGCCCACCATAGCACACCTCAAGCGCGACGCAACCAGGCTGCGCCGCGACGCCCACCTTCTGAGAGAGCCGATATACCTGCTGACGGACGACGCCAAGGATTACTTCCCGCAATTCGGCTTCGCACCGGAGGAATACCCGAAATTTACGGGAGTGTTCTTGCGCAGTGCAGTGGAGAAGCTCAGCTTTGTGGAGTCGGCGGGCAACGGCGAGCTCTGCTTCGTCTCGGAGAGGGTCCTCGGTTTCGGTTGTCACGCTGCCTCCAACATAGCCCAGCGCGCCTCGGAGGCACTGCTGCACATATTTCGTCGACGCATGGATCGATTGGAGGCCGCTTATCTGTGTGCAACGTGCGACCCGCGACCCGTGTTCCAGCGGTGGCGCGAGGGAAGACTCCGTCTGCAGAGGCGGCGCGGTGTCAAGGGCAACCAGATGCGACTCTACACGAGCCTCATGTACACCGACGACGTCGTTCACGTGGTGGTTGGGGTCCCGCGAGCCCTCCGCCTTGTCCGGGAGTGGCGCGCGTTCCTCGAGGAGGTTGGACTCATGATGGCTATCCCGGAGAAGCGAACGCTCGGCGTATGGGCCCCTTGGCTTGGTATCAACTTTTACCCGATGCTCGGGTTGGCTACAATCCCGACGGCCAAGTTGCTGAGAGCCATGGACGCAGTGCAAGACACGCTCGAGGGGTCAATCACCTTCGACAAGTACCGCTCCCTGGTCGGTCTGCTCGAGCACATCCGCTCCCTCTTTGGCTACAAGAAGAACATCATGTTCGGCCTCTACGAGCCGCACAGCCTTGAGACGGGTGTGGCCGCCTTCGGCCCGTCGGCTGTAGTGGCGCCCTCCGACTTGATGTGGAAGCAGCTGCTGGCTTGGGCCTCCAGACTGGCAACCTGTGGCGGCATCTCCTTCCTTAACGTCATGGACGGAGCCGCGCCCCGGGCGAGGGGGCTCACGGGCGTGGTCACCTCGGACGCCGCCAACGACGCGGCGGCGGCGGGCCTAGGGGGTTTCTGCCATGGGTTCTACTGGCGTCTCTCTCTCAACGCGAGCGCGGCCTCCGTGATGCATATCACGCTGCTCGAGTTCCTCGCGTGCGCGTTCGGGTTCATCGTCTTCAGGAGACTGCTTCAGCGCTTCCCGCGGGTCGTCTTCCTCAGCGACGCCATCTCCACCCCGTACGCCCTCTCGCGAGAGTCGGAGAGGAGCCCGCTGCTGCGCTTCGCACACCGCCTGCTCCGACAGACCGAGGCCTTCGGCGATCTGGCGCCGCGCGCGTCGGTCGCCCACCTCAGCGGAGACGCTAACGCGTTCAGCGACGCAGTCAGCCGGGCGCTTTGGCCCAGGCTGGACGCGCTCGCCCGCCAGCTCGGGTTGAGGCTGACGCCGATGGACCTCCCAGAGGAGGCCTCCCGAATCTTCGACCGCTGCCTCGAACTATGCCGTCGGCTCGCGCAGCCGGAACCGCTCACCCTGGTGGCGGGCGGATGCGTGACGGTGGCCCAGCCGGATGGGCCCGAGCTCGGCGGCGAACCTCGAGAACTCGGTCCAGAGAGCGGGCGCGCGGCCGGCGCATCTCTGCGCCTTCCGTGCACGGGGGCGCTTGCCAACATGATGGTGCACAGCGACCCGGCGCTGCGGATCATGGCCTACGCCCGCCTGCTCGGCGGCGACGAGATGGGCGTGGCGCGCGGCGCCTGCGCCGTGAGCGACGCGCTCGCGGGCCTCACGACCGGCCACGTCAAGGCAGCGGTTCGGGCCCTCGCTTGCTACGTGCGCGCAGGTGGGAGCGTGGAGCTAATTGCGGAGGCGGGTGACGCCCGCAGCGCCATGCTCCTGGCGTCGGCCGTGCGAGCTGCAGCGGGCGACCGCGACCTGCCCGCGCTCTCTCTAGGGGAGGCGACGGACGCTATGAGGCGGGCGAGGATACGCCTGCCGGCCAGTGTGCGAGAACTCGCGGACGCGCGAGCGCCGAAGCTTCAGCGGCCGCTGTCGGCCGAGGAGCGGGGTACGGCGCCCACCTACCCCTGCTCGCGATCGAACTCGGGGTCGGAGGCCTACTGCGAGGTCTGCGCCCTGCGACCACCTGCACCCGGACAGTGCGCCTGCTCGACCTGTGCCGAGCTGGAGGCCAGCCGCTTCAGCGGACAGCTCGCGTGCTTCGGCGCTGGCCAGAGGCCGCCGCCAGGCTACGAGGTGAAGGACGTGTCGCGCGGGACGGAGTTCGGCAACCCGATCGGGATGCGCACGTACCAGCGCAGCGAGTACGTTCGCGCGGTGCGCGGCTTCGAAGACATCTGCGCAAACCTCCCTGGCACAGCCGGCGGGCCGCTCCCCGCGCCGCTACTCGAACGCCTCGACTGCGTGATGGGGCCGCAGCTGGAGCTCACGCGCAGACGCCTCAACGACGGGCTGTGGAGCGTCTCGCGAGAGGTGGTCGAGGGCGCGGCGTTCGCCCTCCGATGCCGCTGCGCCGGCCTGAGGCGCGGCTTTCCGTGCCACAGTCAGTCAGTTCGCCGGGAGCTGATACGCCGGGCGGAGGCGTGGGCGGACTGGCCGCAGGGCGAGCGACATCGAGACCGACCTCCGCGCGGGCAGCCCGAGGGTTATCCAACGACTCGCGAGGACGCCGACGACGCCGAGGGAGCGGCGCCGGGGCGTAAGCGGCGGCGCGGATCCCGAGGCGGGCGAAAGCGCACTAAGCGGCCGCGCGGAGACGGCACCCGCGACGAGGCGTCCGCGCCTCGTCTGTTGCTGGCGCCACCTACCGCGGGAGGACCGCCCAGCTCGTCGCGAGACGACGACGAGGCCACCGTGATCGGCGGCTCCGACAGCGAAGCCACCGTCGTGGAGGACGACGTGGTGAAGATCGAGCCGGCCCCGAGCCCGCGGGGGATCCCGACGCCGGCCGCCCCGCCGGAGGGCCGCCTACTATCTTTGCGAGCCCCGAGTCTGGGCAGCGACGAGACCTTTCGCAGGCGGGCGGGACGCTTCGCCTCCGGCCTCTACGAGGGAGGTTCTGCGAGCCCAGCCTCCAAGAGCGGGCGCCTCGTGCACCTGCGCCCCGCCGACCTGAGCAGCGAGGCGGCATTGCAGAGGCGATTTCGTCGCTTCGCGCAAGCGCCGGCGCCCGCCCCCTCGCCGGATCGGCGCCAACGAGCTCTCTCGCCCGTGGAGCGGGGCTACCACCGCTCGACGGCCAGCGCGCGCGCCAACTCGGGCTCGGAGGTCTACTCGCCGGAGACGCGCCGCGCGCGCACGCGCCACCTCTCCGAAACTCGGCGACGCCCGAGTGGCGCAGACCCGCCCCGCGACGAGCCGCAGCGCGAGGCGCGCGGGGCGATCGGGGCCGCACCCGCGCCCGTGTCGGAGGCGGCGGGCACCCGCCTACCGGGCAACAGGTCCGGCAAGCGACGCGCTGAAGGCGGACCGAGGTACGCCAGCTGCTGGACGTGCCACGAACCCTTCGAGCCTCGTACGCTGGGGCCCAATCGATTCTCTCGTTGCTGCGTCAGCTGTCGCCCGCCGAGCCCACCGCGCGACCGCACGGGCCCGGGCGAGGCCTCCTCAAGCAACGCCGATGGAGGCGCGGGAGGGCGACACCTCGCAGACGAGCGCGCAGGGATGCGTGGCTTACAGTCTGGGGCAACGGCCAGGCCGGCCGATGCAACGCCGCCGTCCCTGCCACCGTCGCCGGTGGACGAGCCGCTGCTCCCGCGCCGCCGGGTGGCCACTTTACCTCCGGCCCCGAGCGGGGCGCAGGGACCCTCGCGACCCCGCCCGCTCTCGCCGGTCGAGAGGCACACGGATTTGGCCTGCGCCGGCTCCAGGAGCGACTCGGCCTCCGAGCCCCCGTCGGCGCGACTGCAGTGGCTTGCGCAGGTCAACGAAGTCCTTCGGGGCGGCCAAAGCCGGGCGCCTCGCCAAGCGCCTTCGGCCATGACCGCGGCGCCCATCTTTGCATCCGGGCCTCCCCCGGCAACAGCAACTCTGGATCCTCGACCGACGCACGGCGCGACAGACCGCAGCCCAGGGCGCGACTGGAGCGCCTCCGTCGTTGAGATCCTCAGTGGACAGCGCGAGCCTCCACTCCAGACGACCAAGCCGGTCGAGGTCACCGCCGTCCCCGGCGCCACCATCACGACCCGAAGAATTGGTGGCGTTGGAGGCCACGCGCACTTCGACATGGTCGAGCCGCTGGCCGGGGCCAAGCGGAGGAGCGAGTCCGCGCTACGGCGCGCCAGTCAAGAGATGGCGCGCCTCGCCAGCCGACGCCTCTTGGAAGACGACTCCGCCGGGCGCATCGGGTGTGCCCCCAGCTTCCTGCAAGATATCCTCCTAGCCGAAGAGGACCTGATGGACTATGGCATCAATTACAACACCAACACCAAGGATGCCTGTGCGTGGGACGCGTGGGAAGAGTTCTGCGGCGTGATAAACACCACGCCGCTGCGGCAAGCGTCGTTCGTGCGAGAGTACCCCGCGCGAGAGAGCAAGCTGCTCGGTCTCTTCGTCCTTTGGATCTACCCCCGGCTGCGACCCCGGAGTCGCGCAGATCGCTGGGCCAAGCCGAAATCCGCCCTCGCCTACCCGCTGGCTATCATCCGCATCTTTCAGCGGTGGCAAGTCGTCCTCCCGAGCATCAAAAATGTGCGCGCGCAAGTGCGCGGACTCCTACGCGTGGCGGTCAATGTCTTCGGGCCGGGGTTCCTCGCGCCGCGACGCAAAGAGCCCTTCACCATGGACATGCTGCGCGCGGTCTGCGCCATCCCGGATGGCACGCGCATCGGCGCACACACGTGGCACGCGGAGTCGCCCGTCACGATCCTCGTCACAGACCTGATGTGCTTCCTGCTGCGAACGGGGTTCCGCCTTGCGGAAGTTGCAGCCCACTCGTCTGGCGAGATCAAGTACCTGACACGGGCCAACCTCACGGCCGTCGTAAAGGGGGTGCCTTACGTCGACCCATCGCCAGAGATCCTGCGATCGATGAGCGTGGGAGACTACTTCCTCGTCACGCCGCCGCGATCGAAGACCGACGAGTGGGGCGAGATACACTGTCCGTTCCCGTGTACTCTCATGTACTCCGACGACCCGCTCAACCCGGCGAGAAGGCTACGGGACGCGGAGCTGCGCGCGCCCTGCCAAGGCGAGGCGCGCGCAACGACACCACTGTTCGCGAGGCCCGGAGGCGTGCTGCTCTCGCACTCGTACATGGACCCCATCCTCTCGAGCGTCCTTACGTACACCATCGGGCGAGAGAATGCGGCCAAATACTCGTGGCACTCCTTTCGCATCGGGCTGGCATGCGCGCTAAGGGCGGCCGGATGCCCGCCGGACGTCGTACAGCTCATCTGTCGTTGGATGTGCGCCGAATCACTCCGCATATACTCGCTGAAGGGCATCTCGGAGCACGCGCATTGGATCTCGTGCGCAGAAACCGCGCCCGTGGATGCAGTGCGGGGTGCCATCTACCCAGTCGTCAGCGCGGGGGAGGGCGCACACGACATGACAATCGAGTGCGAGGCGCCTTTCGATGACCGCTCGGAGCGCGACATCGAAAACGAAACGATGCCGACGGCGTGGACGAGACCCGCTGCGACGCGGCGCCCCTCCACGCGCCCGTCGCTGCCGAAACGGAACCCCGCGCTGGGGCGTCTACTGCAAGATCACGGAGTCGAGGCTCCGGCGCGCGCGACGGTGCCCGAGCGACAGCGGCTGCTGTTGGTAGCGCACCCGCGGCTGGCACACCAATACGACGTCCCAAACGACGTTCTCGACGCGGCGGGGATCGTCGTCATCGACCCCTCGCAAGTAACGCGGGCGCCGCCCGACGCACAGCTAGCCGGCGCGGCGGCGCCGTCGACGCCGACGGACTAGTACAGCGCTTGCCCAGCCCTGCCCGCACCTAATCCAACCAAACTAAACTTATCCACCTGATGCTAACCTACATCGCCCGCCTGCAACAGACGCTCGGGCACGCCATCGCGGCCTGGCTCCGCGCCAAACCCGGGCAACCTGTACGGCATCCACCTCGCGCGCCTCGTCGACCTCTCCCCCCGCAGACCGCCCTCAGTGGGGAGCGGCGAGGGCCCCGCTGGAGCCCGTGGCGGGAGGATCTCGTCGTCGCACCAGCGGCCGCTCGGCCTGAGCTGTGACCCTTGGGACCAGCCCCCGAGTGGATCAATGGACACCTCCATGCGGTGGTCGCCGTCCTTGTCAGCCGTCCTGAGCGGAGGCAAGGTTTGTTCGATCCAGGACCTCTTCCCCCGCAGACCGCCCTCAGTGGGGAGAGGTGGGGCCCTTCCTCCCGCAGATCGCCCTCAGCGAGGAGGGGCGATCCCATCAGGAGGTCGTTCCGTGCGACTCGGCTCCCCCCGCAGACCGCCCTCAGTGGGGAGCCCTCCTTTTCCTGGGCGCACATGGTGGTGGTGGCGACGATACTCCAAACCGGCGAAGGCATGGGCAGCTCGAGGAGGCGACCGCTGGCCCTCTCCTGTCGGACTGATGGCCCGAAACAACTACCAAGACTTTTGTCGAGCTCAACGTCTCTACCTGTGGCGCGAACCCACGCAACTGCGGAGGTGTTAATCGCTGTCGCCAAACAGCCAGGCGGAGGGCAACCTCGTTAGGAGGCTAGAGATCTCCCTTCCACCGAAGGGAGGATCGCCCTGCCACAGTTACGCGAGCGACGCCAGCTTGCGAGACGTTCAATTTGAGCATTCGGGCCACATGCGTGTGCGATTGGAGCAGCAACTACACGCCCAGGGCAGTCCTCATCGTCATCGCTAAGGCGGGGGCGGGGGTTTTACCGGAGCACCGGACTACCTGCTGGGACAGTCGTCATCATTTGTATCATTGTCTTTGGGTCTCGGGCGGCCAATGTTGCCGTCTGCGACATCAACAGGCCGCTCTTTGACGGTCTTACCGGGGTCTCCCGCGTGGGGGGCGCAGAGCTGTGCCGTTCCGGGCGTCGACCTTCCGCCTTCGCCTAAAAGCCCGAGCGTGGGGAGGCTCAGCGCCCACCACCGGGGATAGGTTTCGTCAGTATCGGCGTCGCATCGGCGGCGCCGATACAGGGACCGAGGGAGTAGGCTAGCGCTTGTGGGCAAGAAGAGCGCATTACTCAATACAACTACACGTGCACGGCCAACCCGTGCAAGTCTATGGTTCGAGCAGGTGCAAAGACTGGAGGGGCCCTTTGCAGAGGTAGCGCGAATCCGTTAGGATTCTCGCCAGCTCTGCTGAGGGGTGGCGCCGGGCTACGTACCGATCGCTCGACCTCGCAACCCCATATACACCCAGTCTACATCTACTCAAGATGCAAGTACAGGGAAGCAACATCAGCAGGCAGGAGGACGCGTTTGAGTTCAAACTCCTCCAGCAATTTGGATTGATTCCACGCGCGCCTCCCGGACAGGGGTTGACCCGGAGTCCTGTGGAGGGCGGTGTGAATTACTCATGACATAATGAATACGGCTCATGGATCGATTGCCAAAATTTGGATTGCTTCTCTCTTCGTGCGTCCGCACATACAGGCGGACGCCAATGGCCTCGCTCGCCTATCAGGCAGCCGGCCTCCGCATCTATTCAGTCGCCCCGCCCGCCCACGCCGGCGACTGAATTTACATTCGATTGATTGTTCCATCGATTGATGAGTCTTGTCCAAGCTAGACGACTAGTCTAGTCCCGCCCCGGATGTGTCGTGTGCCATCCGGTGTTCCCCCGTGGTGTTCTAGTGTGGTGGGGAGGCTCAGCGCCCACCACCGGGGATAGGTTTCGTCAGTATCGGCGTCGCATCGGCGGCGCCGATACAGGGACCGAGGGAGTAGGCTAGCGCTTGTGGGCAAGAAGAGCGCATTACTCAATACAACTACACGTGCACGGCCAACCCGTGCAAGTCTATGGTTCGAGCAGGTGCAAAGACTGGAGGGGCCCTTTGCAGAGGTAGCGCGAATCCGTTAGGATTCTCGCCAGCTCTGCTGAGGGGTGGCGCCGGGCTACGTACCGATCGCTCGACCTCGCAACCCCATATACACCCAGTCTACATCTACTCAAGATGCAAGTACAGGGAAGCAACATCAGCAGGCAGGAGGACGCGTTTGAGTTCAAACTCCTCCAGCAATTTGGATTGATTCCACGCGCGCCTCCCGGACAGGGGTTGACCCGGAGTCCTGTGGAGGGCGGTGTGAATTACTCATGACATAATGAATACGGCTCATGGATCGATTGCCAAAATTTGGATTGCTTCTCTCTTCGTGCGTCCGCACATACAGGCGGACGCCAATGGCCTCGCTCGCCTATCAGGCAGCCGGCCTCCGCATCTATTCAGTCGCGTGGGTTAATGCGGAGGCGATGCTGCGGATAGAGCATGCTCGAGCGTGGGGTTGCTACGCGCGGCCGTTCCGGGCTCGCCGCTGCTCATGTTGCAGTATTCGTTCTCGTTGCATATCGTTGTGAGTGATGGCGAACTCAAGGCCGGTGGATCTTATCCACACCGCATGTTCGGTTCGCCGGTCGCCTCCGCCCGTTGCGAGGTGCACATGCTGCACGTCCGGTGGAGCCGACGAGCAGTTCCATGTCAGGAACTGGCCCTGTTATTTGTGAGCGTATCGTTCAAGATTGGGGTCAGCTCACCCAGGGGTGGCCGTTCGGTCGTACGACATTCGACTCGACTGTGGACTCGCTCCGTGCCAGTCGTTGACCGCCAGTTCGACCTTCGCAATGCGGTATGAACGCGGTGTCCACGGCGGTGAGCTGCGCAGACAGTTGGTCATCGTTGCAGAGTCTGGATCCGAGGCTTGGCGCGTCGCCGGCGCCGAGGCCAGACAACGGACAGTTGCCTGTGTGGCAGTCCAACACCTCACCAGCCACTGGTCGGTGGCTGGTAGTCGCAATGGATAGACTCGAGCTGATTGCTCGTGTCGATCCGCTTCAGTTCTCTCGCATTGCCAGGCAACCCACCAAGGCCCATCGACGGCCAGCGCCCAAGGTCTGATTGTGCCCCCGGCTGTGCGTCAGCAGCGGCTTCAGACAGGGCCTGCGCTTGAAGGGGATTTTACATTTACGGGCTCTGCCAGCAATGCGTGGAAGTAGCGACACGAATGGTGCAGCTAGTTCTGCTGCTACCACAGAATGGTCGCCGTGTGTTCATCGTTGGTGAACCATGTGCGTACTACTCATTGCGACTGCAACCGCAATGGAAAAGGAGACGGTGCGGCCTCGGAGCTGTACACCCGCTGGAGGCCCATATGGGGGCAGTGTCGCACAGTCGAGGTCCTGCCGGGAGCGGAACCCGTCTGACTCGTGCTCGTGCTACTGCCGGGAGCAGCGGCCGAGTGTGGGTCGACACTTTCAGCAGGTCAGCCGAGAGGACCAAGAACCCTCACCTACGAGTGTCGGGCACGTGATGCCGACACGGGCGCTGGGCGGGCCGGCGTTGCCACTGATGGTCCTGCCCAGTGCAGTACGTTCGCCACCGTTGCGATCGCCGGATGGGCTATTGCAACCAGTGGACCGAAGAAGCGTTCGTTGGACGCCGTCTGTTGGACGAGTGTCGGGCACGTGATGCCGACACGGGCGCCGGGCGGGCCGGCGTTCCGCCAATGGTCCCGCCTGGTGCCGTGCGTTCGTCATTTGCGTGGTCGAACGGCCGAGTGGCCGTCACGACATCCCGCCGTAGTGCGGTGCCGCAAACCCACTCGTACCAAACGACTGTGGCGACGCACCCGTAGTGGGCGATCGACACGGTCGGAGTGAGGAGCCCACACCGGCTTGCGGTCCCTGTGCCCGCAGGCCGGCAAGAAAGGCATGACGAGCGCGCGCCTCTCGGAGCTCTGTCAGAAAGTGCTTCCGGAGGCGCTGGATATGGTGTCCCGTGTACAGTGCCGTGGAGCGTGCCCGGGTCACACAGTGATATTCTGTCGTCCCTGTCCCTAACCGCCGAGTCGGCGGATGGTGTCTTGTCGGTCGGGCAGAGTGAGTCTAGTGTGATCTCCGCCCTCGGAGAGCTTGCCTGTCCCACCGGCCTCAGTGCGCCGCCAGAGGAGCCTGTCTGCGACGCGTCAGTCCTGAGCATGGAGGAGATGGGCCGCCTCGCGACCGCGGGCGCAGCCGACGGGTTCGACCCTATGCCGAAGCTCGTGCCGGCCCCCTCCGAGGCCGGCCCCCTCTCCACGCTGCGGCCAGAAGAACCTGCATGCGGCAGCGGGTTGACGCGCCGGGGCGGTGATGCCCTGCGAGCTCATCATGACCCGAAGATCCGGAAGATGGACGAACAGTTTGCCGCCGCGATGGCGAGGCCCCCGTCCGGCTCCTGGTTCCTGGACGAGAGCGGCAATCACTTCATCGCGGACGAGATCGGGCCGACACGCGAGTTTGCTGCGCTGAATCTCGGCGGCCGCCCGACCGGCTACTTCGACGATCAGGGTAGCCCGTTCACGTTTGATTTCACCGGTACGTTGCATGCCGAGCACCCGGTGGACGCCGAGCGCATGACGCACTACGACAAGATGATCGAAGACGCGCTGGATGCCTCGACGTCGGACTTGAAGGGGGGCGCATCGTCCACTGGCGTGCGCGCCTGGCGCAAGTTTTGCGCACAGTTCGGGTACAAGGCGCTGCGCCCTCTCGACGCGATGGCGCCTCTCGGCGTGAAGCTGCGGGAAGAGAGGCTCGTCATGCGATTTATTATGTGGCTAGTCGACTCGCGCGATATCCTCGCCTCATCCGCTGCTAACTACCTCGGGTCCGTCCAGGGCTGGCACCTGCGACAGACCGGCGTCAAGCTTTGCGCAGGCCTGCGGCTTGCCCGTGTGGCCGAGATCGTCAAGGGGCTCAAGCGCCTGCGCGGCGACCCCGGTCGGCGCGTCCGTAAGGGTCTCTCCCCCGACGTCTTACGCCGTCAGATGGATAGACAGCTCGACCCGACCACGGTCGGTGGCGCCAACATGCGGGCGGCCCTTTCTCTCGGGTTCCAAGGGTTGCTCCGAGGCGCCGAGTTCACCGTCCGACAAAAGAAATGGAACCCCGAGAAGGATATGTCTCGGGCCGACATCGCCGACCTCTCCGTCGAGAAGGCCGTGGTCATGATGCTGCCGTGCAAAAACATGCAGCACATGAACGGCAAGACCGTCCCCCTCGTGGTGGGCGGCGGTGGCACCTTCATCGACGCGCCGGCGGAGCTGCTGAACCTGTGCCGTGTGGACCCCGTGTCGGTCGCCGAGCAGGCGGCCACGCCCCTGTTCCGCAACGCCGACGGGAGCGCGATCACAGAGGCGCAGGTGCGCTCGACCATCCAGGCACTCATGGCGGATGAGGGCGCCGTCGGCGCCGACTTTGGAGCGCACAGCCTGCGCATCGGCGGGGCGACGGCGCTCTACAGGGCGGGCGCCTCCCATGTCGACATTATGACTATGGGGCGCTGGTCATCCGACTGCTACCGGCTGTACGTCCGGTCGTGTCTCGGCCATTCGGTGGACTGGTCGAGGCGGGCTGCGTCGACGCCGGTCGATTACACCGCCGCCGTCGACGAGTACAAGCATGTGGATTGCTACTGAGGGGAGCCTGACCGCACTCGCGTGGGGGGGCGGCGCTTCACGCCGAAGCCGTACCGGGCTCGCACGGAGACTCTACTCCGAGAGCGTGGGGCAAAGTGCATCGCCTCCCTCCCCTCACTCAACGCATGTCAGGCTTAGCCGCCGCACCCGCGGCGGCGAGGCTGAGGGTCTCTCTTCGGTTCGTACCGCAAGAAGGACGCATTACTCAAATACAACCTCTCCCTCTCTACCTCCTCTACGCGAGCAGCCGCGTCGAAGTACGGAGGGGCCCTTTGCAGAGGTAGCGCGAATCCGCCAGGATTCTCGCCAGCTCTGCTGAGGGGTGGTGCTGGGCTTCGTACGGCGCTCGCCCTGCAGGCCGTAGGCCTCTGTGCCACATCATCTACTTCACACCACGAGGCGTCGAAGCTAATGAGATTCAGTCCCAATTATTGGCAGACTTGCGCCCGTCGGCGCACTCGAGTGTCTGCCCTTCATCGCTCGCACGCCTCGCCATCACCTCTCAGTCGCCATGGCACTCACCGTGAGCACGGATGCCATCATTGAGAAGCTGTCTGGCACGGCTGGAGCCGATTCGCAGTTGCACAGAATAACAATCGGGCAGATCATCGTGTGCGTGGGTGGCAAAGTCGGCGATGGTGGGACGAAGCAGTTCACCGTCAAAGTGATGCACCCAGATGCGACGGCAGAGCAGGCTGCGAAGCTGGCACGGCCGATCATCAAAGGGCTGCTGGGGCAGGCGGTGACAGCGGAGGAGACCGCCGCCGCCGAGGAAGCCGAGAGGGAGCACTTGCAAGACACCAAGCTGTTCTCCGCAAACCAGCTGGGCAGGATCTTTACCGGTTGGGCCGGATGGCTGGATACCCTCCGGGCCAACAAGATGCTCGAGGCCGACGAAGAGCGCCGTGACGAGGTCGTCCCGGCGCAGGTCGAGATATCAGGTGCCAACGAGGCACTAAAAGTGTTCCGTAAGCTGCCACAATGCAAGGAGGCAGAGGAAGGCCACGTTGTCACGGCTGAAGTTCTCAAGGTGGCAGACGAGATGCCGGCGTTCGGTGCAGCATCGATCGCCACCAGTACGAGAATCCACATGTTCTTTGGTGCGCTCAACGCTGTCATCCTCAGCGAACGGCACCGCGCGATGCGGGAAGAGATTGCCGGGAAGGATAGCGTTTCGGTGGATGAGATGCAAACCCTCCTCGCTCGGCTCGGCGAGTCATTCACAGTACCTGTCACGCCTGAGCCACTGCCATCGACCGCATTCCAAGCGCTCATGCGGCGCGTCAGGCTCGGCGGCCAAGCTGACGCCTTCCGCGCGAAGGCCGTCTGTCTGGTATGCGAGTCAGAGCAACAAAAGGTCGCCCTCGAGGACCATGACATATTCGAGGCGCTCCTCGCCGAATGGATGGCGTCAGGCCTCGAAAACCTCCAAGAAGCGTCGCTGGCCGCCCTGGCCGCCGGCCCTGCCATGTCAGCCACCGACGCAGCCTGCTTCATCGTCAGATGCAAGTCCGCGAAGCAGGCCGCACTGGCCCGCAAAACACAGGCTGCCCAAGTGCCCACGCCCGCGTCGGCGAACCCGCCGATGAGCATCTTCATTCGTGCTCCCGTGGACGGAGCGAAAGAAGAGGGCACAGAGGATTCGGCAACGGCGGTCGCCGCAGCGGCGCAGCGGATTGCGGCCTCTCCCGAGCAGACCGGCGTCCTAAACGGCCTTGCTCGCATAGCCGAGTTGGACGCATCGCCGACGGGCCTAGCCTCGCTCACACGAGAGCTCGACGCGAGAGGTGCGCGCCTCCCAGACATAGTCCGGCTAGTGAGCGCGGACGCTGCGAGTATCTCAAACCTGGCTAGCACCATGGCAGCCGACTCTCAATTCATTGCGAACGTGAGAGCGATCCGTGGCGCATGCCTTCGCCGGGTCGAGCTCCTGATCAAAGGCGGCGATCCGACCACCCGGTGGTCAGACAGAGAGAGGAGGAACGCCGACCGCACTCGGTGCGGACGCTTCAGCAAAGTGGATCTGGCCGCCTTCGTCGACGAGGACGGTGCAGCATCTGGCTTCTCGTCAGCTGCGCCGCTCGATCACTTCGCGAAAATGGACGATGCCGTATCTCAGCTGCAGACCGCGCTGAGCATCTTCTTTATGATTTGGACACGGTCGCACACCGACGCGGGCTACGTGTCCGGAGTCGCGGCCTTCGGAGTCGAGGTTAGCAGATTCCTCGCAGAGAAGCTGTGCGAGGGCGCCTCCTGGCCCGAAGTCTCGAGGTACTGGCGCGACCTTATGCTTATGTGCGAGGGACAGACCCTCCGTTTTGAGCGGAGGGAGGCGACCAGTCTGCTCGCTACGCCGCAGACTGCGTGGGCCACCGATCGCAACAAGAAGCACGTCGACAAGCTGCTGTCCAGCATGCACAAGCGCAAGCTCGCCAGCCTCGAGGCGCTCGTCGCCGAAGCCGAGACTAAATCAAAGAAGCTTGCCGATGGGGGCGACAAGCGCAAGATGGAGCAGCTCGAGAGGAAGCTGAAAGGGCAGGCGCAGCAGCTCGAGCGGCTCAGCAGAGCAAAGGCCGACGCCGCGAAGAACCAGCCGCCGATCCCAGGCAAGGGGAAGGGCGGCCGGGGCCGCGGCGGCGGACGGGGCAGAGGCCGTGGCGGCCCGTTGGATTCGCAGTACGAGACTCAGGCTCAGCTCACCGCGCGACTCGGCACGGACGCTACGGGCAAGGAGCCGTGCTGGTTCCACCACGTTAAGGGCGAGTGCAACCCGCCCGGCGGGAGGACCTGCACCCGGTACCACTGAGCCAAGGAGGCGGCCTCAGCCGTGCACGACGGCCATCCGACGTCGTGCAAGGTGCCCGAGGCAGACATTCCCCGTTCGGGGTGTACCATTCAGGATTCAACTTGGACAAATGTACATGTGTGTGAGAGTGTATGCAGCAGTGGAGGAGATATCAGTCAGGCGGGCGAGCGAGGGGACGCTCAGCCCGCATCCAACCGCGCCGGTAAGCGGCGGGTGGAATCAGCACCGGACAACGTGCAACCGAAGTACCAGACGCTCGACTACGACAGCTTGCGGCTCGTATCGGCTCGGTCCTCCGCGCGATACGACCACCAGGCTAGCTCCTCCGGAGTCACTGAGCACGAGGCGCTCGGCGCGCTGTATCGACAGGCCGAGGAGCAGCCCTCGCGAGCCGCCCTCCCCGAAAGGCCCGCGCCGGAGGGGCTGGGATCCGTGCGTATGCGTGTCACTCGCGGCGGCCTCTTGCACCTCTTCTCCGGCGAGGCGGAGAGGGCGGACGGCTTCGCGGCGATCGCGCGCGTGCTCGGCTTTCACTGCATCGAGAGAGACACCGTCATCGACGAGAGTCACAACCTCGTCAACGACGCTGTCTTTGCCGAGATCTTGCAGCTGATTGCATCAGGCGCTATCCGAGGCGCAGTGATGGGTACGCCGTGCAGCACGTTCAGCGTGCTTCGCATCCCGCAGGACGACCCGCGCCCCGCCGGGCCGCCTCAATTGCGAGACAGGAGGCACCCGATGGGCGTCCCAGACGTACCCCGCCAGAACCTGAACGAGCTCGCCGTCGCCAACTTGCTCGTGAGACGTACCGTGCTGATTGCGCAAGCCCTCGCCGACGCTGGCGCGACCTTCATCATCGAGAATCCGCCAGACAGAGGCGACGGGCCGCTATATCAGGCGAAGTTTGCTTCGCACGCGCCGCTGTGGCTCGTCCCCGAGATGGTCGAGCTCGTCCAGCGGACCGGCGCTCGCATGATCACGTTTCCGCAGTGCGCACTGGGCTCGAGGTACCAGAAATGGACGTCGCTCCTCGTTTCGCCCGAGCTCGAGCCGTTCCTCAGGGACCTTGGCTCGCTGGCGTGCCAGCACCCGCACGGCCATCCAGCCGTCGCCGTGGGCGCGGACTCGGCACGCGCCGCCGCCTACCCGCCCGAGATGAACCGGAGGCTAGCCGAGGCATTTGACCGATGGCTTGCCGGTGAGGTGGGGCCGGGTAGGAAGCGCGCCGTCGAGGGCGTGCGGGGCGAGCAGCTATCATCCAAGGCGAGAAAGAGGCTGAAGCGGCGGGGAGCCGCCTGCGGGGACGAGGGCGACGGGCGTGCTACTGCCGGGAGCAGCGGCCGCCCCGAGTCCTCTGACCCATTAGGCCGTGACCTAGCTGCTGATACCGAACTGCTGCCAGAGGCGCCGAGCACGCCGGGCCTTGCGGTCGGCTCGGCCGTTCCGCACGCCGGCCCGATCGGCTCGATCGAGGTTGGGCGTCGCGGGCGGCGAGACGATGCTGTCGACATCACCCGCGCCGGCCCGCTCGGCAACCCCTTTCCAATGGGGAGGCTGATTAGCCGTGGCGCCGCTGCAGAGTGGGCGCGACGCGCCGTGTGCGCCGCGCACAGGACCTACCTGCAGGCGGTCCTCTGCCACGCCGACTATGACCTGGACGCCATCGCACATAGCGTCGGCGCTGACTACGGCGAGCCGCTCGAGCGTGTCGCCGACGACGCCGCCGTGCGTCGGGAGGTTGAGGCGCTGGCGCTCAAAGTGGCCCGTGGCGATGCCGTTTACCTCGGCTGCGTTTGCGCGCCCAAGGAGTGCCACGGCGACGCGCTGCGAGACGCTATTCTCGCGCGGGCGAGGGAGCTGCGCGTGGTCGCGGCTCCTCGCGGACCGCCGGCATCCGGCTCGCTTCGCCGACTCGCTCCCGAGATGACGTCGGTTCTGAAGGTCAAGCCGTTACCGTCGACGAATGAACCGCCTCAGACGTCGCCCGTCGACCCGCCCTCCGAGACGCGTACGCCGCCGGCGCCCCTGCGCACTAGCGAGCTGATACCTGGCGCGGCTCTGCGCGAGCTGCGCAGGTTCAAACGGGGCGTCGACGTCTGCTTCGATCTGGCTCGTCGCGGGCGGTGGACCGAGGCCAAGCGCCAGAGGCCCGCTGCGTTACACCTGACCGAGGAGGAGGCCATCCTGCCCGCCGGGCGCGGATGGTCGTGGCGCCACGACCCGGGCACCGACCTGTGGCACCCGATCACCCCCTCGTCGTGGCCCGCCTCGCCGCCGATGGGCGAGCTCGATCGCCCCGCGATCCTTCGCGCCGCTGCGGGCTTCCCCGACCAGGAGATTGTGTCTTACATGGTGCACGGCTATCCAGGCCCACGCCTCTCTCCGCGGTGCTTGCTGGGGCCGCCGCACGTCGGAGCGCTGCGTGACTTTGAGGCCTTCGAGCGCTGCGCCGCCAAGGACCGCGCCAAGGGCTGGGTAACGGCTGGCAGGTCCCTCCCGCCCGTCTGGCCCTACTGCGCCGACCCGTTCAACGTGGTGGAGCGTCATGGCAAGTGGCGTATGACCATCGACAAGACGATCGAGCTTACACCCGGCGTCGCGTCGTACAACGACTCGGTCGACTTGGAGGCGATCGAGCCGGTTGTGTATGTCAAGATCGCCGACCTGTCGGAGGCGTCTGCCATCCTCTCCACCGCCGGAGTGCCCGTTGCGATGTTCGGCTTCGACTTCGAGGCGTATTTCCGCAAGACGGGCAAGCAGGCGGCCGACGTCTGGATGTCGGGCTTCGTCCACCCCGACGGCTTCGGGCAGGACGAGCGCATCCAGTTCGGCCAGCGTGAGGCGCCGGTCCTCATGTCGCGGCAGAGCTGCTACCTCGTGTGGCTCATCCGCCGAGAGCTCGAGCGGCTCGACCGCGAGTACCCGCCTACAGACCAGCGCGTCCGTCGCTGGCGGCGCGACCGGATCCTCCGCCTCGGGGAGGGCTCGCGCAGCGCAGACCTGTCCTTCGTCTCGATGTACGTCGACGACCTCGGGGGCGTCTGCATCGACGACGAGGTCGAGGTCGACGGCGTGCCAGTCCGGCGCAGCCAGCTCTACTATGATGCCGCCGTAAAGGTAGTCGAGGGACTAGGCCACACGATGGCGCCGGACAAACTGTGCCCGCCGTCGCGCGTCGGCATGGAGTTCCTCGGCGCCTACCTTCGCCTAGCGGACCAGCGGATCCTGCTAGCCGACGGCAAGGCGGCGGCTTACTCCGGCGCGATCGACACCCTCCTCTCGGAGGGCAGACCGCTCACCGAGGGGTCTCTGAATGTGCCGAAAGAGGCGCTCAACTCGCTCGTGCACAAGCTGCTGCATGCCTCGGCGTCGATCCCGCTCGGCCGGCAGCACCTATATCACGTGCGGCGCGCTCTCAAGGCGGAGAACAGGCTGGGCGGCGCTCGAGCCGTCCTCGGACGCGCCGCGATTGCGGAGCTGAGGTGGCAGCGCGCCCAGCTGTTGGCCGAGGAGCCGATTGGCGTCCCGTTTGCCACGCGCAGTCTCTTCCCCGCGCCCGGCGGGGCGGGCGTCCTCACGCCCTACTCGGACGCCTCCAAGGAGGAGGAGAACCCGACCGAGAGCGGCTACGGCGCATGGTGCGTCATTGACGGCACCTTCGCCTACGTCGAGGGTCGGTGGACCGAGGCCGAGTGCCAGGCGCTGTCGATCAACGCGCTGGAGCTCGCGGCCATGAACATCGGCACGTTCTCCTTCCTCGAATACGCCGGCCGGCGCGGGCTCCGAGTTGAGTACGTGCACGAGTTCGTTGATAACGAGGCCGCCGAATTCGTCGCGGATCGCGGCAAGCCGCGAGCCCCAGTGATGGAGGACTTGCTCCGTGACCGGTACGTAGCGTTCTGGGAGCGTGGCATTTTCACCGCCGCCTCGCGGATCGCCTCCGTCGATAATGACATCGCGGACGGGCTCTCGCGCGGCGGCGAGAAACTCGAGGACGCGCTACGGATAGCGGCGCACTCTGGCATGCCCATCGTCAAGCTGGAGCCGCCGCCCAAGTGGCGCGACCTATCCGCCGTGGTCCGGGCAGCACCGTGGTCCGGGCAGCGGCGCCGCGGGCCTCCCCATCCATGAATTACCCTGCCGCGCCTCCGAGAGGCGCTCGCGCCTGCGGACGCCGCTGTACGCCCGTCGGGCTTGGGTCAATAAATCTGTCAAGGCCACCGTTGCGATCGCCGGTGGGCCAATTGCAACCAGTGGACCGAAGAAGCGTTCGTTGGACGCCGTCTGTGGGACGAGTGTCGGGCACGTGATGCCGACACGGGCGCCGGGCGGGCCGGCGTTCCGCCAATGGTCCCGCCTGGTGCCGTGCGTTCGTCATTTGCGTGGTCGAACGGCCGAGTGGCCGTCACGACATCCCGCCGTAGTGCGGTGCCGCAAACCCACTCGTACCAAACGACTGTGGCGACGCACCCGTAGTGGGCGATCGACACGGTCGGAGTGAGGAGCCCACACCGGCTTGCGGTCCGTGTGCCCGCAGGCCGGCAAGAAGGGTATGACGAGCGCGCGCCTCTCGGAGCTCTATCAGAAAGTGCTTCGGGAGGCGCTGGATATGGTGTCCCGTGTGCAGTGCCGTGGAGCGTGCCCGAGTCACACAGTGATATTCTGTCGTCCCTGTCCCTATCCGCCGAGTGGCGGAAAGTGTCTTGTCGGTCGTGCAGAGAGAGCCCAGTGTGTCTCACCGGCTCCAGCGCGCCGCCAAGGGGGTCTGTCTGTGACGTCAGTTCTCGGCAGGGGGGAGATCGGCCGCCTCGCGACCGCGGGCGCCGCCGTCGTGCCTATCACCACCTCCCTCTCACTAGGTACCTCGAGCAGATTTCGAGATGAACCCGCCCATCCACCCGACGGGTGTATTTCGGCATCGAAGGCGGCCCCGCATATATGGCTCAAG
>OJFS01000224.1_pt1 | contig 25784 bp, 25 predicted proteins | sample 1594231 | NCBI WGS metagenome assembly OJFS01 (sample SAMN05416847, study PRJEB24817) | seawater metagenome | isolation source: Sea water | place: Canada:Atlantic | collected 2013-07
CGAGATAGGAGTCCGTCTCGTGGGCTCGGAGATGTGTATAAGAGACAGGCGTAGGTGTAAAGCAACTATTTACCGACGCCAACGAAAAAGTCTCTTTGGAAGATTGGGACGCAAATGCGGAAATCACCTTTGATTGCCCACATGGCATGGAGATATTGGTCATTACAGGAGCATTTAGTGAATGTGATGAAGAATTTTCGACCCAATCATGGCTACGCTTGCCTGCCGGGAGTGAAACCAAAATTATTGCGGGCGAAGAAGGCACAGTTGTGTGGATCAAAGAGTACTTGGCACCGCTGATGGCTAAAGCACCGCATAGTTAACGCACCGTACAATTCAGGCTCTAACTACCTGCGTCATTGATTAGTAAGCCCGGATCTTACATTCCCAGCGCTTTACTGGAAAAGAGCGCGCTCTATCCGAGGCTGAGGCCAGGGCTGACCAGCCGCTGAAAAATCAGCGACTACAACTACGTAGAAAATTGAATGTTGGCAAAGCGTGCGTAGAGCGGGTTACTTGCAATCAACTCGTCATGACTGCCACTGGCGATCAGCGCGCCCTCTTGCAAAACCAAAATTCTATCAGCCTGCCTCACCGTAGATAACCGGTGAGCGATGACCAAAATAGTCATATCGCCCTTGAGGGCTTCAACGGACTGCCGAATATATTGCTCACTCTCCGCATCAAGAGCGCTCGTCGCCTCGTCGAGCAATAAGAAAGAAGGTTTTAAGAGCAAAGCCCTGGCAATGGCTAAACGCTGGCGTTGACCACCAGAAAGACCAATACCGCCCTCTCCTACGGTTGTTTCTAAGCCCTTGGGCAACGCAGCAATAAAGTCTCCTGCATTAGCAGCCTTTAGCGCAGTCGCAATTTCCTCATCCGAGGCATTTTCTTTTGCATAAGTCAGATTTTCTCTCAGCGAGCCAGCAAATAGCACAGGATCTTGCGGAACAAAGCCAAAAGTACCGCGCAGCTCGTGCAACTTGAGCCAGCGAATATCATTATCGCCCAACGCGATAACGCCTGAATCTGGATCGTAAAATCTCTGCAAAAGATCAAACAACGTACTCTTACCCGCCCCAGACGGACCCACCAATGCAACCATCTCGCCGGGAGATATAGTAAAACTCACATCTTGCAAAACAACCTGTTCTGGACGACTAGGGTAAGTAAAATTAACGCCATCTAGGCTTAACCCGTGTAACTGCTCCGAGTTCGACTGCGCGGACCCAGGGCCATCTACAATAGCCCAAGGTGATTCCAAAATTTCAATCAAGCGCTCGGTTGCCCCGGCAGCGCGCTGCAAATCACTCCAAACTTCAGATATTGCACCCACCGAACCTGCGACAATAAACGCATAAAATATGAAAGCCGCAAGGTCTCCAGGAGAAGTATTACCGGCTAGAACGTCTTGGCCACCAACCCAAAGCAACATGGCAATTGCGCCAAAAACCAACAACATGACCACTGCAATGAGCACTGAGCGCAACCACACGCGCTGCAGCGAAACCCGCAATGCTTCCTCAACTCTAGCAGCAAAGCTGCGAGCATCAGCGCCTTGATGATTAAAAGCCTGTACCACCTTAATATGGCGAAAACTTTCTCCGGCATGACTGCCAACATCCGCCAACCGATCTTGGCTCGAACGAGACAAAATGCGCACCCGACGACCAAAAAAGATCACCGGAAGTACAACAAACGGCACGCTACCCAATACGATCAACGACAGTTTCGCATTAGTCAAAAACAACAACACCATGCCACCAAAAAACATCAATATATTGCGCAGCGCTATCGATACAGAAGAGCCAATAACCGTTTGCAGCAGAGTCGTATCCGTAGTAATTCTGGACTGAATTTCGCTGGGTGCGTTGTTTTCAAAGTAGCCTGGGTGCATATGAATCAAATGATCAAATACCGCCAGCCTAATATCTGCGCTAACCCGCTCGCCCACCCAAGAGACGAAATAGAAACGGACAAAAGTGCCTAGGGTTAAAATGCTGATAAAAGTCACAAACAGCATCAGCGACTGGGTCAACATTGCAATTTCGCCGCTGGCAAAACCGCTGTCTATAACCATGCGGATGCCTTGGCCCAGCGACAAAGTCGCGCTGGCGGTAACAATTAAGGCTACGCTAGCGATAATCACCTGCCATTTGTAGGGCTTTAAAAAGGCAAATGCGGGGCCTAGACGGCGCAAATTTTTCGAGCTTTCACGTTCTTCTTCATTCATCGCGGCATTATGTCCATGCGGCCTCCAAGTTGCACTCATAAGCGAGAATATTTCTGCACTAACTTGTAGACCTAGTTATAAAACTATTTATGGGCCTGTTTGTTGAACTATTTATGGAACTATTTGTGGAACTAGCAAAAGCCACTGCCAAAAACCGCCTACTAGAAAGTTTGCCACACGATCTAAAGACAAAATCATTACAAGCCGCAAGATTCTCAGCACACACTCAGGCCAGACCCTTGCGCTTGCCAAAGCGAGCAAGGCACACTAAAAGCAAGATAACCAAACTAAACGAGTAATTATGCCAGCAGACATAACATGGACAGATGCCAAGGACAGTAAGCACAAAGTTACCCGTGAGTTCCGTATCCAACGCAAAAATATGCGCGATATAACAGGCGCATTATGGCTACCTCAGGCAGCTGTTGTCGGCAAAACGCTCATCTGTTGCGGCCATGGCGCATCTGGCAATCGTTATCAGGCACCCATAAGCCACCTCGCAGAACGCTTCGTTGATGCAGGACTGCCGGTGCTTTCTTTAGACGGCCCAGTCCACGGCTTACGCAAAGTCGGCGACGGTGGGCGGGGGGCATTTTTTCCGGAGTATCAACGCGAGACCAGTTTGCTTGACATGACTAATGAGTGGGCCTGTGCCGTTGAATTGATAAAGGCAGAAACGGGTATAGGCAACCTTGCTTATTTCGGCCTTTCCATGGGTTCTCTATTCGGGGTTCCATTTATCGCAAGCAGGGCGGATGTCACAGTAGCCGCTCTTGGACTAATGGGCGTGCAACCAGACTTTCCCCATGGCGAGGCCTTGCTCGAAGACGCCGCACGTATTCAATGCCCAATACTATTTTTGATGCAGTTAGAGGATGAATTATTCAACCGCCAAGGCTGTCTTGATGTATTTGACGCCTTCGCCTCAAAAGACAAAAGGTTGCACGCCAATCCCGGCCTGCACCCCGAAGTGCCCGCGGAGGAAATCGACTTTACATTTAACTTTATGCTCGCTCATATCAACGGTACCCAAGCAAAAAAAATAGTGAATATAATCTCAGATTGAGCGTGTCCAAGTAGCGCGGGTCTAATCCAGCAAGTTGAGCGAGCATTTGGCGCTGAGGCATGCCCGCGCTACGTATCAGGGCGTGCAAATTTCGTTTGCGCGCATACATACAGCACTCTATCAACTTCGTTGCGCTATTTTGCTTGAAAATATCGAGATCAAACCGCCTAGCATCAAATAACCTAGCATCACCTCAACCGTTACCCAAATCTCACCTACCAGACTACCTTTTGGCGTGATATCCCCAAAACCCAATGTGGTAAACGTCACAAAACTGAAATAGTAGGGTGTGAATGCCGTTGACTCAATCGCTTCGATTTGACCACCTAAATTAGGCAGCCAGCCCCAGGAAAAATAATTTGCGTAGGCAACGCCAAACAATAAGGCGATGACAAACGACAACAAGATCCAAAGGCTCATTGAACGTCCACACCGTGACGTGTAGTACCAAAAATTGAATAGCATTGGATGCTTGTCTTGATACTCACCCAAAAAGTCCTGGTCTTGCACATAGCGCTTAAAAACAGGGCTGCCATAGCTGTTTTCAATCCGAGCTCGTCTAAATTTTGCATAATCTGATTTACTCCAAGACTCATCATAGAGCACACCTGACAGGTCACAATGTTCAAAATTCGCACTTCCAATATGAGCATTGGAAACATTTGCTTGACGAAGATCAGCTTCACTAAAGTTGGCCCCATCCAACGTAGCTCTACAAAAATTCGCCTTGAAAAGGGATGCTCTGGAAAAATTGGTTTCATCGAGAATTGCTTCGGTGAAGTTTGCACGATCTAGTCTAGCTCGCGTCAAATTACTTCGACTGAGATTCGCCTGAAAAAAATTGGCTTCCAAAAGGCTGGCTAATCGCGACGTACCGTCGCTCTCTTTTGGACCAATAAGAATATTCGACTCTCTGAGATCTGCTCCACTTAGATCAGCCTTGTTAAGCTTCACTCCATCGAGATCTGCCCTGACTAGATCCGCGTTTTTAAGGTTAGCCCCATCAAGATTTGCGCGTTTTAGATTTGCAAAACTCAAATCTACATTTTGTAGATTTGCTTTTCTCAAATCGACCCAGTTCAGGTCGGCATGCTGCAACTGTGCATTCCTTAAATCAGCACGAGCGCCTTTACTCTCGTCCTTCAGCCACTTAGCATGCTCGTCAATTACTTCCTTCAATTTCTCACTAGAAACCTCGTGTCGATCTACCATTACAACTCCCCTCTAAAACGATTGTTAAATTGGACAGACTATTAAAGGTAATAAGACAGCGTGCAGAGATACAAGCCTAACCATATATTCGCCTTCAAAGAAGCATCAAGAATTTTAAAAATTCTGTTCAAAGATACCAACCCCAACCAGAAACGTCCTTGGCTTTATTTATAACTTAACTAATATTTCTCGGAGCGTATTGAACTGACTGAGAATATAGGTTGGCCCGCACACAAAACCTTGCGAACTTTCCACCCGCTAAAAACTTATCACAACCCCAATGAGTAATTCACGCAATAGAATAAATAGGGGAGCTAAACGCCTAGAGAAAAACTCAAAAATTTTTAGTAAGTACCTACCAAAAAAATCACATGCGCTTGCTTGCGCCCTTAAACCTACCAGCGTGCCCAACGATCACCTTACCCTGCTGAACAACTTAAACTATTTCTCGGCAATCGAAGCGCTAACCAGAGGATTGAAAACTGGCACCATTTCGCCGAGCAAATTCTAAACGCAGCATTCTTTCAGCACTGCTAAAAATCACGTGGACAGCAACCAATAATGGACTTACCTGATCGTTGAAATATGTGATTTATTGATTGTGGTAACGCCCTTTTTGAGCAATTTTCCTAAACCCTTTGGAACCGCTAGACGGAAGACTAAGTTGCTCAACTAATTAGGCGTCTATTTCAAACATAAAAGTCAAAATATTCACCAAAATCCTAAGACCCAAACGCGGATTTTGGATTGTTTCAAAAACTTCAACAGACCGCGGTTTAGTAACAGAAGTTAATGATTGGTTAGCCTCGAAGCCTGGCATTGACGTTCAAAACATTACTCAATCGGAAAACCGCAACTTCAGGAATTTACCATCAACAATTGCTATTTGCGCTCGGCAGCAATAGCCAAAATATATTTATCTACTGTTGGACGGAGCAAAGATTTTCAATTTTTAATTGTGGTCAGGGGGCCTATCTCGTTAAGGTGCTGGCCACCAGACTTATACAAAGCCGGCGCAAGGTCTACACGAGGTCTATACGAGGCCTTTGCAAGGCAAACGAAATGCCGATAGAACGAAAATCGCCCTAATCAATTGTTACTAGGGGTGCGACGAGGACCAATATGACTGACATGACAGAACTTGAATATTTAGAAACCGAAACCGGCGAAAATCCCGTCGGCTGTGTGATATGGATGCACGGCCTCGGCGCTGACGCCAGTGACTTTGAACCCATCGTACCTATGCTGCCACTAAATCAGCCCCTGCGCTTTGTCTTCCCAAACGCGCCAATACGCCCAATCACTATGAATGGCGGTGCGCAGATGCGCGGTTGGTACGACATAGACCCGAGCTCTTCTGTGGTCGGTGGCGATGACATTAATGAGTCAGCAGCAGCCATTAAGGTGTTAGTAGAAAATGAACTAGCCAACGGTTTTAAGTCCAACCAAATCGTTTTGGCGGGATTTTCTCAGGGTGGCGTTATTGCCCTAGAACTTGGCTTATCGATAGATCACAAAATGGCGGGCATTATGGCGTTATCTACCTACGTGCACGATCACCAGCGTCTTACTGACCGAGTCGGGTTTGCCAATATTGACACACCCATATTTATGGCCCACGGCATCAATGACCCCATGATCCCAATTACTCGAGCCATTACTTCACGACAAACACTACTGGATTTGGCCTACCCTGTTGAATGGCAAGAATACGCTATGGGTCACCAGGTTTGCCCTCAAGAAATTACGCATATAGGCCAATGGCTAAATCAAATTTATCAAAACTAGTCCCCCTACTGCCCAGCCCTGATGCTTGGATAGATACGGTATTGCAAGACTTCGAGACCTTTCTCCAAGATCACGCGTCTGCGGAAAAAAAAGCATCTGGCATGGCGCTGAGCATGGCATCCCATTACCCAGATAAGCTGGATTTGGTCAGTGCCATGGTCGATTTAGCGGTAGAAGAACTGAATCATTACCGCGAGGTGATGCGCATACTATTGGGCCGAAAAATTGCCCCACGCGCAGATCGCAAAGACGCCTACGTCACCCAACTGAATAAGCAAGTACGCAAAGATGCCGAGTATTTTTTACTCGACAGACTGCTGGTCGCAGCAGTAGTTGAGCGCAGAGGTGCTGAACGTTTTGGCCTAATCGCTGAGCATATTACTGATCCCGCAATGAAAAAGTTCTATGCGGCCATTACTGCCAGCGAAGAACGCCACTGGCAGCTTTTTGTAGAGCTGGCATGGGCTCACTGTGCAGTTGATGAAATTGAACAGCGCTTTAACCAGCTGGCTGACTACGAAAATGAGCTGGTCAGCAGCTTGCCTGTAGCAGCAACCCTGCACTGATTATGGCGAGTGGGTAGCAATATGAAGGACCCAATAGAACAATATTTAGACCGTTACGCAGAACCCGAAGCAGCTGACACAAAACACATACAAGCGTCAATATTTGCACAGCAAAACATCTACGCCCAATGCTTGGTTGTACCCGCTTTTGATGAAGCCGAAGATTTTCTAACCCACCTACTGAGCAACATTGCTGACTGCAAAAATCTACTCGTCATCATTGTGGTCAATGGGCCAAAGGACGAGGGGCAAGCAGGCTATGACCCTGCACCCACCCAACGCAGCCAGAAGCTTCTGCAAGCACTACAAAACCAACACCTAAGCAAAAAACGCGCCACCACTTGCGACCTACTAGTCATTGACCGAGTCAGCCAGGGCTTGGAAATACCGCACAAACAAGGCGTAGGACTGGCACGTAAAATTGCCAGCGATGTAGCTCTGGCACTACACCACCAAGGTAGGGTCACTTCGCCATGGATTTATCAAACCGATGCCGATGCATGCCTTCCCCAAGACTACTTCACAGCACCTATGCCACAACGCGGATGCGTTATATTTCCCCACAGACATGTAAGCACAGACAGTGAAGTAAATGCGGCTGTGCGACTCTATGATTTGCACATGAGCTACTTCGTCGCCGCACTGAAAAAACATGGCAGCGCTTATGCCCACCCAAGCCTTGGCAGCACTTTGAGCATCCACGCCCTCGACTACGCCAGTGTCAGAGGCTACCCAAAGCGCAGCGCTGGAGAGGATTTTCATATCCTCAACAAATTAAGCAAGATCACGCCATTGACTCTTTTACCCGGCCCGAGCATTGATGTGCAAGCCAGAACCTCGGCCAGAGTGCCTTTTGGCACCGGCCCAGCATTAAGCCGAATCATTGAAAATTTGCGCCAGCAGCCAGACGGTAGCGGTTATTTAAGCTACAACTATGCGAGCTTCAAACTATTGGCCAAAGGCTTGGCAGAACTAGAGGCTGCCTGTCAAAGTAAGCAAGCAAACAAGGTCGAATTCTCTGTAGATGTGCGCGAAATCCTCGGCGAGATAGGTCTAGAAAGAGTTTTACCCCAGCTTACAGATACCAATACGCCGCCAAGCCAGCGTCAAAGAGTAGCTAATGAATGGTTCGACGCGCTAAAAACTCTGCGCTTTATTCACCTTGCTCGGCGCTTTCACCCAGACCAATCACTGCTAGAAACACTCCAGGGTGAGGCACAAGAATTACAGCTACTGGACTAGCTGGCGGACCGTCACACCAACCCTGCGAGTACGACTATTGCAGCTGTTATCTTTGGCTACCATCAAAAATCATTGATGGCGTTCAAATCAACGGCATAATTAGCAGTTAACAGTGGCCAACAATCCCCGTAGAATGCCTGCGCCCTAGGGCGTAACAGCTTTTTGAGCTAAAAACAGTACGAGCTTTAAACACTCACACACTTTCTATTTTCTATCAGGTAAAAATCACCCGATGGCCACAGTTTTTATTGACGGACAAGTAGGTACAACAGGTATCGAAATCAGCGAGCGACTCAGCAGTCGTTCAGATATTAAGCTGATTAGTTTGGCTAATGATGAGCGCAAAAGCCCATCGGCACGCACACGCCTGCTGCAACAAGCCGACGTTGCCATTTTGTGCCTACCCGATGATGCCGCCGTCGAATCTGTTGCGTTAGCAAATGGTGAAACCAGAATACTCGATGCCAGCACTGCGCACCGCACTAACCCTGAGTGGGTTTATGGACTGGCAGAACTCAGCCCAACAGCGCGAGCAGAAATTGCCAATGCGCAATTTGTCTCCAACCCCGGCTGCTACCCCCAAGGTTTTATATTACTCACAAGACCCCTTATTCAAGCTGGCTTGCTGTCTACCAGCACGCCATTACGCTGCCATGCTTTATCCGGATACTCCGGTGGCGGTCGACAAATGATTGAAAAGTTTCACGACCTCACTCCAGTGCAGGCAGATATCTTGGGCGTGCAAAGTTATGCCCACGGACAACAGCATAAGCATTTACCTGAGATGCTCACCTACAGTGGAACCGCGATAGCGCCCATATTTACCCCTAGCGTTGCCAACTACTACAAAGGCATGTTGGTAGAAGTGCCGTTATTTGCAAGCGAACTGAATAATGCGTCGCCAGAGCAAGTGCACGGCATTCTGCAACAGCGCTATGCGGACGAGCCATTCATCAACGTTGCGGCACTCGGGGCTGAAGAACTCATGGACGGTGGTTTCCTCAACCCTACAGGCTGTAATGACAGCAACCGCATGGATCTTATTGTCATGGGCGATGCGCAACGCATAATCCTCTGCGCACGCTACGACAATCTCGGCAAAGGCGCTGCTGGCGCTGCCGTGCAAAACTTAAATATTATGCTTGGTATAAAGGAGTCGTTAGGACTATGAGCACACCGTTGGCGCAGCGCTCGCAGGCAGAGCTAGAAAAATTACAACAAGAATTGAGCGCAACTTACCAAGGCCTAAGTGCAGCCCAGGGTGGCAATCAGCTAAAGTTAGACTTAAGTCGGGGCAAGCCCGGCGCGGAGCAACTAGATTTAAGTAACGGTTTAGAAGCAGCCCTCGGCGGCGACTTCTTCAGCGCAGACGGCACAGATGCACGTAACTACGGCGGCATACGCGGTGTCAGCGAAGCGCGCGAGTTGGGCGCAGAGCTTATGAGCGTTCCAGCCAATGAAATTATTGCCGGCGGCAACTCTAGCTTAACCATGATGCACTTAGTGCTTAGAACAGCTATGGATCTCGGCCTTTGGGGCGATGGGCGTCGTTGGAGCAATTGCCCAACAGCGAAAATTTTAACCCCGGTACCTGGCTATGACCGACATTTTGCGTTAGCGGAACATTTCGGTTTAGAAATGGTCAACGTACCCATGGACGACAACGGCCCAGACATGCAAGTAGCCTTAGACTTGGTGGCAAACGATGACACCATCAAAGGCATTTGGTGTGTACCCAAATACGCCAACCCCACCGGCTGCACTTATAGCGATGCAGTGGTAGACGCAATTGCTGCCCTACCCAAAAACGCCAAAGCAGATGATTTTGTCGTGATGTGGGACAACGCTTATGCCGTCCACGATCTAGATGAACACGGCGAGCAGTTAAAATCTATTCGAGACGCAGCAATAGCACAAGATACCCAAGAACATATTGTGCAGTTTGCATCCACGTCCAAAATCACCCATGCAGGATCAGGCGTTGCCTTTATTGCAGGGGCAGACAACGCGCTGGCCAACTTAGAAAAGCACATGGCGGTTTTTACCATTGGACCAGACAAAGTGAATCAATTGCGCCATGCGCGATTTTTAGAGGGTCGGTTAAAAGAACATATGGCTGCACACGCTGCAATCATCCGACCAAAATTCGACCTAGTGTTGAAAAGTTTTGAACAAGAATTGGGAAACTTAGACATAGCCACTTGGACTAAACCCAAGGGTGGCTACTTTGTTTCCTTAGACCTTCAGCCCGGCCTAGCCAAAGAAGTGGTAGCAATGGCAAAAGCAGTTGGTCTTACCCTGACGCCCGCAGGTGCGACATTTCCTGGCGACCACGACCCCGAAGACCGAAATATGCGAATAGCGCCTACCTTTGGGTCCTTAGATGAAATTAACGCAGCAATGGAAATCCTGACGCTGTGTATAAAGTTGGCTAGCGTACGCAAGCTAGTTGGCGACCAAACTTAATTAGGTATTACATGTTAGAAGAAAATGGCGAAACTCAAGATTTAGACAAGGCCAAAAATGAAGCTGCAGCGGTAGATAACGCTGAAGACTCCACATCAGAAGCTCCTGCCGCATTGGCAGATCAAGTGAGCGAGACTGCAGACGAGTCCGCTGACACAGAGGCAACCGATCCAGCGCAAGCTGATTCGACACAAGCCAACGAAACCAGCAACGAGGTTGTTGCAGAGACAATTACAGAGACAATTGAAGAAAACGCTGCAGCGAATGCAGAGGAGAGTTCAGTAGAGAGCGCAGAAGCGATCATTGAAGATGTAGTTGAAGAGACGGCTGAAGAAGCTGCCATTGATGCAGGTATAGAAACTGAAGAAACTGAGGCAGCAGCGCAAGCTGGCGAGCCAGAACCTGAAGAAGCTACAGAAACGCCAGAAGTATATGAAACTGTACGCTTTCAAGAGTTGGCTCTACCAGATCCACTGGTTGCAGCGGTAGACGAGTTGGGCTTCGAATTTTGCACGCCCATCCAAGGTAGATCACTACCTTACAGTCTTGCCGACTACGACGTTACCGGACAGGCGCAAACGGGTACTGGCAAAACAGCTGCTTTCCTAATTACCCTGTTCACCCGCTTCTGGGAAAATCCGCTACAAACTGAACAAGCCTCTGGCACGCCTCGCGCACTGGTGTTAGCACCAACACGCGAACTGGCCATGCAAATTGAAGGCGACGCCCAAAGCCTCAGTAAGCACATGGGTATGCGCACAGTTTGCGTAGTAGGCGGCATGGACTACGGTAAGCAGCGCGAAGAACTTGAAGAAGGCCCTGTAGATGTATTAGTTGCTACCCCAGGCAGGCTCATAGATTTTGTTGAGCGAAGAGAAATCAATCTGCGTGAAGTAGAAGTACTGGTTATTGACGAAGCAGACCGCATGTTGGACATGGGCTTCATTCCGGATGTTCGCCGCATTGTTTTGCAAACACCGCACAAACGTAAGCGCCAAACATTATTCTTCTCCGCAACGTTTAACGATGCTGTTATGCGCTTAGCACAATCTTGGACCATCGACGCAGAGCACATTATTGTCGAACCTGAGAGCGTAGCTACAGATACCGTAGAGCAAAAGTTTTGGTTGGTAGGCGCAAGAGAAAGACAAAAGGTTCTGTTTCAGTTCCTATCCCACGCGCAACCTGAGCGGGCAATTATTTTTGCCAACAGACGCGACCAAACGCACCGCATAGTTGAGTTTCTGCGGAAAAAAGATATCCATTGTGAAGCGCTGGCCGGCGACGTGCCTCAACGCAAGCGCATGGCAACCTTAGCCCGCTTCAAAGAAGGCAAGCTACGCTATTTAATCGCAACTGATGTTGCTGGTCGCGGCATTCATGTGGACGGCGTATCTCACGTTGTAAACTACGAATTACCGGACGATTCGGAAGATTACGTACACCGCATTGGTCGTACAGGCCGTGCTGGAGCGTCAGGCGTGTCTATTAGTTTCGTTTCTGAAGATGACGCCTTTAACCTCCCTGCGCTGGAGCAATATCTGGGCACTCAGATCAAATGCATTCAGCCTGACTTGCTACCTGACAGTTAAGGCAAGCGACCTAAGCGGCGGGTTGGAGACGACTTATGACTGAACAAAACTCAGACAGTACTGCAACCCAAAGCAAGTCTACCGTCACCCAAGTGGCGGTAGTTCAACATAATGCTGGGATCGATGTGGAAGCTAACTTAATCAAGTTAGAGCTACTCTCCACCCAAGCCGCCAGCGAGGGCGCCCAACTCATCACCTGGCCTGAAGCATTCGCTTACTTAGGCCGCCACGACGGCAAGAAAGAGATCTTGGAATCTCTCAGTGAAGGCGGACCAATCCTTGCGCGCTGCCAAGCATTAGCGCGCAGCCTCAACTGCCAGCTTTTGTTAGGTGGATTCCACGAAGCGGTAGAGGGCGATCCTGATCGCTGCTACAACACCAGTGTGTACTTGGACGAAACCGGCAAAATTTGCGCCAGCTACAGAAAAATACACCTATTCGACGTAAGCATTCCTAACGGCCCACAACTTATGGAGTCTAGGCAAACAGCACCCGGCGAAAAAGCCGTGTGCGTAGACACTCCAATGGGCAGTCTGGGCCTAACCATTTGTTACGACGTGCGCTTCCCAGCGTTATATCAACGCCTAGCCACTATGGGCGCCGTTGCAATGACTGTACCCTCGGCGTTCACCGCCACCACTGGCGCAGCACACTGGCACACATTGCTCCGCGCACGGGCTATTGAAACCCAGAGCTATGTTATAGCGCCTGCGCAACACGGTGCCCACAGCGCCAACCGCGCGTCCTATGGACACTCGTTAATAGTCGACCCATGGGGCAAAGTCATAGCCGAATTACCCGAGGGCGATGGCTACGTGATCGCCAGCGTAGACAGCGAAGAAGTACACAGAATCAGGCGCGAAGTACCCAGCCTTGCCAATCAAAGACCCATAGGCTAGTCCATGAGCAATCAACTAGAGCAGCAAAATTCACGCGGTAGCAGCCAAGTTATTTTCTTACTTGCAGCGTTGATCATTGTGGCCGCAGGGATTAAATCGGCCCAAGAAATAATGGTGCCATTTTTATTGGCAACATTTATAGCAACCATCGCCGCAACACCCATGTTTTGGATTCGCGCCAAAGGTGTACCCGCAGGCGTTGCATTAGCGTTAGTCGTCGTCGGTATATTTACTGCGCTGCTACTTATCGGCGCAGTAGCCACACAATCCACTTCAGCATTTATTGCCAAGCTGCCCTTCTATCAAGAAAGACTTGTTAGCATTCAAGTAGAAGTGGTGCAGGCGCTAGAAGGCTTTGGCATCCCCATCGATTTATCCAATGTACTGGAGGGATTCTCGCTAAGTTCGGCGCTTAGTTTTGCAGGCTCCACACTGGCAAGCCTAGGTAATTTATTAAGCAATGGCTTTTTAATCATTCTCACGGTCATCTTTATTCTCGCCGAGGCCACCAGCTTTTACCCAAAGCTAAATTCAGTACTGAGCAATCCAGAGCGGGACTTAGTGTATTTCACACGGTTCGCCAACAACATGAACCGTTATGTCGCCATCAAAACCTCTATGAGTTTGCTGACCGGCGCACTGGTCACAATAGCTCTGTGGCTATTGGACATCGACTTTCCAGTACTTTGGGGACTGCTCGCCTTTCTGCTTAATTTTATCCCAACTATAGGCTCAATTTTTGCTGCCATACCACCGTTATTGCTGGCCCTCATACAACATAGTCCGAGCGCCGCTGGCGCGGTGGCACTGGTTTTTTTCTTCATCAATATGATCGTAGGCAACGTCTTAGAGCCTCGCTACATGGGTAAGGGTTTGGACCTTTCCACCCTAGTGGTATTTCTATCTTTAATTTTTTGGGGCTGGATACTTGGCACTGTAGGCATGTTTCTTTCCGTGCCTCTAACTATGACTGGCAAGATCGCCATGGAAGCCAACCCAAGAACATTGTGGTTAGCAAGACTGCTCGGACAAGGTGGAGACAGCGAGCAGTCTCCAGCCGCCACAATTGATCAAGGCACAATTGATCAAGGCACGCCACCTAGCAATACCCAAATCCAAACCCAGAGTCAGCCTCAAAACCAGAGTCCGCCTCAGCAAGAGTCCAATAACTAATGAGTCAATTTGAACGGCCAAATATTGCGGCAATGCAAGGGTATAGCTCCGGCGAGCAACCCTTAGAAAAAGAAACGCTTAAACTCAACACCAACGAAAACCCTTTTCCTGCCAGCGCAAAAGTACAGGCGGCATTAATGGATTTCGCAACGGCAGATCTTAGAGTTTACCCACAACCCACCGCAGACAAATTACGTGACGCCATTGCCGCGCATCATGGCCTGACACGAGATCACATTATGCTCACCCATGCCGGTGATGAAGCACTGCGACTGGCCATTACTACCTTTGTAGAACCTGGCGGCACTCTGGGCACCACCGACCCAAGTTATTCCTTATACCCCGTGCTGAGTAAAATTCAGGATGCCACAATGCGCACGCTAGCATTGCAAGATAACTGGTCTATTCCTGATGGATTCGCACAAGTTATGACACAACATAACGCCCAGCTAACTTGTTTGGTGAACCCCCATGCGCCTAGCGGACACCTTACACCGCTAGCGACCATTGAGGCCATTGCACAAAACATCAGCGGCGTATTGTTAGTCGACGAAGCCTATATCGACTTTGTCGACCCGAGCATTGCCTATTCCACCAAAGATCTGATTAACGCTCAAGACAACGTGCTAGTGCTACGCACCTTCAGCAAAGGCTACAGCTTGGCTGGATTACGCCTTGGTTACTTACTCGGCGACCCAGAGCTGATTAAACCCATGCTGGAAAAAACCCGCGACAGTTACAATATAGACGCCATCAGCCAAGCCTTGGGTTTAGCAGCAATAGAAGATCAAGCCTATGCTCAGGAGACTTGGCGACAGGTGCGCGAGCAAAGACAGGTGCTAAATGATGCACTCAGTGCAATTGGCTTGAGCTGCCCTGCAAGTGAAGCCAATTTTTTACTCGCCACAATGCCAGAGGAAATTGACGCAGAGGGTTTGTACGAAGCACTAAAAGCCAAGGGCATTTTGGTGCGCTATTTCCCAACACCAAGACTCAAAGACAAACTCCGCATTACAGTAGGCACTGCGGAACAAAACGAAAAGCTGATCAACACCATACGCCAGCTGATCACCCGCTAAGCCAATTCGGCTAACTGCCAAGACAAAATGAAAAGGTTCCAATGAGCAAACACCTACTCAATGACGAAAAAATTGCAGCGCTGCCCATCACCAGGGTACAGCACCAATTTAACGACAATGCTATTCGCTCAACAAAAACCCTCAGTTCCGCAACCGGCATGCAACGGTTAGGCATACACCTCGTCACCATCAGCCAAGGTAACGACTCCACTACCCACCACTATCATGATGCCGACGAAGAATTTATTTACATTGTTTCAGGCAAAGGCATCGCACGTATTGGTGAAGAATCATTCGAGGTGGGTGCTGGAGATTTTATGGGTTTTCCTGCACCGTCAGATGCCCACAGTTTGCACAACCCAAACGCCGAAGATTTGGTTTACCTCATGGGCGGCGAAGGCTGGCCTGTAGACGTTGTTCATTACCCAGAAATAAAACGCAGCATGACCCGCTCACATGGCAAGCGCGCCTACTCCGACTGGGAAGACATTACTGAGGTTAAAGGCCGCTAGCCAAGACCTCGCCATTTGGCGAAAGCGGTAAGGTCGAGTACCCTTTACCCACCCCTCATCAGAGCGTCACTGGCATTGAAGGGGAAAAACTACTGATCGCTACTGGCCACTTTTGATCAGAGCATCAGTAGACACAATAATTTACACAATAATTAAGAGGAGGGGATATGACTCAGCTACCCGCAGTGAGCCTTGCCGCCGTACCCGGCCGCAGATTACAAACCATCGAAATCGCCAAAGAAATTGAAAAGAAAGGTTTCCCCGGCATCTTCGGACCTAGCCTAGGTGACAGCCTTTCTCTTTGTAACGCCATCGCACTGGCGACAACAGATGTCATGATCGGCACAAGTATTACGCCTATATATACACGCAACGTTACCGACTTTGCGCAAACAGCCGGCTTTCTACACGAAGTGTCCAATGGCCGCTTTCGTTTTGGTGTAGGCGTCAGCCACGCGCCTGCATTAAACAGAATGGGTATTACCGCAGGTAAGCCACTGGGTGATATGCGCAAGTTTGTTGAAGACATGCACGCTGTGCCAAGAGTTGGTGACATGCCCCCTATCGTTTTGGCAGCCCTGCGCGACAAGATGATTCAACTAGCACAAGAAATTGGCGGCGGCATGGTATTTGCCAACGGCGCGCGCTCTTACATGAGCCATTCATTGGGCAACCTATCTGCCCAAACACGCAGCAATGATGACTTCTTTATTGGCAACATGATTCCTACCTGCGTCAGTGACGACAAAGCAGCGGCAGCAGCCGTTTGCCGTAAAACCCTAACCAGTTATGCGTTTTTACCCAACTATAGAAACTACTGGAAAGCCGCAGGTTTTGAAGAAGAAATGAATGGCGTTGAAGCAGCCATTGCAGAGAAAGACTATGACCGAGTACCCGAATGTCTATCTGATCGCTGGCTTGCAGACACCACACTCTTTGGCAGCAAAGCAGAAGTGCGCGAAGGGGTAGAAGCTTGGTTCGACGCTGGCATTAAAACACCAATAATTGTGCCGTCATCTGCCTCAGGCGGTCAGCTCAAGGCCTTGGACGAGTTCTTTGACCTCTGGGACTAATGCCAACTTAGACCAACTACGTCAGATCCGACTCGTCAGGCACGGCCAAGCCGCGCCGAGTCGGTTTGGACAAACAGATTTTTCAAGGCCCCTAGATCAGCGCGGCCTTGATGATTTGTACAACACCACCCAACAGCTACTCGCACGTAGCGATAACACCGCAGATTGGTTGTGGGCGAGTTCGGCGGCTAGAACACAGACCACTGCCCAAGCCATCTCGTCGATATGCAATTGCCCCATACAGCTAGAGGAAGATCTCTATTTAGCAGGCCCAGAATCCATACTCAGTGTGCTGCAAAGTACTCCTGAAGATTTTCATGACGTCATACTGGTAGGACACAATCCCGGCATTAGTATGTTGGCTGGACTGCTCAACAGCCCAGCGCAAACGATTGAGCTAGACACTCTAGGTATAGTGGCGCTTACGTTCAAAGGCCAGTGGCAGGATTTGAACTTTGGTCAATGCCAATTCCAAGCGACCTACAACTATAAAACACTTATGCAACCGACAAACAATAACTAGGCGAACCGGTTAGTTAGGGCAGCTAGCAAGCGCTTTAGCAAAAGAATAGCAAACCCGCTGAGTTAGGTCGTTTGCTCAAGCGACAGGCTTAAAAATCTTCGCCACATAAAAACCATCCCAAGGCCCATCTGGCAACACACGCAAAGTCAGCGCCAAGTTCTCATTCAGTGTCTTACCCAACCAATGGGTGAGTCCCGGCATTGAGTTAGGTGGACAATCCTCAATTGGCGCTAGCTGGGCGTCGGTTTTTTTCAACAATGATGCCACTACCAACTCGTTTTCATCCGGCGCAAAACTGCAGGTGCAATAAAGCAAAGTACCACCGGGTTTTAGCGCAGCATAAGCGGAGCGAATAAGGCTCTTTTGTTTACGCTGAGTTTCTTTAACCTTGCGCGGACTCCAATGCTGATAGGTGCTGCTATCCAACCAATTCATGCGCGACTCTGAAGAACACGGCGCGTCTAACAAAACTCGATCAAACCGCTCGGGCACAGCCCGACCAACACTGCGGCCATCACGTTGATAAAATTCTACATTGGTCACACCACAACGCTGCAAGTTAGCCTGCATACGAAAGAACCTGCCACGTATCGGCTCAACCGCGGCAAGCCGGCCAGTGTTATGCATACGCGCAGCAATGGCCAAGGTTTTACCACCCGGAGCGGCGGCTAAGTCGAGTATCTCTTCGTCTGGTTGGGGGGCGAGTATTGAAACCGCAAAATAGCTGGCCGGATTTTGGATATAAATCTGCCCGTTTTCAGCGCTGGCGTGCTGCGAAATACCCGCATCCCTGTCCACTGAATACAAATCAGAAAGCATAGGCACCGGCTGTCCTAAAGAGCCATCCAAGTGTTCTTTTAGTGACTCAACAAGTTGGCCTTTGTCCGCCTCAGAATCTATCTGCAGGTCATTCAACCAATAACTCGAAACTGTCTTTTGTCCCAACTCGACAATAATTCTAGCAGCTTCATTAAAGCCAAAGACCGCCTCAAGACGCTGACAAAAATCTTCGGCAAACTGAAAGTCGTCCGGCAATTGCGCAACCAACTCTGGGTTAGCAGGGAGCACTACAAATTTATTTGCTTTCGCCACGACGTAAAATCTCTCAATTGACTTTGCTTATAACTATTTAAATGAATAAACAGCCAAAAATGGATAGCACCGGCACTTTCTGCAACGGTAGTATTAGCCAAAGTATAGGGTGTTCTAACACCGCTTCGTATCATTATTCACAGGAGCCGCTTTCTTGAAACTCGCAAAACCCGCTTTAGACGTTGGCCTTTATACCAACCAACTGGACCCAAGCCTGGCATTTTGGCAAGACCAAGTTGGCCTTACCTACAGCGAAATGTTGCCCTTGGGCGGCGGCGCACGTCAGCACCGTCATGCCATAGGCGACAGTGTGCTAAAGGTTAATCACAGCCGCCACCAACTAGAGACTGGCGACAGCGGGTTAAGCAAACTGAGCATCTACAGCCCATCGGTTGAAGAACCGGCCCAGCTTCTAGATCCAGACGGCAACGACATAGACCTCTGCCCTTTAACCGCCCAAAGTCCAAATTTATCACTCACGCTAGCGGTAACTGACTTGGCCCGCAGCCAAGAGTTCTATGCCCAAACCTTGGGGCTACCCCAAGACGATGAAGGCGGCTTTCGCGCTGGCGCGTCGCAGATACTACTCACCCAAGGTGGCGGGTTAGGCGAGGTGCCACAAAAAGCCCTGGGCCTACGCTACATGACCTTTCAAATTTTTGACGTGGTGGCAGAACACGCCTTTGTGATAAGCAACGGCGGTAGCGAAGGCATGGCACCAGTCCGCCTTGGCGAAGTTGCATTTATCAGTTTTGTGCGCGATCCAGATGGTAACTGGATAGAGCTCAGCCAAAGAAAATCTATTACTGGATCTCTCGCTTAAGCCTTAAAAACAACCACCAGGCGCTTAAACGTAGACACCGGCCGGTGTCTACTAGACTCAGGCCGACCTAATGGGTATACCTGTACAAATACATTTCGAAATATTCGGTTAATACCTAAAACACACTATATTGGAGACACCCATGAGTTTTTTATCATTCATTGTTCTAGTGGTCATTGCTTATCTATTGTGGCGCATCAGCGACCAACTACCCGACGTTTTGTATAGGTTAGGCGAAATACAGAAAGACATTGCAGCGCTAAATAGACGCGGCGCTGAGGCCTCAACAGAAACAACTGAGGCAACCAAAAAACCAGCGCCGAAGAAAAAGCCACAAACAGACAGCGAAGCATAAGTCTTAATAAGTACTCACAAAGACCAATATGCCCACTACTGAAAAGCCAACAGTTGCTGCCTCTCAGCGCAAAAAACCATTAGATTGGCGTGTCCGCTTTGGCCTTACGCTCACCGCTGCGTGGATATTTCTCGGTAGCTCCTACATCACCACGCAGATAGGTTGGGGTGCATTTTCACGACTGCCCGCAGAGGAACTAGGCAGTTTTTTGGAGGGCGCCTTTGCACCGCTGGCTTTTCTTTGGTTGGTTATCGGCTATTTTTTGCAGCAAAAAGAGTTGGAACAAAATACCGAGGCCTTGCATGCCCAGGCATTGCAAATTGGCCGCACCGCTGAGCAAGCTATAATTCAGTCAGAAAAACTCGCTGCCAGCGAACTGCATGCAAGACAGGAAGCTTTCTTACAAATAGCACAATTAGTACGCGCCCAACTTGGCGCCATTGCCGGCCTACTTTATACGTCAAGCCAAGGTGACTCCGGAGACGGCACCATAAGCCCGGTGGAAATGACCCAGCTCTTCTCCGAACAGAGCAATGGCGACCTAGACTTATTCACGCGACGACTCATACAAGCCATTATTCTCGAAGAGGTCGAGGATGAGCGCTTCGCGCTGTTTTATGGCACTGCAATTCGCGCAAGGCACAGCAACCACTTCCTCTTCGCCTTTGAACGGTTAATGAAAAACGTAAAAGAAGTCGACCCCCAAGGCATGCTGGAAGATGCACTCACCAGCAGCGCCAATGGGTTACTCTACGTACGCATGAAAGGCTACCAAACCAATGCGCCAGAAGAATGGTCAGACCATCACAAAACCGGAATTCAGATCAATATTTAGGACATTAACTATGCACATCTCGATTAAGACCCTACTGATCCTCCTATCCACAAGCGCCTTAAGCATCGGTAACCTTTGGGCCGCAGACAGATTTGCAGGCGTTGAAGTTAAAGCCCAATTAGTCAGCGGAAGTGTACATATGCTCACCGGCTCTGGCGGTAACATCGGCGTATCCATTGGCCCAGACGGCACGCTCATTATTGACGACCAATTTGCACCACTGGCAGAAAAAATACAAAACGCATTAACCAGATTGGGCGGCGACCGACCCAGACTGATATTAAATACCCACTTTCATGGCGACCATACCGGCAGCAATCCAAGCTTTGGCAGCAGTGGCACCATCATTGCCCATGACAACGTACGCGTACGGTTAGCAAACCAAGACAATTTCGCGCCAAGTGGCTTACCCGTAGTGACCTTCGCCCAGCAGCTGACTGTACATTTCAATGGCGACGAACTGGCCCTCATTCACCTGCCCAATGGTCATACCGACGGCGACAGCGTGGTATGGTTCAAGCAAGCCAATGTAATTCACATGGGCGACCACTTCTTTAACGGCGCATTCCCATACATAGACATAGGCAGCGGCGGCAGCGTGAGCGGTGTAATTCGCAACCTTGAGCAAGTGATACAAATGGTACCTGCGGACATCAAAATCATTCCCGGACACGGCCCAATGGCCAACATTGTAGACCTAAGTACAAGCCTAGCTACCATTAAGGCAACGCAAAAAATCATTCAGCAAGGCGTCAGCGCCGGCTTATCAGACAGCAAAATAGAAGCCCAACTCAGCGGCTACGCAAATTGGGGTAAAGGCTTTATCAATACATCACGCTGGATCAGCATTATCAAAAGCGATCTAGAAAATAGATAAGAAAGCCAAACAAGAAAGACCGATAATACAGACCGATAAGACAGACCGATAAGACAGACTGATAAGAAAAAAATATGCAAGATCCGTTAGCGCAATTCCACGCAGACCGCCAATTAGCGCGAGATGCTGGCGACCCAATGGCACACGTATGTGTTCTGGCAACAGTAGATAAACAAGGTCGCCCGCAAGCGCGCACATTAGTGCTAAGGAATGTCGATCACAACGGTTCGCAGCGACTGGCGCTGTTTATAAACGCCAATAGCCCCAAGTGGGCGGAGCTTACCAATAACGCCAGCGCATGCGTTCAGGTGTATTGGCCAAGCGTAGAGTTGCAGTATCGGATGCAGGTACAAGTTGAGACCTTAGACCCCCAAGTGGTGGCCGCAAGCTGGCAGTTCAGACCAGACGCGCCAAAGAAGATGGATTGGCTATACCAGCAACAAGCCCAAAGCACAGTGGTTGCTGACAGAACGCAGTTACTCAGCCAGTTAGACCAGCTAGCAACCCCAGAGCCGCTTGTGGCACCAGAGGCTGCAAAAGGTCTACTTATTAAGGTAACGGAAATAGAGCGGCTAGACTTGACCCAAAGCAACGGCGTACATGACCGTACGCTGTTCACACTGCGCCAGGGAGGCCAAGGAGAGTGGGACAAACAAACGTTAGTGCCTTAGTGCCTTAGCTCAAATCAAATCAAAGCCAAGCCAAGCCAAGCCAAGCCAAGCCAAGAGCAGTAACAATACTGGCGCTCACGTCAATATGAAATCCGAGCTAGAACTATATCTAAAACTTCAGAACATCTAGCTCGGCAGTAACAATACCTCTAAGGTTGCTAAAACACGTAGTTTTGGCCACATCAATAAAACCCGAAATAAACGGGGCATCGGCCTGGTCCGCACGCACCGCACCATAAAGCGTGGGCCAAACACCCTCCTCACCCAGCGAGCGAACCTCAACATAGTCATTTTCCAAATATTCGTGCAACGCCCAATTAGGCAAACACGCCACACCACGACCACTGGCCACCAACTGAATAATCATAGTAGTTAACTCAGCGTGCCGAACACGCTGAGGCACAACGCCGGCCAAATCCAAAAAACTGGTAAACAAATCCAACCGATCACGATCAACCGGATAAGAAATAACCACCTCATCAGCAAGGTCAGCAGGCTCCACCCAAGGCTTCTGGCCAAGCGGGTGGCCTTTGGCCACAGCCAACTGAGCCTCGTAACTAAACAAAGGGAAATAGTGAATACCCGGCTCGTTCACCGGGTCTGCGGTAATGACCAAATCTAAATCACCCCGCGCCAGCGCAGGCAGCGGCGCAAAATGAAAACCACTGGCAATATCCAGTTCAACATCAGACCAACCATCACGATAAGAATCTATGGCAGGCAACAACCACTCAAAGCAACTATGACACTCAATAGCCATAAAAATACGCCCAGACTCACCGCCAGCCAAACGCTGCAGATCAAGCTCGGCACTGTGCACACGCGGCAACACTTCATCTGCAAGTTTGAGCAGGCGATTACCCGCACTGGCAAAGCGCACAGGCCGAGTCTTACGCACAAACAGCGCACAACCAATCCGAGTTTCTAACTCCTTAATTTGATGGGACAAAGCCGACGGCGTTAAATACACCCGCTCCGCGGCCTCCACCAAACTACCGGTATCACGCAAAGCCACCAGCGTACGCAAATGGCGCATTTCAACTTGAGACATGAATGTCGCTCACTATCAATGTTTCGAACACGCATTATATTCATGCTGAAAGACTAAGTCACGGCTTCATACAACCTGCAAGCCACAAAAGCGACACAGCAACACAGCATAGCTAGGGCGTAACAATCAAAACGTGACCTTTCAGTAAACCCACTCGTCACAAACATAACCCACACAACCTGCTTACCAACCAGCTAACAAACTAACGGCTAGGTGGTAGCAAAATCGAGACAGACTGTCACATATCTGTTTAGTTAGTTTTGTAAGATCTAACCGTGGCTTTTTTATACAACGTAATTCGGTCATTGGCAGCACATGCACTATTCATCCCCTATAAAGAAGATGCGACGACATAAAAAATGGAGCAACTAGACCAACTGAAAGCAATACTTCACTCCAAGCGGGCGAATATCTATTACCTAGAAAAATGTCGGGTAATGCAAAAAGATGGCCGAGTCCTCTACCTCACCGAAGCAAAATCTGAAAATCAATATTGGAATATTCCAATAGCCAACACCACTTGCTTATTGTTAGGCACCGGCACATCTGTCACCCAAGCGGCCATGCGCATGTTGGCATCAGCGGGCGTATTAGTTGGCTTCTGCGGAGGCGGCGCAACTCCGCTACTGATGGCCACCGAAATAGAATAGATGACACCCCAAAGCGAATACCGTCCAACAGAATATATGCAGGCTTGGATGCAGTTTTGGTTCGATGCAGAAAAACGCTTAACAGTAGCCCAACAATTCCAACATACCCGCATGAACTTCATACAAACCATTTGGAACAAAGACCGCGAACTTAAAGCCCACGGCATATCGGCAGAAGAACCCAGTATTCGAAAAGCGATAGAGCGTTGCCGAGACAGAACAGACCATGCCGTGAATGTAGGAAATCTCTTACAAGCAGAAGCAGAACTCACCAAAAAATTCTATCGATATATAGCAACCACAGTGGGTTATGGCGATTTCACCCGACAACGAGACGGCCAAGATCTAGCCAACAGCTTCCTTAACCACGGCAACTACCTAGCCTATGGATTAGCCGCCACAACATTATGGGTGCTGGGCATCCCCCACGGCTTCGCAGTCATGCACGGTAAAACACGAAGAGGCGCATTGGTATTTGATGTGGCTGATATTATTAAAGACGCCCTAGTACTGCCCTGGGCGTTTATCTGCGCCAAAGAAAACGCCACCGAGCAAGAGTTTCGCCAACAGTGCTTACAAGCCTTCACAGACCACGATGCCTTAGGCGTGATGTTTGAAGAAGTAAAAAGAGCAGCGTTAACGAATGGTTTTGAGCCCAATAAAGCAGAGGTTAGCGGCCTATGATGGTCACATTTGTATCCCAATGCGAAAAGAAAGCCCTTAACCGTACACGTCGTGTGTTGGATGCTTTCGCTAACCGTATTGGCGATAACACTTGGCAAACTGTTATTACGTTAGAAGGTTTGGGAGCGGTGAAAAACTTACTGCGTAAATCTGCCAGTAAAAACACTGCGGTTAGTTGTCATTGGATACGCAGCAGATCTAGAAGCGACCTTGTTTGGGTTGTTGGCAACTCACGCAAATTCAACAACCAAGGCATTGTGCCGGTTAACACAACAAAAAGAGATGTGTTGAAATCCGACTGGCAGAATAATTGGTCTCAAGCATTCAGTATTCAGGTGGCCGCTACCCTTGCTGCCCTGCTCCATGATCTGGGCAAAGCGACTGTTGGCTTTCAACGTAAACTGCAAAAAAATGCGCCCCGCGGCCTCCCTGACACCTACCGCCACGAATGGATTTCTCTTCACTTGTTCAATTGTCTCATTCGGGGCTGCACAACAGATGAAGAGTGATTACATCGATTGACACAATTACCCACGTTTTTGAGCGAAGAACTAAATTGGCTTGAAGCCTTTGGGAACCAGACTGAAAGCAGCGGCCTTGAAGGCGCGCCACCTTTGGCTCAACTGTTGGGTTGGCTAATTGTTACCCATCACCGCTTACCCTTTTACAACGAACAGTATTTTCTGCCAACTGAAAGAAGGGCACTCCGTCAGCGGTCATTTTTGTATAACTACGAAGTTCCACAGTTTCTTGCCGAATCAAAACCAACAGAATACTGGATAAAAAATCCGAAAGACTGGGACGCCAGAGGCGACCACACTGACTACTGGACCCTTAAAGCCCCACTGCAAGATAACAAGAAGTGGCAGACCGCTATTGCGCGATGGTCAAAAAAGGCACTCGGTCATAGCCCCCTACTCACCTCCGCCACAGAGCTGCGCGGCAACACACTCTTCCTTCATCTCACCCGACTTTGTCTCATGGTGGGTGATCACAACTTTTCCAGTTTGACTCTAGATCAGAGCAATAAAGTTATAAGCCCTGATCGCTCCCAAGCGGGTAGCCTCCTTGCAAACACCGACCAGACAACCAAAGAGCCCAAACAAGCATTAGACCAGCACCTGCTCGGCGTAGGTCTTTTTACCTCGCATTTCGCTCGAATCCTTCCACAGCTAGCGCAAAAACTGCCTTATTTGGAGGCTGAAAGCGCCAAAGAACTTCAAGCCAGGACCAACATCAAAAGGTTCCAATGGCAGAATAAAGCTTTTGACCTAGCCAAAAGCTGTCTCTTATACACATCTCCGAGCCCACGAGACGGACTC
>OJFS01000232.1_pt1 | contig 25493 bp, 27 predicted proteins | sample 1594231 | NCBI WGS metagenome assembly OJFS01 (sample SAMN05416847, study PRJEB24817) | seawater metagenome | isolation source: Sea water | place: Canada:Atlantic | collected 2013-07
GAAGGAACCGTAGTCGACGCCTCGGCTGTTATGCCAAGCAAGGGTTTGACTCTGGAGGAGATCCTGCAGCCCGCCAACTAGCGGTGCGGTAGGAGCGCGGGGTACCTCAAACATCAGCGGGGATATAGTTAAATTTATGCGCCTTTTTTTGGTTTTCAATAAAATCAACATTTACTGAGAAAGCGAGCAGATCGTGCGCGGGAAACGGACTTGGGTTGGTCTTTCCCTTGGAATTGCTGCCACGTTGGTGTTGGCCAGTTGCGCGAATATAGAGGACTCAGAAATTCAGCACCGTGGCGACGACTTGCCGACACTGACAAGCAATCTACCTGCTCCACGAGCAGAAGGTTGCACGGTCGGATTGGACGCCTCTGAAATAGATGCAAAGAGTTTCGTGAAAGATTACGAGGAGTTGTATTTTTACAACGCCTACGAACGTGACGACTTCGCAATCGTGTCTGATGATGGCAGTAAAACTAGGATTGGTCCCTACAATTACTGGCTTTTTGAAGCTTCCCTCGAGTATTTCAATGCTTTCCGGCCTTCAAGTTCTCGGGAGGTTTCCCTTACCGACAAGGTGGTGACCCCGGAGGACTTGGATTTGATTGTCGATGCGCTTTGTAATATGGAGGATGGAACCGGAAACCTTCGCCAACTGAGCGTTGCAGCCCAAAACGCGGTCGGCGGGATTTCAGATTTTGGCGGCATGGCAATCAATACCCCCAATTTTCCCTTCATCGAAACAGGCCGGACGGTCTTGGAGGCCCCCAGCCCGGCGGGACTTGAGCACTACACAAAATACATAACGGGTGGTGGGATAATTATTGTCGGGGGCGAAAATGTTCCTGATGGAGCCCTCCTGGCCTCGCGGGACTATGTCGAGTACATGACTTCTGTGACGCCCATGTGGCGACAAATTTTCAGGGACTACAGCGTTCGGATTTCCCTCTTCGGGGACTCTTCGAGCGAACTTCCGGAATTCCCTAACATTGACGAGCCTGGTGGGTTTGCCATGGGAATTTCGGACACTGCAATGACTGCAAGCTACAAGTGGCTTTGCTTTCCGGGCAACGTAGACATTGGTGGAAACCCCGTCATTCACGAATTGGCTCACACTATCGAGCACATAATCTTTGAGGATCAGAACGATACCTACTTTTTTTCGCGTATCGGCCCAATGGCTGAGGCAGCCATCAGCCGCGGAATATATGGGGACTTCGAGCAGAACCTTTCAGAAGGAGAAGAGCAAAACCGGAGCCATCTCATTGGTGAGTATTGGGCGCAGTCCGTTGAGGGCTACATCATGAATGGCGGTCCAGATTTCAAAAACTCTCATTTCTCGCACGAGTGGATCGAAGAAAATGACCCGGACATGTACGACTTGATAACGCGCTATTTCCCGAAAGAAGACTTTGCCTATGTGGAAACTTATTGCGTCGAATAGGGAATGACTGTAACTAAAACGCGCTTCACCGGTCTGCTTTTATCCCCTGCGCGAAACCGGGGGTTAGCGTTCACACAGCTGCGGGCGGGCTCCCTCCGGCAATCTGGGCCCTTTTGGCGGAATCTTGTAGTTCAAAAAAATGAGCGAATAACTCCAAATGCAACAACAGCCAGAAGGACCAATCCCCAGCGCTTCATCTCGCGCTTGGGGCCATTTTTTTCACCCATACAGTCCTCAAATCAAGCCGTTTCATTTCACCTCAAGTACACGCCGCAAACCCGAGTCTCCCACAATTTTAGCCAGGACAGGAGAGTGTCCGACGGAACACACGAGCGCTTGTTATCTTCGTTCACCGGTGGTCTCGAGGAGGGTCATGAATTTGGCGTAGAAACCCCGCTCATCGACTTCGTCGATGACCGTGGCGTTGTGCTTGCGGTCTCCCAAAGGCCTGGTTTCTCGGACGTCCATCAGTGAGTAGCCTCTGGTTGACTCGGAGTGAGTCTCCACTTCCACATATCGTTGCGAACTGCGGCGGATAAGTCCGGGCTCCACCAGGAGCATCGCGGTGAGAGAGTCGGGATGGGTGCTCCCCGGGATGCCAACAGAGCCGTTGTGTTCCCTGTTAGGGGCATCCAAAATGGAGAAAAACTCGCTGAGAGGCGTGCCCATCTGGCGAATCTTCTCGAGTTGCTCATCGTCCCAGGTAGCCTGAGCCAGAGTCAACGTCCAGGTAACAATCGTGGTTGCGAACCCTGCGCTCAAGACCATTTGAGCGGCTTCGGGGTCCACAAAGAAGTTGTATTCAGCGGCAGCGGTGACATTTCCCTGCGAGTTGTCGCATCCCCCCATAATCCACAGCTCACGAATCTTGCTCGGTAGTTCGCGGTCCATAGCCAACGCGAGAGCAACGTTGGTCAAGGGGCCGATAGCAATAAGGTCGATATCTCCTGAGTGAGCATTTGCCAGATCGACGATCGCCTGGGCGCCATGGACGCTCTCTGCCTGCTGCTTGGGTGCGGGCCATTCGACGTTGCCTTTGCCGTCTCCATGGGCTTTTGCTTCGTACCAGGGCCGCATCAGCGGATCGGTTGCTCCACGAAAAACGGGTACCTTTCCTGACCGTCCGGCCTGATTGATTGTGATTAGCGCGTTACGAACCTGCTGCTCAAAATCAACGTTGCCTGCAACAATAGTGACTGCGCGCAAATCTGCCTCCGGGTGTAACAGCCCCACAAGCAAAGCAAAACTGTCGTCCGCTGCCGTATCGGTGTCAATTATCAATTTTCGTGCCACGAATCGGTCCTTCCATTCGTCCTATGGTTGGGTGCCTGGCCTGCCCGCAATGATCGGAGCCTCCGATTCTTCGGGGGAGAGGCTTTGCTTTCGGGGTTCTGTAATGAGCCAAGCAAGAACCAACCCGACAAGAGCCAACACCGCCGCGCTGACGAAAATACTCGCGAACCCCACCGTCGGCTCTAGGGCCCCGGCGACGAGCGGCCCCGCGATAAAGAACGGGGCCAAAAGCGTGGAGGTCGTGCCCAAGTAGAGCCCGGTTTTATCCGGGGACGCCATTTCGATTGACATGTTTGGGTCTCCGATCACCGTCATGGCGTTCGCGCCGCCCAAGACAACAAAAACCCCGATGTACGACATCACAGACTGAGCAAATGTTGCTCCCACCATGCCAAGCACTATCAGCACCCCGCCGGTAATAACGACCACGCGCCATCCGAAGAAATTCCCGACCATCCCCAGAGCAAAACCGATTACAGCCTGAGACAGAATGAAAACAGCGGCGAGCAGCGCCGCATCTGAGGGAACCAGGGCCCCGTTGAGGCCATCGACAACTACGAAGCCCATACCGAGCGTGGAGAGAGCCAGAAAAGCCCTTGCCAGCAGGAATTGGCCATAGTTTCGATCACCCGCAACAATCCCAGGAATTTTTCGCAGTGTCGTCAGGAACGGTGGCCGTGCCTCCACGACGGGGTATGGCTCCTCTTTAAGGCCCAGAACAAACAAGATGGAGAGAAAAGACAGCGCGAAGCTCACCCAAAAAATGGTTTGGATACCCCCTGGGAAACCCTGTTCCTTCAGTATGCCCTCCGCCCACAGCGCGGCGGAGAATCCCAAGACGCCGCCGATGAGTTGCACCGTTCCAAAAAAGATTCCACGAGACTTGGTCAAGGCTTTTGCTACAAAATCCCCGATCACTGGTCCGATGAGACCCGTCGTGACCGAATAAAAAGCAAACGCAATGAAAAACAGCACAACAACCAGATTCGGAGGCGCCACGCCGATAAGCGTCGCGCTCAGCGCGATGGCAAGAATTCCAACTCGCTCCGCGATCACAATTCCAAGAAAAAGCGGTTTACGTCGAGCGCGGCCCAACACGAGGTGCGCGCCCACCAACTGCGGCAGGTAGTGGCCGATCGCGAAAGTGGCAGCCACCAGCCCCACGAGCAAAGAGCTTCCGGTCAGCACCGACACAAAGGCAGGCATGATGGTCGCTTCCGAAAGCAGGGAGATCGCGAAGGCAAAAGTGGCACCGTCAACAATGAGAAACGCGAAGTTTCTTCGGCGGTGGGATGCCATTGCCTTCGCGTACTCAGGAGCTACTTTCTGGAGGCGGGCAACGTCCGCGCTTAAGGCCACTGAACGTCCTCCTTATCCTGGCGAATCAGGACGCGAAGCGACTCCACTGCCGTTGACAGCAGCTTCTCGCGTCTCGGGTCGAGGTCGGGGCCTACCCCCATCATGTGCATCACTCCTCCGGCTCGGGCTCCATACATGCTGCTTAATATGAATAGTGCGGAGGCCTCCATTTCGCTGCAAATCGCTCCACCTCTTCGCCAGGCCAACCATCGGTCTTTCAGTCGTGACGCCATCGGCATCCTGTCCGGCTCTACCTCTCCATAAAAAGAGTCCTTGGACTGGCTCACTCCGCTCAGTGTTTCGGCGCCCATGGTTTTCGCCGCCGAACTGAGTGCATCAACAATTTGCGGGTGAGCAATGGCGGGAAACTCAATCGGAAGGTAGTGGCTCGTCGTCCCTTCGTCGCGGATAGCGGCGGTAACAATGGCCAAATGCCCGGAGGGTGTGTCCGTTTGAATAGAGCCTGAGGTTCCCACCCGGATGAAGGTATCTGCGCCTGTTTTTATGAGCTCCTCAACAGCAATTGCCGTCGAGGGACAACCGATTCCCGTGGAAACGACGCTCACCGGCACCCCCTCCAGGGTTCCGGTGTACGTCACGTATTCGCGATTGGTTGCGACATGACGGGGATTATCGAACAAAGCCGCAATCGGTTCACACCGACCGGGGTCACCAGGTAACAACACGTATCGACCGACATCGCCGCGTTGAATGTTGAGATGATGTTGTAGATCGCTCATGCGGATGCAGCCTCGCGGTCCTGGCGGATGAGTTCACGCATCCCAGAAATCGCCGCTGGAAGAAGGTTTTCAACGGAGCCCGCCTCCAATTCTTCTGCCGTCATGGGGGACTGGTCAGGATGGCCGAGGATCATCATGATTCCCCCGGCCCTCACGCCGAGGGTGGAGGCGACAATGAACAAAGCCGCAGCTTCCATCTCACTACAGATCGCCCCTCCCGCCATCCAAGCCGCCCAGCGGTCCTCGAGTCGAGACGCTACCGGCATCCGCCCGGGTTCGTGCTGCCCGTAGAACGAATCCTTGGACTGGGAAATTCCCACGTGAACGGTTTTCCCCACTGCCCGTGCTCCTGTGGCGAGCGCCCGGGTGATATCGACGTCCGCAACAGCGGGAAACTCAATGGGCAGATAGTGACTGGTGGTTCCCTCATCGCGGATTGCACCATGAATGATTCCCACATCACCGGGCTTGATTCGCTCTTGCATAGAGCCCGAGGTGCCAACCCTCACAAAAGTATCCGATCCCACCTTGACGAGCTCTTCCATAGCAATCGCAGCCGAGGGACAGCCAATTCCTGTCGATGTCACAGAGACCATCTCACCGTCCAGGTATCCGGTCCACGTCTCGTATTCCCGGTTTTGCGCCACAAGTTTGGGCTCATCAAAAAAACGGGCGATGGGCTCGCACCGGCCTGGGTCTCCGGGAAGAAATACATAGCGGCCGACCTCACCAGGGGCGACCTGGATGTGGTATTCCTTGTTGTCATCTTTGTGCATAGCCATGGCGATATCTCCTTAGTTGAGGGGCAAAACGTAACGATGAAGGTTTAGCTTTTGCGGAAAGAAAGAAACGTTGCGCCGAGAATGACTGAACTGAAGAGCGTCACAGCGACGGTAAAGGAGGTAAGTATGGTGCGAGGGGAGAAGGGGATCATGTCTGAAAGGTTCCATAGCCCCGGCTGAATGATCGAATAGACCATCAGCCCAATCATTGCTGTAGCACCGCAAATGCCATACACCCAGTCTTGGGTTCGCGCGGTAACTTGGCGGTAGCTTGTCTTTTCCCCACTGGAACCAAAGCCCCGCGACTCGAGGGAAATGGACAGTTGCTGAACTCGCTCAATAGCCCCAACAAACACCGGAACGAAGCTCGGAAGGACAGCGGCGAAGCCGCTCCCTTTCATACCCCTAGATTTCTGAGCGCTCAAGACGAGGCTCACTTCTCTCTGGAATACGGGAATGAGTTGCAGAGTCATGGACAACATGAAATTGAAGGTGTAGGGCATCTTGAGTTTGGAAAAAGCGAGGAAAAGATCACTGGGGTGCGTCGTCATCACCATGACCAACGACAAGAGCATCGATGAAACTATCCGCCCGAGCAGAACCAACGCGTAATAGAACCCGTCACCGTACAGCGTGACGAAGCCCACCTCGGCCAGGACTGTCCAGGGCTTATCCGCCGCTGGGCCCAAAACTTGAAGCGCAATAAGCGATGACCCAACCGGGACGATGAGGTACAGCGCCTTGAGCAGGGGCCGGAAAACACCACCCAACAATGCAAGCACCACCGCAAAAATGACCATTCCGTAGAGGATGAATATGTTCTGAGTAGTGAAAGCCAAAATGACATACACAACAACCCACAAAATCTTGGTCACGGGATGGATGCGATGAATTATCGAACTCCCAGGAATCATGCCGGTCGGCATCGACGTGTTCATAGTCATTAGCGCTTGCCTTTCTTCAGCCGGGATTCGATATCTGCGGCCAGTTCTTTCGGGGTCAGTGCGATGGGGCCGCCCAGCGGGAAGACAGTTTGGAGCGCAATATTGGTGATTTGCGGGGCTTGGAGATTCGTGGTCAGCATCAATTTTTCGTCGGCGAAGACTTCGCGAGGCGAAGCATCGGCGACGATTTTCGTGTCTCGCATCACCACTACTCGCTCCACGACATCAGCCAAAAGGGGCATGTCATGGGAGACGCAGATCACTGTTGTTCCATCCTCGGCAAGCCGCCGCATTAGGGAATTTATGATGCGAGTGGTTTGGTGATCCTGCCCCGTCGAGGGCTCATCCAAGATAATGATTGAGGGCTTCATGGTCACGACAGAAGCTATTCCCACAAGTTTTCGGATAGGAAAAGAGACCCGGTAGGGATGTTCGTCAATGAATTCACCGAGGTCAAAAAAGTCGACAGCCTCCGCAACGCGCTGTGCAATGTCCTCTTCGGGAGTTCCAATATTTCGTGGCCCAAATTCCAATTCATCTTTAACGGTTCTTGCGAAAAGTTGGTGGTTCGGGTTTTGAAAAACGTACCCAATGTGGGCCGACATTTCTTGGACCGTTCGTTCCGTCGTGAGCAGGCCATTCACATAAACGGAACCCGAGCTGGGTTTCAACAGTCGGTTAAGGAGTTTTGTGAGAGTGGTCTTCCCAGAACCGTTCTGACCAATCACTCCCAGCAGTTCGCCTTTCCTGACTTCGAGATCAACCCCGGAGAGCGCAACGACTCGACCGTTGGGGTAGACATAGTGCGCGTCCTCAACCTTGACAGCAAGGTCCGTCTCGATGTGGTCCGGAAAGCCGTGCTTTCCTTTGCGTGCCATCACGCTTTGACCCCTAGTAGGGAGTTGACGGAGCGGACGGCCTCCGCGGTGTTGATTGGAACGCCCTCCTTCCAGTGCCCCGTCTTGCCGAGGATACCGGCGAGAGCAGTCGCTTCGGGAACTCGCAGACCGAGCGCTTCAAGCTCATCTACGCGCGAGAAAATTTCTCGGGGAGCCCCATTCATAACAACTCGGCCTCCGTCCATCACAATGACCCGGTCGGCGAACTCTGCAAGCACCTCAACTTCGTGTTCCATCACGATGACGGTCATGCCGTATGTCTGGTTTAACGTCGTTGCCATACCAAAGACTTCCTGTTTTCCGATGGGATCTAGGTTCGAGGTTGGTTCATCCATGATCAGCACTTGAGGCTTCATAGCTAGCACGGCGGCGATTGCAAGTCTCTGCTGCTGCCCTCCGGAGAGGCCGAGCGGGGAGCGCTCTTCAAAGCCCTCGAGACCCACCAAGTTAAGCGCCTCCGTTACAGAACGGCGCATCGTGTCGTAATCAATCCCAGCACTTTCAAGCCCCAGAGCAACTTCCTCGGCGCAGGTCATCTGGCTCATTTGAAACTCAGGATTGTCAAACACTATTCCGACAATTTTGGCCATTTCCCGAACGGGATACTCTTCAACGTCGAGGCCGCCCACAACGACGGTTCCTTCGCGGTGACCTCCGAGCATGTTGGGCACAACGCCGTTAAGGGAGAGGCCCAAAGTAGTTTTGCCGGCACCGTTGAGGCCGATTACGCCGACGTACTCTCCGGGCATGATCTCGAGTGATACGTCACTGAGGGCAGGTGAGTCGGTTCCGGGGTAGGTATAAAAGACTGAATCAAAAAGAATGATCGGCTTGGGCATGTGTTTCTTCCTCTTCTGGGGTGCAAACAATTGTGTAAATGTGGGGGGGCCGCGTGCGCGCGCCCCCCCACATTTTTGTCAGGGAGGTGACTGGTTCTTGTCTAGCCTCCAGCGCCTAGGGCAAGGAAGACCACAATCACGAGGACACCCACAAGGATGCCTCCCACAGCCCAAAGGATTCCCTTGAGCGGAGTGGACTTCACCAAGGGGACGTTCTCCGTCATAGCCTTTGGAAGCGCCTCAATAATCGCCAAGGCAACGAAGCCACCGATGATCTTGTCAGCTAGCGACGTCAAGATGTTGGACGAGAGCACCGAGCCAACAACTCCTTGCCCAATTGCGAGGAAGGTCGCGGTGAGAGCGTCAGCACCTGCACCAGTTGCTCCACCGAATACGAGGACAATGATCGGTGCCGCGGTCAGTGTGCACGCAATGGCGACAATGACGTTAAGCAAGAAGAACTTGGGGATTGATTTCCCGAGTCCCCATGACCTCACGCCATAACCCCAAATGAGTGCGCCCACGATGTTGACCAGGGCGAAGGGCAAGCTGGTAGGCCCTGAAATGAGAGCCGACCCGCTGTTGGTCAGCAACCCTACAAGGGCTCCCCACCACGGTCCCAGAACGATTGCTGCTACTGCAGTGCCAATCATGTCCAGGTAAACGGGCAAGCGCAGTGCGCTGGCGATGATGCCACCGACAATGTTCAACGCAACAGTGACCGGAATGACCGTTACTAAGAGAGTCGTCGGTATCTTCGATCCCGAACTCCGGGCCTTTTTAGGGGCCGATGATGTGTTACTCATGACTAGTACCTTTCTTGCTGCTATCTAAAGCGTGACTGCTGCATTGCAGCCGCACTTAGGCATGCGCGTCGGGCTCTCGAAAGAGTCGTGTGCGCTTGCCGAATTTGCCACCCCAGTTGGGGCAGCACCACCCACTAGAGACAGAGCACTCCCGGAACCAAAATTCTTCCCGGGGGGACTCGCCTCGTAGTGGCTGGAGCTTAGTAAACGTGACATCAGTACGACACCACGCCCAATTCTGAATCGCCCGAGACGATGCTGATTCCCGCGCTTGTGCCGACCATCTGCGCGCCTGCTTCAAGCAGCGCAACTGTCTGGCTTAGCGTGGTGATGCCCCCGGAAGCCTTTACCCCAACTCCACTTGGGCAATGCGAAACGAGAAAGGAAATACTTTCAGGTTTTGCCTTCTCAATAGCGCCGCTGCTGGCATTCTTCAGATACTTCACTCCGGCGCCCAGAGCCGCTTCGATGGCAATCACCCTCTGCTCATCACTCAGCAACGGGAGCTCTAGCATGACTTTAATGGGAACTCCAGCCGCCTCCACAACTCCACGGATGTCCGCGGCAAACTCGTCATACATCCCACTTTTAAGCCAACCAATTTGAACGCCGATGTCAATCTGCTGCGCACCCCGGCGCACCAGTTCCGCCGCCTCAGCGGCCTTACCTGCCGAAGTCATCAAACCAACCTCGGGGAAATCAAGCGCCGAGGCAACCTGGACATCCGTGCCCGATAGCTCTGCTGCCACCACATCGACCCAGCTTCCTTGAACCATGGCCGCCTGGAAGCCATATTCGAGGCATTCGTGAGCATGAGCCACTACCTGTTCACGAGTCACGGTGGTGCCAATGAGGGTGTGCTGTATCGCGCTGGCAACGTTCTGGCGGTTCCAAGATTTAGTCATTGCCCATGCCACTTTTCTCCATCAGGCTTTCCGCGTAGGGCAAGGAAGGAACCACCTCGGCCCCCTCCACCGTCATAGCGGCGACTCGCATTGCGTAGCTCACGGCTTCTGACGCCTGTGCGCCTTTCACCAGTGCGCTCGTAAACGCTCCTACAAAACTGTCGCCCGCACCTGTCGTGTCGACGACTTTGTTGGCCAAGACCGCTGGTAAAAACGCTCCGCCCTGGCCGTCATCTAGATACACACCGTTGGCGCCTAGGGTAATAATGACGGTGCCCACACCGCGTCCGAGAAGGTAGCGTGCAATATCGGCCGGCTCTCGCAGGTCGGCTCCGAGAGCATCAACTATTTGAGCGGCTTCGGAAAGATTGGGCACCAAATAATCGATGCAAGACAGAACATCGTCCGGAATCTCAGTCGCCGGAGCCGGATTACACAAGGTCGTGATCCCCTGTTTACGCGCATGCCGAATCGCCTCAAAGCCGACGAGCGGGTTCAGCTCGAAGGACACCACTAGAGCTGCCGATCGATCGATGACCGGATAGAGACCGTCCACATCGGCCAGCGTCATGTGCGCCAAAGCACCCGGCGCGATCGCGATGCGGTTATCACCGTTGCTGTCCACGCAGATGAAACCCACCATGGTTGGTGCGTCTAGGACGACCACCCCGTCCGTGTTGACACCTTCCCGCAGCCACAGGTCGCGACCAAGCGCCGCGCCCGAGTCGGTGCCTACAGCGGTGATGAGATTAGCTGCCACTCCGAGCCTACGAATCTGGATGGCCTGGTTGGACGCCTTGCCTCCCGGGCCTTCACGGTATACGCCGCCGGTGACCGTTTCCCCCTGCTCGGGGTATCGCTCGAGGTACATTGTCTTGCCGACGCCGTAGCCGCCAAGTACAGCGATCTCCATTGATCCATCCATTTGGGTTCAACATAATCCGAGTCTGCAGTTCGAGCAACTTGGTGCTCATTTGAGCATAAATTTTCGTTGGAGAGCACGGCAGCGTTTTCAGGTGTACTGGCCATCGGACGGGGGCAAAGAGGCATGCCAAAAAAATGGCAAACTGGACGCGGTAGGACAGTGCTGTCCTCGGGAGCGAGAGGAACGACCAGATGAAAAAGATCATTCTCGATGTAGACACAGGGAGCGACGATGCGGTTGCTATTATGCTCGCAGCCCTGCACGCAGATATCGACCTGTTAGCGTGCACCACGGTCTGGGGAAACTTAGACATCGAACTGACGACTGCGAACACGCTGAGAGTTCTTGATCACATTGGTCATCATGGAGTCCCGGTCTACCGAGGCTCCGCAGGCCCTTTTGCCCCGATTGCTCATCATCCTCGCCCCGGTACTGACCACAGCCGCGGCAAAATTCATGCAGAAAAGCTCTCGATTCCTGACTCGATGAGGAGGCATGAAACTGCGTCGGCTGTCGAGTGGCTTGTGGATTTCTTGAGGAACACGACAGAGAGAGTCACCTTGGTTCCGGTCGGGCCCTTGAGCAACATCGCTTCAGCGCTCGCCGCTGATTTAGCTATCATCGACGCGGTCGAAGAGGTAGTGATCATGGGCGGAGGGCATGCGATTGGGAACGTGACTCCTAGCGCGGAAGCCAACATCTGGCACGACCCGGTCGCTGCCGACGTTGTGTTCCAAGCGGGCTTTGAGCGATTGACGATTATGCCCCTGGACGCAACTCATCAAGCATATGTTTCACTCAGTCAGGCGGAGGAGTTGGAGTCAACCGGCCAACCAGCCGCCAAAGCTGCGGCCTCGTTTATTCGAGATCGAATCGCCGGCTATACCGAGACGCAACCCATGGATACCCGGGCCACCGCGCCCGTGCACGACGCTTTGTGCATTGCCTACCTGGTTGACCCGACAGTCGTCGAACTAGTCCGCTGCCACGCCGCGGTGGAGGTTGTGGGCAGCCTGACATACGGCCGGACGGTCTTTGATCTGAGGGGGAGAGGGCTCGACGCGCCTAACGCACATGTTGCGATGCGCGCTGATGCCGCAAAGTTCTTTAGTTTTCTGATGGACACCCTCGGGACGTAATCAGTACCGTGGGTTGCCCTCTCTGTCCAGTAAAGACCCAGTTTTGTTTCGAAAAGACCAGATTTTGCGGGGAACCGTAGATGGTGTGTGCCTTCGCCACGTGCTGTGCCGCGCCCTGCCTGTCGATTGTCCCTCCTCCGGCTTGAGTGTTACCGTTTTTTGTGATGACACCGACGCGGTTGAGGATGGGACGGGGCGCGGCTGCCGTGCTTGCCGCTGGGCTCCTGGTACTCCTCCTGGCCGCCAAGGCCGAGGACGTAATTTTGGCGAACGGTGGCCAAAGCGCAGTTGTTCTGAATCCGACACTGGCTGGCTTCAACTTTGTCGGCGCAATCTTGACCTACGCGATCCTTACCGGCCTGAACCTCAAAGGTAAGAGCCTGGCCGGAGTTGACCTCAGCGGTGCAAACCTGAAAGGTGCAGACCTAACAGGCGTCAACCTGGCCGGGGTGAACTTGAACAATGCGAAACTCAAAGCCGTGAATTTTGCTGGAGTGAACCTGACCAGCGCGAATCTTGAGGGTGCAAATCTTGAGGGTGCAAATCTTGAGGGTGCAAATCTTGAGGGTGCGAATCTTGAGGGCGCGAACTTGAAGGGAGCGGTGTGCCCGTCGGGCTCGCGAGCACAGGGACAGCCCGCCGTCTGCCCTGATTTGGGTTGAGCCCGATGGCGTGAACCCTGGTACCAGCGGTGCGGGAGCTAACAATGCGACGCTGTTCCTGAAGCGGAGGGAAGATCCTCAAATTCTCATTAGTCGACCAGAGATTCCCCACGACCTCCCTGTTGCGACTCTCGACATAGCTGGGCAATTTGTGGCGACTGTGCCCCTCAACAGGGTTACCGTTGAACCGATCTCGGAGTACCTCACGGCACCTAGCAGGGAACTTTCTCACCACAACACTGTGCGTGCACGGATGAATCTTCTCGGCGCGAGGCCTGCAAGTGAAGATATTGTTCCCGAACTAACAGTGACAGCGAAGGCTTTTTTCGTGGCGAATCTCAACGAAAAAGGTGCGGCTTCCGCGCCACGGGACGGGGAGGCCCGCAGGGTCCGAGAGCCACGTATTGTTGCCGTCGTTATAACCGGCGGCGGAGAGGCCTTTGCGGGAGTTCTGACGATTGGCTTGACTGCCGCGTCACTCGATTAGGGGTGAATGCTGAGCGTTCCACCTGCATGTCTGAAGGCTTCATGACATTGGGTACCCAATGTCCATATCTACCCCGTGGCATGCATACGACAGTGTTTGGTCCCTCACCTGTGTTTTCGCTTTGTAGACTGCTTTAATAGCTACCAGCTCACCACACCCCCCAGCCCCAGGGAGCGCATATGTCCTCGTCCAAACAGCCCTCGAAGAAGAGTTTCCCCCGTTGGCTCTGGATTTTGGCGGGAATTATCGCTCTAGCGCTCAGCGCGGCTCCCGGCCTATTTCCCGGACGAATGTAGTTCCTGTTGGGGAATTGTGGTCCTCGTTACTGTCGCGGAGGCTCCTCGCCGCCGCGGAAGCCCCTGGTTTTTCTTTTGCCGGTGGGCTAGGTTTTTTTTCCCCACGAACCGACTTTTCCCGGACTTTCGTGAAGATTCGCAATGGTTCGTGACTCAGAAAAGTCGATTAAAACCTAGGCCGGAAAATGGTGGCGGAGTTTGCACTTGAAACTGGGGGGCAAGGGGTTGCCGGTTCACATCATGCTAGTCCGGCTTCTGATGTAGGGACCATTATTCGCGCTCGATCATCAATGCCAGGGAGGATTCGCTATAGCTACCGAGAGCAGTGTCCTGCCGTTTTTTCGCTCTAGGCTCCACGATTGTGCGATGGTGTTGAGACGCTGAGAACCCAGGCCAACGCCAGGCTCCGCCAAGGGGCCATTGCCGTCGTCCGTCATCGATACCTCGACCGTGTAGCGGGAAGAGAGCACTATGGAAATGTCGACGTTCTGTGCTTGGCCGTGAAGCACGGCGTTGTTGAGTCCTTCGCTCACAACTTCCGCCACTGCCGATGAAGTCGCCGGTTGGTCGCTCAATACCTGGGAGGCGCCCTCATCCAAAAGCCAACTCAACCCACACACACCATCCCATGCGTTAGCGAGGGATGCAAAAAAAGCGTGGATCTGGTCCGTCATAGCACCGGTGTGGATTCTTGCTAACGCCGATTCCAGCTTCGCAACCAGCCGAGAGACCTCGTCCTCGCTTGCCCCCGATTGCTGAAGTCGCAGACCTGTCGCTATGAGCGCACCCTGCAGTGGTCCATTCACCATCAGACCTGCCTGCCGTCGTAGGTGCCAAATCTCGGTTTTCAGCGTCGCAAGTTCGTCTTCAATTTCGCGTTGGTAGGTAGCTGTCTGCTCCAGTATTTCCTTTCGCCGCGCGTTAATGGCACCAACAATAGCCAGCGTGGGACCAGCAATTGCCGCCCCGATGACACTGTTTGGGAAGTTTGAAACTAAGCCCCAGGTTCCATAGCCCAGAAAATCAGGCGGTATCCGCCGGAGGGCCTCGACAAGAAACTCGCAGAAAACCGCGCCCGCTGGAGCGAGAAATACGAGCCCAATCCCCGGATGAAGCTTCCACGATCTAGGTATAGAGACTCGCACGATGGCCAGTGCGGCCCAAAGCGCGAGGGTAATTGCGCCGGCAAACGTGACTAGGTCTAAAGTCAGGGGGTTTTGGGGGCTTGCATCGCGGGCAATGGTTGCCGCCAGAAGACCGCCCACGAGGAGAGCGTATTGAGCAGGTAACACCGTGTACCGTAACGAAACCAAATTATTCCAGCTGAATGTCGTTGGGTCATCGGAATAGAGAAGACGGGGGGACTTCAGGGCGAAGCTAGTGTCGGCGATGAGCCGATGAGAGAAAGGCTTGATGACCTTGGAAATGGAGTGATGGATATCCGCGGTCAGGCCGCTAATGCTTTCGGCTGATGGGGATGCGGACTTGAGTAACAAGATCACCCGCTGCACCGCGGGAAGTACGATAGCGTCCAGTTGTTTTGCGATGTCCTCCTGGGCTGCCCTGCGCCTAGAGGACGCCTCTGTGCGCATGCTAGAAAGTCGATTCTTTTGAACCGCTAGCGCATGTATCGCCGCCTTTGCGGGCGCCAACGGAGCCATGAGAGCAATGGAGAGCAATGCTGCACTCATCGTGAGGGCAAGGGTCTCGGGATAGAGACTGAGTACCCCCCTCAATGATTGCGTGGGGTCAGCGACGCTACGACTCCACAAAGACGCAGCGGGAATCATCGTGTAGGTGGCTACTGCGATAAACGAGAGCACAACCGGGTGGGAAGCCATGGTGGACAGCAGCTTCCCAGCCGTCATGATTGCCACTGCAATAATAAGTCCACTCAATTCCCACAGGAGTGGCGAAAGCTCGGAAAATGGAGCCTCAGCGAAATTGGCGGTGGGTCGCGTGACAAGTTTGAAAACTGTGAAAAACGGGATGAAAAGCCACGGAATCAGGCCTGAGAACACTGAGGAGGTCCGCATTATGATGGAAGTCCTTCAAGAACAACGCTCGCGGAATCGACGCGAGCTTTCTTCCTGTTCAACATGATGTCGGCTCGGGCGTCTGGAATGCGATGCATCACCGTGTCGAGGGTCCGGAGGGTCTTATTCTGGTCGCGGGCGACCTCAGTGGGTGTCGGTCCTGCCTCAATCCGGAGAACCGGGTGAAATTGAATCTTCGTCAGTCGCGATGAGATCAGGCGCTCTTTGTTGACCGCGCGAGCGCGATGGCCGGGGGGCAAGTAACGGTCTAGAACGTGGCTGACCGCACGGGTATTGCATAGGCCCAGTTTGCTGGAATGCGCGGCGTTTGGCGGCCGACCCGAGAGTGTCTTCACGCCGCTTTCGCCTTCCGAAAATCTTGGGCGGTGAGGGTTGTTTGGTTCTCTCCCGAGATCGATATCCGCAAGCTCCACACCCGGGTCAAACCTTTCACGTGTTTTCCTAGTCGAAGCCACCGTCGCTGCTCCTGCGCCCCCCAGGATACCAAGAACGCAGCCGTCCATGACTGCCGCACGCTGCTGATCAAGTCCCGGACCGGGGAGTGCTGCTATTTCGAGCGCCCAGATCAAGATTTTTGCGAGGTAATGACCAAAATCAATTTTCTCTATCGACTGGCATCCGAGCCCAAGATTTCGAGAGCGGCCATCGCGGCGTTGTGTCCACCGATGGCGCTCACGCCGCCTCCGCGCCGGGAACTAGATCCCGCGATGAGGGCACCGGGAATACTGGAGCTCACACCCCAACGCTGCGCGGGGGAGTGCAGTGGGGCGTGATCTGGAGGGAAGGGCATCTCTAAAGGCTCGTGGAAGATATTGCCTCCGGGCAGTCCCACCGTATTCTCCAGGTCAAGGGTTGTCTTGGTCTCGATACAGACCTGTCCGTGGGAATCCCGCATCATGCAGTCCTCGATGGGTTCATCAAGAACGCTGTTGAGCGAGGCAAGAACCCGAGATTCAAGTTCGGAACGCGCGCTCTCAGGATCCCGGTCCGCAATCAGAGAATGCGGAACATTCAGGGCGAAGACAGTCAAAGTTTGCGCCGGGCCTGCCTGTAATTCGGAGCCGAGAATACTTCTATCGCTCAGGGTGTGACAGTAGATCTCACAGGGAATAACATCGGGAATCTGGCCTGAACGCGCCTGTGCCAAAGACGAAGCAAGTTGACTGGCGGACTCATTGATGTGGAAGGTGCCGCCAAAAGCCTCTTCGGGAGTCACGCTGGTGTCCGCAAGACGGGGCAATCGGGTCAGCATCAGATTGACTTTCACCTGCGCGCCTTCGGGCTTCACCGCGGGTGTGGGAAGCTGAGCAAGACGGTGGAGGGTATCCCGGGAGACTCCCGCGATGACAAGACGCGCATTCACCCTCGACTCCACGCCATTGCAAACATATTCAACGTGGGAATTTGGAACGATCAGGGTCACCCGAGAGCTAGTCGAAATGGTGACGCCGGCATCCCGTGCCGATTTTTCCAGTGCCGCACTCACTGCGCCCATACCGCCCACAGGAACGTCCCAGTCACCTGTTCCCCCACCGATGACGTGATAGAGGAAACAGGCATTGAGCGCAGGGTCGCTATCGGTCTCGGGGAAGGTTCCAATCAGGGAGTCTGTGAGGACAACACCGCGAACAACGTCATGGGTGAAGGTGTCCTCAACGAGCCTGATGATAGGAGTGTCAATAAATCGCTCAAACAGCCCCCGACCGGGCGCCGCCTTGTCCAAAAGGGTCCGGATTTCGTGTTCCCTGAGCAGGGGTTGAGTCATGGTGGGAAACAGGGTCGACGCCACAATCTCTGTGTCGCGGTAAAACTCCACCCATCTCTCATAATCGTCGCCGGCACCAATCGCCTCAAAGGATTCGCGGGTGCGTTGCGAATCCATCGAATCGATGAGCAAACCCAAATCTTTCCCCGGGAGAGGAGTATAGGAAGAGTATCGACGTCGAATCAGCGAGATATCTAGCCCAAGGTCATCTCTAATCTGTTGGGGCATCAAACTCACCAGGTACGAGTATCGAGAAAGCTTGGCCTCGACACCGTCAAAGGATTGGGCGGATATTGCAGCTCCTCCCACCCAGGGCTGACTCTCTAACACGGCCACCGAGTAACCCGCGCGGGCCACATACGCCGCTGCGGCAAGTCCGTTGTGTCCGCCTCCGACCACCACCACGTCATACTCTTGACCAGGATTCATGCCCACAGCCTAGATCCTGGCTCCCGCAACAATTCTGGCGGACGCATAAGGATTTACCACGGCATCGGAATGTCTCTGATGGGTTCGGCATCGTCGGGGATAGCCGGTAGTGGGATCTGTCCCGCCCTGATGCAGAGCCATTTCAACTGCGTGGGACTCTCCGGTGTGCAACGCCAGGTGCGCATGACACCGGGTGAAACCTGGACGATGGTCCCCGCCCGAACATCGATGACGTCGTCGTCGAGACCCATTTGCCCTTCGCCTTCGAGGAAGACAAAGACTTCCTCGAGTATCGAGTGGCTATGCCAATATCCTGCCTCTTCGCCTGGCTCATAGGCTGTCGCAGACATGCCAATGACTTCGCCCTTGAGCTCGTGATCGACCACTCGCCGACCATCTCGCGTTGTTTCTGGCACAAACCCGCCAAAGTGGTCCCGCCAAGATTCAAGGCTTCCGATTTCGGTCACGCTGTAGTTCGTCATAGTCTCCCAGTGTAACTTTTCTGCTCGAGCGACTGGTCCTTCTGGTTCCCTCAGAAGCTCCGTGTTGGCAAGGAGAGTGGTTTGGGACACGCAACCTCCTCCCTTGTGGCATCGGCTGCCTCGGGGTGCCTCACGCGGGAACCGGCTAAGAGCTGATTATGGCAAGGGCGGGCGGGCAAGCAACGCCGAGCCTTCGAGGGTAAATGCCCCCGCTGAAAAAGGAATCAGCATGGTGGAACCAGGTGCGAGTTGGTGGTTGCCACCTTTCGTGGTGAGTTGAACGGAATCGTTAAGCGCAATGACAATGCCAAACCCGGCATCGAAATGGTCCAGTTTTTCTACTTTGTCGAGTCGGAAAAACCGGCTGGCTTCAAGGGGTAGTGAATTTCCCTTCGTGACCCTCCTCTGGATGAGAGCCTCCACGTTTTCCTCTGATCGCTCGGTTCGCTCCACGGCGGTGAGGGCAAGGTCAAATCCGAGGCCCAGGTGGCCATCTTTTGCTCCATCAAGATCAAAATTTTCCCATTCGAGAAGGATTGACAAGTCCTCCGGCTCCTGAACTTCCGCGAGCAGGATGCCAGCACCAATGGCGTGGAGCACTCCGTGAGGCACGAATATGCAATCGCCTGGCTCTACCGTGATTTCGTGCATCAGAGAGAGCAACGCGTCGATGTTTTGAGTCTCGACGAACGATTGGAGCTCTGCATCACTCAGGTCGCGAGTGAGGGACAGATATACCGTGCCCGGGCTCAAGATAAACCAGGCCTCTGCTTTGCCATGCAACGCTGAGACGTGAGTGGCGGCAAACTCCCCATCGGGGTGCGCATGCACCGGGAGCCGCTGCCCGGCATCCAGTAGCTTCACCAGAAGCATCGAGTCGTGACCGAAGCGTTCGAGGTGCGCTGGTCCAAGCCACTCCAGCGGGTTGCGCTCGAGCGCATCGGCGAGAAGCTCGCCATTCTCGAGCCGGGTCATACCCTCAGGTGCTTTCCCTCGCACGCTTGTTGTGGAACCCACCCAATCTTCGGGAGTGTTTGGTTGCACATCGTGGGAACCTCGGAACTCAGCAATCTGGGCTCCGCCTTGGTAAAACCTTGCAGGAGGCTGGTTCGCGGGCAACAAGATGGGTTTCATCGGTGGTCCTTTCTGACGTTTCGCTCGAAAATATCGGCAAGGGATTTATCAAGCTCCATGACCTTGGCGGGAGTGGCCCGCTCCCCGCTGATGACAGCTGCGGAGCAGGCGATGGCGAGGGCTGCGGACTGCGCAGGTGCGGCGCCTTGGGAGAGCCCAAACAGCAAGCCCGCTGTGCTGGAATCTCCAGCTCCATTGGTTGTCACCGTGTTCTCGACTAGCAGCGGAAGCAGGCTGAGTGATTGGTCTGCCCAGGTATCTGCAAGCGGCGCCAATAACGTGCCACCTTCTTTCAACCGGTCTTTTGAGGCTGTCCTGAGATGAAGTCCGTGTGCGCCGGCCGAAATCACCACAACCGCCACCCCGTAATCGAGCAGCCGATGAGCGAGGCGGTCGACCAGCGCGGGAGAGTATTCTTCCTCGATTCCCCAGGCAGAAGTGAGGTCGTCGAGGCTGGGCGTGACGATATCGCTGTGAGAACAGGCGGAGGCCAGAATCACATCCCAGTCGAGTGTCCCGACTGCGGAGTTTGGGTCGACCACCGCAAGGTCAAGTGAAGAGGTGACACCAGCAGATTGCACCCGCGATAACAGGTCCGTGAGTTTTCGACCGCCCTCTGCGAGCACTCCGGGGAGAAGAGGTGGGTAGCCCACGTGAACCACAGTGTGGCCAGCGGGTTCGACTCCCCGCCCGTCAAAGTCAGAGTTGGCGCCGGTGTGATGCCAAAAAGTTCGATCGCTGCCACGTTGTTCGATGACCAGGCTGTAGGAGGTCGTGCGGTCGCTCGATATCGCCAGTTGAGGGTTGGCAAAACCTTTCGCGTCAAGTTTTTCGCGCAAGAGGCCGCCGAGTTCGTCATCGCCAATGGTCGCGTAGGGGACAACCACAGCGCCGAGGTCGGCTAGGACTCCACCGGTGTTTGCGACACAACCACCCAGGGTTACGGACAGCGGGCCAACATCAAAAAGCGATCCCGGATCGATTTGCGCTCTGTCAGCCTGGAGTGGCGTGATGTCAAGGCACAAGTGGCCAGCAACAGCAATCGAGTGCACGCTTTCCCCTTACGTTCCAGGCACTTACCGTCTCTTCGGCGCCCGGTTAGACAAAATTATCCAGACAAAGATACTCTGACACAAACGCCGACCGGCGTGGAATGTCGCTGGATTCACCCCCAAGGAGTCGTCATCACCATGTCACAATTTCGCCTCAACAGGCTCTTTAACTCGGTTTCCGGCAGAGCCCTCGATGTTGCTGCTGACCACGGCTTTTTCGGTGAATCGAGCTTTATCAGCGGTATTGAAGACATGGATGCGGTGATTGCGACACTCGTGGGTGCGAATCCCGATGCGGTGCAGCTAACGGTGGGCCAGGCAAAGCTTCTTCAAAATGTGCCCGGCAAACAGAAGCCCGCTCTGGTGCTCAGAACTGATGTGGCGAATGTGTACGGCAGCCCACTGGATGAGTACCTGTTCAGCCACCACTTCCCCACGGCAATCGAAGAGGCTGTTCGCCTTGATGCGGTGGCGGTCTGTGTCAATCTGATACACCTGCCAGGCCGCCCGGAGATCCGGGAGGCAAACATCCGATCCATCATGGCGTTGCGTGATGATGCGCGAAGGTTTGGAATGCCGCTGATGATTGAGCCTCTCGTGATGAAAGATAACGGCCAAAAGGGCGGCGGATACATGGTCGATGGAGACACCGACAAAATTGTTACGCTCGTGCGCCAGGCAAAGGAGCTGGGCGCGGACCTCATCAAGGCAGATCCGACGGACAACGTTTCTGATTACTCAAAGGTCATCACCGTTGCCGGTGATGTGCCGGTTCTCGTTCGCGGCGGCGGACGAGTCGATGACCGCACTCTTCTCGAGCGCACCGTCGCGGTTCTTGAGCAAGGAGCCAGCGGAATCGTCTATGGAAGAAACATCGTTCAACACCCCAACCCCGCGGGAATCACTGCAGCGCTAATGGCAGTTCTGCATAGGGGAGCCAGTGTTGACGAGGCCCTTGCCATGATTGAAGAGAGCCGCCTGTGAGTGCCAAGCGAGTCAATGTCGCCATTATCGGAGCCGGCTTGATGGGTCGTGAGGTTGCAGCCGCTATCCAAAGGTGGCCAGCGTTGATTGACCACCCGGTGCGTCCCAGACTGACTGCTGTGTGTGACATCAACGAATCGGCACTGGACTGGTTCGATGAGATTGATACCGTCACGACGAAAGTCACGGACTACAAAGACCTCCTTAGCGATGCATCAATCGATGTCATTTATGTTGCTGTTCGCCACGATCTTCATGAACGAATCTATTCCGACGTCATCGCAGCAGGGAAGAGCTTGCTCGCCGAAAAACCATTTGGTATTGATCAGTCTGCTGCCGAAGCGATCCTGGCAGCCGTTGAAAAGCACCCCGAAAGCTTCGTGAGATGTTCCAGTGAGATGCCATTTTTTCCTGGCGCCCAAATGGCGATCAATTACGTTCTAAGTGGGGCTCTGGGAACAATCGTCGAGGCTCGGAACAGTTTCCTCCACGCCAGTGACATCGACAGAACCAAACCAATTGGGTGGAAGCGTCAGAACGAGTTTTGTGGCGAGGCGGGTGTTCTCAACGACCTAGGAATGCACACCTGGCACGTGCCCTTGCGATTGGGGTGGGCCCCGGAGAGTGTGTACGGTGTCTTTCAGAACATCGTGACCGAGCGTCCTGGCCCTGACGGGGAGCTGGTGGAGTGCGACACGTGGGATAACGTCACGCTGCACAGCTGGGCCCACCATGAGGGCGTTCGATTCCCGCTCACCACCGAGACCAAACGCATCGATCCTGGCCAAAAAAACACCTGGGTGTTCGAGGCGATTGGTCTCGATGGCGCAGTTCGCTTCAGCACGAAGAATCCCAAGTTGGTGGAGACTTTTTCTGTCATTGACACCCCCGGGCACGGGCGTGAGCAGGCATGGCAGCACATTGATTCGGGTAGCCAATCGGTCTGGCCAACGGTCACCGGGGCAAACTTTGAGTTTGGATTTTCGGACTCAATCTTGCAGATGTGGGCTTCCTATTTGGCCGAGCGGGAAGGACTACTGGGTGACCGGTTTGGGTGCGTCACCCCGCACGAGGCGGCTGCAACTCATTCGATCTATCGTGCTGGGTTGGACTCGTCTGAGCGAGCAACAACTGTGGAACCTCGGTAAAGAGGGCGAAGTTCGCTGAGTTTTTCTTTGGGCCTGCTGTGGCGCCGGGAACTTTTATGGCCTGCACGCACCTGCCCGCAGCCTGAGCGCTTTACCGACAAAGCAGTGGATATCGGGGCGTCTGCCGGTCTCGTGCCTGGGGGGGTTAAGGTCTGCACTTTGCACCCTGAGGAGCATGCGCTTTGGTGGGAGCTATAGGCACATTGCCCAGGCCCTCACGGGTAATACTCCTGGTCTCGGCGGAAAGGGCTGCGGAATAGACTGGCTGAGCTTGCAGCCGTCGGTGTGGATGTAACGCCCGACTCTTTTTTCTTGAGGCGGCAGGAGTAACACCCCCGATGTCCTTAGAACCATCCCCATCACTAAGAAGTTAGGCAGAGGCAATGACTGAAAAAATTCTGAAAATTGGTGTGGTGGGAGCGGGAGTCATGGGCTCTGGTCACGTCGAGTATCTATCCCAAGACATTCCGGGTGTCACGGTGGTTGCACTGGCGGAGCCTGACGAGTCCCTGAGGCAAGCCGTTCTGGACCGATGGAATCTCGAGTGTGCAGGTTTCTCCTCACTGGAAGAAATGCTCGATGGTGTGGAATTGGACGGGGTGGTGGTGGCGTCACCTGATCGCTTTCATGCCGAGAGCATCAAGCTTTGTCTTTCTCGAAAAATGCCAACGCTGTGCGAAAAGCCCCTGGCGCAGTCAAGCGAAGATGCCGAGGAGCTATCTGAACTCGCTCAGCAGTCGCTGAAAGACGTAGGCCACCCACTCGTTCATTTGGGGTTCATGAGGCGATTCGATCCCCCCTTTATCGAAGTGAAAAAGCTCATTGACTCAGGGGAATTGGGTGCAGTCCTCTATGTGAATGCCTCTACTCGCAATGTTTCCTCTCCGGGGATCAAAAGCACGGAGCTCCTGACCAACATCGCCATCCACGAGGTCGACACGCTGCGTTGGCTTCTTTCCGATGAGTGGTCGGATCTCACGGTCCTGAAGGGGCGATCTGCTTCAGCGGCTCCTGAGGGCACCCAGGACCCCATTGTGCTCACCGGTTCCACCGTTAACGGTGTGGTGATTGTTGCCGACATTTTTGCAAACAACTCCTATGGGTACGATGTCCGCTGCGAACTGACCTTCGAGAAAGGGGTTGTGCGGGTGGGCATTTGGGGCGACGTCACAATCGTCAAGAACCACGAGCATCCCGCTCACCCTGCCTTTGCGCTCGGGGAAAACTGGATCGCCCGTTTTCGCCAGGCCTATGTCAACGAGCTGCTGGAGTGGACGAAAACGCTCAGAGGCGAGGCCTCATCAAGTTTGGCCACCGTGGAAGACGGACTCCGCGCGCTCCAAGTACTGGATGGGGTCCGCTAAACCTGAATGACCCCTACAGCGAAGGGGTGGACCCGAGTTGGCGGCAAATTTCTTCTGCCAGCTCAAGATTGGCAACAATCTCTTCGTGAGTATGCACCGGTGATTCAGTAAATCCTTGCCTCACGTAATGGGCAAACCACTCGGCTTGGTAATAGAGACCTGAGTGGCCTTTCACGGGTGTGCCATCGGCCCAAGTCTCCTCAGTTTGATAGAGCTCTTTATCCGAAAGGCGGAGAGTGGTGGGAACAAAAAAGGGATGATCCAACGTCAGCGCCAAGTTTTCGCCTGACACTGTTGCCTGACAGGGGAAGCTGGCTACTCCAGAAATCACCAGGGTGGCCTCCGCCCCAGAGGCGTATTCCAGGCGCACCAGCGACCCCTCATCGAGTCCGTCTGGCGTGCACCTACCCAAGGCCGTAATTGATGTGGGCTTGCCGAAGACTTCGTAGGCAAAAGCAATCGGGTAAATCCCCATGTCGTAGGTGATTCCGCCTGTTCCGCGTTCCCACAGCCGCTGGACCCCACGGTTATCCATGGCAAAGCTCGCCACCATGCTTTCGGGGCGTCCAAAGTCTTCAGAATCGAGAATCTGTCTGATGACACTCGCCTGGGGAAGGTAACGGGTCCACATAGCCTCGGTCAAGAAAAGACCCTTTTCTCGCGCCAGCGCGAGAGTTTCACGGGCTCGACTGGGGGAATAGTGGAGAGGTTTTTCCACCAGGACGTGCTTGCCAGCGTGGAGAGCCGCGTCTGCTAGATCGAGGTGGCCATCAATGTGGTTTGAGATATAAACGGCATCAATAGTGTCTGAGGCAAACATTTCATCGTAGGAACCAAAAATGTGTTCAATGGAGTGCTCTTGCGCAAAGGTGTTTGCTCGATCGAAGGATCGCGAGGCCACCGCGGTGATATTTTGGCTTCCATAGGTATTGACTGCGGCTGTGAACATACCGGCGATTTCGCCAGGTGCGGCAATACCCCAGTTGAGAGGCTTAGTTTCGTTTGTGGGCAGTGGTGTTGGCGTGGGGAAATTCACCCCCTGAGGCTACTACACCGAGAAGATTGGGCGGCCCGCTGTGAGCGAAGAATCAGCCCACCAGTGCCACCTCGGTTTCTGACCTAACAATGGCGGGTGAGAGATTGCGGTTTGGCGAACTCGACAATGTGTAAGCCCAATACTTCGCTACCATGTGCTCACCGACGACGTGAGAAGGATGAGGCGGAAATGCCCAAGGTCATTGGTGTTGATTCTTCAACACAGAGCTGCAAAGTCCTTGTTGTGGACGTCGCCTCCGGTCACATTCTCTCCGAAGCGACAACACCGCATCCCGAGGGAACAGAAATCGACCCAGAGCTGTGGTGGGTGGCTCTTCAACGCTGCCTCGATCAGGTTGACACCTCCGGTGTCGAGGCGATTTCCGTCGGGGCTCAGCAACACGGACTTGTTGCATTGGACGCCTCGGGTGAGGTCCTGAGGCCCGCACTGCTCTGGAACGATACGCGTTCTGCTCCTGTCTCTTATACACATCTGACGCTGCCGACGAATAGAGAGGTGTAG
>OJFS01000240.1_pt1 | contig 24913 bp, 22 predicted proteins | sample 1594231 | NCBI WGS metagenome assembly OJFS01 (sample SAMN05416847, study PRJEB24817) | seawater metagenome | isolation source: Sea water | place: Canada:Atlantic | collected 2013-07
TGTGGATTCTGTTTGTGGATTCTGTTTAAAGACGCGTTTTATCAAGACTCTTTGTCAAGACTCTTTGTCAGGGCTCATTGTCAGGGCTCATTGTCAGCGCCTAAATCAGCACTCTTTGTCAGCCATTTAACGTTCCATTAGCCCTTCCTCGCACGCCCTACTTCACCTAGCCCAGCATAACTTAACCTAGCCTAGCCTAGCCTAGCCTCTTCAGCATCAAGCCTTAACGGTGCAGCATTTGTTCAGTCACTTCCACGCAAGTGCCGTAGTGACTTTTCAGCATCAACGCGCCGTCCTGACGATAAAGCAATAGACCGTCCAAAAAATCCACCGGCGCAGCAGACAAAGATTCTAAACCTGCGCCGTGCCTTACGGTATAAACGGTCATGTCATGAGTGACGCATAAATCTAGCTGTTTAGCGCCAGCCTCAACTGGCTCAATGGACTGGGCGTCTAACTTACCCAGCATCACTTCCAACACCATCGCCACAGCTTGCTGCGGACGCATCATAACGTCTGGCGTAATCTCGCCATCGAACCAAGTTTGAATATAGTTGGCCAAGCCCCCTGCGGACCTCAAGCCCTTCCACATGCGAATTTGATCTAAAGCATAAAACACACCCAGCGCTTCCAGTGGCCGAGCCTTATCACCTTGTAACAAATCTAGACCGGACTGTTGCCTACGGGCATTTACACCCGCCAATACAAACTCACCGGTCTCTATGCAACGGTGTGGTGGGCTAGCATAAGCTCGACAGTTAATCTCTGCGGACAAATTTTCACCTAACTTTTTTGCCAAGCCACGGCCATGGTCAGTGAGCGGATTTTCTAGGTCGTGAATATCGCGGCGGAATTCTCTAGCGGAGTGGCGCATAAGCAACACACCGCGTTCTATACCTTGGGCAAATGTTGCATTCACCATAGCGGCGGTAGCAACGCCATATTGATCGTGATGGGTGCTTAAATCGTGCTGATTATTCGACATGAGTGGTTTGTTCTTACTTCAAAGCGTGTATTACTATCCTAGCTAGAGCGGGAACTCAATTGTTATGCTCACATCTAGGAGCAAACGTATATCAAGTAAAGCCTGAGTAGGCCAAGGAGAAGAGGATGAGTCGATTAGAGGGGAAAGTCGCAGTAGTCACAGGCGCAGGTAGAGGCATTGGCCGAGAAATCGCATTACTTATGGCCTCACAAGGCGCAAAGATTGTTGTTAACGATTTAGGCGGCAATACCGATGGTACCGGCACAGCTATGATCGCCGACGATGTGGTGGCCGAAATCCGCGCAGCAGGGGGCGAAGCCGCCTCAAATACAGATTCAGTGGCCGACGTTGCCGGTGGCGAAGCGTTAACCCAGTGCGCCTTAGACAACTTTGGCGGCATGGACATATTGGTCAACAACGCGGGTATTCTGCGTGACAGAACCATATTTAAAATGAGTGAAGCCGATTGGGACGCGGTCATTGCCGTGCACCTTAAAGGCCACTATTGCTGCACGCGCCCGTTTGCTAATTACATCCGAGCAGAAAACAGAACCGGCTGCAGAATCATCAACTTTTCCAGCGTCTCGGGACTCTTTGGCAACTTCGGCCAGGCAAATTACGCCGCAGCAAAAGCAGGCATCGCTGGGTTTTCCAGAGTCATGGCACTGGAACTTGCTAAGTACGGGTGCACTAGCAACACCATTTCACCCGGGGCGTTAACCCGCATGACTATTCCACTGCGCGAAAATCGCGGCGAGAAAGTCGAAGAAGATGATATGACCTCAGGTGGCCCCCAACATATTGCCCCTATCTGCGCATGGATCGCTGGCGAAGAAGCCGCAGGCATTACTGGGGAAATCTTCCACACTGGCCGAGGCGGCGTATCCATTATGCAGCAACCCAAAATCATCAAACAATTCCAAAAGAAAACCGGCGTTTGGAGCATGGATGAATTAGACCAAATTGTGCCGGAGTTAGTTGCGGCGAAAAAAGCCAACGCAATTGCGGCAAATATAAGTGCAGAACCCATTGCGGTTTAAGGTTGGTGTTCAGACCTTTTTGGACAAGACGCTTGAAAAAGAGTTTCTCCATCCGTCAGTTGGGCGAATATGCTGGGAATCAGCATTTGTGCGGCTAATGCGGCAAAAGGCGGCTTACGTTGGAGAATAATCCCTTACTCATTGTCGGCGGCGGCATTGGCGGTATAACAACCGCCCTTGCCCTGGCACAGCAACAGATTCCAGTGATCTTGTTTGAGCAAGCGGCGGAATTTTCTGACGTTGGCGCTGGCATTCAACTAAGCCCAAACTGCTCGCGAGTACTTCGCGCCCTAGGCTTAACCAAAGCACTAGATGAACAAGGCTTTCTGCCTCAGTACACCCAGTTTAGACATTGGCGTAGCGGTAAAATAATTTCCGAAACCAGCCTTGGCAAATCCGCCGAGCAAACCTATGGCGCACCCTACTATCACTTTCACAGAAGCGATCTGCTAAATTTATTAGTAGGCGCTGCGGCGGCCCAACCCCTGATCCAGTTGAAACTAAGCTGCCGCATAGAATCTATTGAGCAAACCGATGGCGGCGTAAACGTTTTGGTCAACGGAGAAACTCATACTGGCCGCGCGCTTATTGGCGCAGACGGCATTCATTCCAAAGTTAGAGAAAGCCTATTCGGTTTGCAGTCGCCAACATTCACCGGCAATGTGGCCTGGCGCGCATTGGTGCCCACAAGTAGCCTACCCGAAAATCTTATTCAACCCGCTTCCACAGCTTGGTGGGGGCCGGGGAAACACTTTGTTCATTACTATGTACGCGGTGGCACCATGGTCAACTGCGTTTGTGTAGTTGAATCTAAGGAATGGCAAGATGAATCTTGGAGTATCAACGGCCACTTCCTAGACCTAGCCGCAGAATTTGCCGACTGGCATCCGACCATAAACACGCTGTTAGAAAATGTGGACAAGCAAAATCTCTTTAAGTGGGGTTTGTTTGACCGCCCGCCCATGGACCAATGGAGCGTTGGAAGAGTCACGCTGCTGGGCGATGCCTGCCACCCCACCCTGCCCTTTATGGCCCAAGGCGCTGCTATGGCTATTGAAGATGCTGCGGTGATAGCCGCTTGTCTAAATCAGATACAAGATCCAAGCGCCGCATTTTTGCGCTACGAAAAGTTGCGTAAAAAACGCACCGCCATGATTCAGCAATTGTCTCGACGTAATGCTAAGGTTTTTCACCTGAAAGGTTTCGCAGCCTGGGCACGAAACAGAGCCGCAAAACGAGCAGGCGGTAATACAATGAAAAAATTATACGGCTTTGACGCCCTCAGCGTTTTTAGAGACTAGTACTAAAAAAAAGTACTAAACAAAGTACTATCAAAAAAAGTGCTACCAAGAGCAGCAATAAATGAAGCAACACATTAGATACTGGGAAATGGGTTTTAAACGAGGTCTTTAACTGGCCTTTTAAACAACAGCCAAACAACAGCCAAACAACAGCCAAACAACAGCCAAACAACAGTCAGACAAGAGCCAAACAAAAAACGCACAGGGGAAAATTAATGAGCGAGCAAATCAACCCAAACAAAGTGGAAGGACTCCATCACTTAGCTATTTGCACTGCAAATATGAAGGGCCAAATTGAATTCTTCACCGACAAAATGGGTATGCAGTTACAGGCGCTGTATTGGATGCACGGTGTAGAAAATACCTGGCATGGTTTTTTGCGCTTGAACGATGAAAGTTCATTGGCCTTTGTCTCCAATCCAGACATACCCAACATTCCAACGCAATTGGGCGCAACCCACGCGGGTAACCCCGGCGCAAATTCGGCGGCCGGCACCATGCAACACTTAGCCTTTAAAGTAAAAGACCACACTGAGTTAATGGCCATGCGCGACCGTCTGCGCTCCAAAGGCGTACCCGTACTTGGGCCTTTAGACCACGGCATGTGCGTGAGCATGTATTTTGCCGGGCTAGAAAATTTGTCATTGGAGTTGTCGTATTCAGCAGAACCCATTAATAACGAGTTGTGGATTGACCCAGAGGTTGTAGCGCTAGCGGGTATTTCGGCGGAAGAACTGGCAGGCTACAAGAATCCCAGCACATTTGCTGACAGCAAGGGCAGCATTGGCCAACCTGCAATAAACGATTCTACTGGCCCGCATATGACCAATTACCCACCAGGGGTGTATGAAAAGTCCATGCAAATACCCGATGAAATCGCGTTGAACATGGTAGAAAGTAAGCCGCCGGTTAGCCCCTAATATGCCCTCTCGGGAGCAAAATAAGATACTGGTTAAAGGTCGCATTATGCAAGCCACTCAGTCTTTGTTGGATAGCCATAAGAGTGACGGGATTAATGCGATCACCAGCCGCCAAATTGCAGCGAAAGCGGACATCAGCTACCAAACCCTTTATAACCACTACTCTTCCCAAGCGCAGATTTACGCAGCACTGCTGAGAGAAAAATCTACGCCATTGAGTCTACAACTAGATCTAGTGGTTAAAAATTACGAACAAGATTTAGCGGCAACTTTTGCTGCCATCGACGCTCAACGCTTGGCGCATATCTCCCCTGCAGATAAACCCCTATGGCAGTTCATTGCCAATAACATGCACTCCAATGTGCAAAGTGCAGTGCATGACCAAGGCGCTGAAGAAACTTCGCTTATTTCAATACTAGACCCGCTGGTGTACGAGCGAACTCACCGCTTGCTGCATATGGCCCAAGGCATGGGGCATTTGCAAACCCAATTAGATCTACAGCTACTCGTCTATACGCTCATTTGTCTGACCGACTACGCACTGACGCGCTACCTGAGGTCCGAAAAAGTGGGTAAAGCATCTATTCTGCAAACCACTAAAGAGCAATATGCCTTAGTGCTTTCAAACATGGGCAGTGCTTGAGATTAATACCTGAAATTAGCGGCTGAGATTAGCGACTGAGATTAGAGCTTGGTTAAAGCTAGAGGTTGAGGCGCGCGCCCCGGTGTAGTCCAAGGTCGGCGCTCACCTGCAGGCCAAAAGGACTATTCCGGGGCTAACGACATTTTAGCGGCTAGCGCCTTGGCCTAAAAGAAACGATGTTTTTACCGGTAATCACTTCTTGCTTTGGCTGAATCAGCACTTCCCAGGTAATTGTGTTGTCGTTTTCGCGGAAGAAACCACGACACGCAATGCCAGTATCCACAAGAAACAGCGCCATGGTGCCTGACTGGGTTTGCGCCTCATTCCAAACCAAGGCCAAATTCGGCTCACTTTCAAGCTTCGCTATACCGTCCAATGCAGCGGTTAAAATTCTTGCATCAATGACGTAAGTACCCACATCGTTAGGCGCAATACGAATTGAAATGGGGCCTTGGCCAGCACCTGTCAGATCACCCGTGAGGGTAAAGCCGTCGTCGTCCTCGACAATTTTTAGCGCTAACTCTACGCCCACGCCCAATGTCGCACCGTCAACTAAAACACTGCCTTTGCCTATCCAATCGCCTCGTTTAAGAATCAATACTTTCTCCATGTATGAATTTGTTTACATCAATCATTCGTGCATCTATTTCTGTTTCAACTTGCGCTGTCGCACTTTCATTTCCCAGCCAGCGCGATTATCCAAATACTAGGGTAGTTCCTGAATCGTCAGCACAGGACCAATAACCTGATGACAACGTTGATCTTTGTTGCGCGAGCTATTCACCCATGTTGAAACTGGGCTGCCATGCAAGGGAATCGGCAGTTTAGAAGCGAAAAACGGCGTCAACTCCGCGGTAGGTATCGCCATATCCAGCCAAGATTTAGCCTGATCCTTGGTCAAAAATATTGGCTGCCGATGATGCACCGCCTGCATTTGCTCATGCGCCGCTGTGGTCAACAGCGTAAAACTGTAAAGACTGGCAAGTCCTCCTGCATTACCGCGAGGTGACCAGCAGTCCCAAAGGCCAGCGAGCAACAGCGTTGGTTCAGTTTGACCATGAATAAGATAGGGCACTTTTTGCCCTTGCTGGCGACACCACTCATAAAAGCCGCTTACCGGTACCACGCAGCGCTGCTTTGCATAAGGCCCGCGAAAAGCAGGGCTAGTTGCGGCTGTTTCCGACTTAGCATTAAACATACTGTACTGAGTACTGGGTTCTCGGGCCCATGACGGTGTTAACCACCAGCGCATACTGGTCAGCTCAACACGCCCCTGCTCGTTCATACGCAACACTGGAATATGCTCAGTGGGCGCAGCGTTAAAGTTATCTTCCCCTGAGTAAGCTTCACCCAAGAACTCTAACAACATCTGAGTTAGGTCACTGGCACGAATATTAAGACGTCCGCACATAGCTAGCTTTGATGCTTACCCAATTCCCAGCCCGCTTCTTGCAGATGGCTTTCGCCAAAAGATGTAGGCACCTCTTCTAAAGCCGTAGCCACAGTGTCATTCCAACGATTAAGAAAGCCAAAGGTTGATATAACAGCAACTATTTGGGTGATTTGTCGCTGACTAAAGTGCGGCTGGAGTGCCGCAAAATGACTTTTTTCAGCGCCATTGGGCACTTGTCCAGCAGCCAGCGCTAACCCTACCACAGCGCGCTCGGCCTCACTGAAACAATCCGCTTCCGCATAGTTAAGCACCTGCAAAAGTTTCTCGCCTTGAGCGTCAGGTTCGTCGCTCATGCGTTTACTGTTATGACCCGTATGGGCCTGACAATATCGGCAGCCTGCGCTGACGCTCACAGAAAAGGCGATAAGTTGCAGCAGCGCTGGCGGCAGGTTTTCTTCCGGCGTATTTTGCTCAGGCACAATTTTCAGCATATTTTCTAGCAGCGCCTTGGTGTCGCCACCCATCACCGTGCCAAATAACAAGGAGAATGCTACGGGTAGCTGACGCATGTGAGCCATTGTGCGCACACTATTCGGCACAAAGCCCATGCTTGCTTCGGACATGGCTAAAACTGGCTTGAGGTCGTCTAGCTGATCTATATCTAAGGGTGGAATATGTGCCACGGTAGGTCTCCCAATTTTAAATAAAAGTGCTTTGTAAAAGATCCTTAACAAAGGTGCTCTATAACGGGTGCTCTATAACGGGTGCTCTATAACGGGTGCTCTATAACGAGTGCACAACAATTTGTTCTGCTTCACGATTGTTTTTCGCAAAGCGAGGTGCCCCAATAGGGTTCATCTTGGCGGTAAAGCCTGAGCATCACAACTGTCACTGTAACTTTCAATTTCAATTTCACCCTCACCCTCACCGCGACTCCTAGACCACTTCTTACCGCAAGTCTCACGGCAACGCTTGGATGCGTCGGAGGCAGACTTTTATCGGCGTGATTTGCACAGCGGTTTCACGCGGTTTGCCGTACTATCGGCCAATTATAGTCAGCACAGGTATCGCCAAGCGACCAAGCCGACAACTCTATAGCGAATTTTGGTAGTTATATTATGACCAGTACCCCAGCCTATCCGGGACCAATCAATGCACCAAAGGCGCAACGCCGCACGCATAGCTTTACCCTTCACAGTCACGTTGTAGAAGACCCGTATGCATGGCTAAAAGACGCGGGCTATCCCAATGTCAGTGACAGCGAAATTTTGCAATATTTGAATGCGGAAAACGCTTACTTTGAAACGTTTTTTGCCCCTCACAGCGAACTTGTGAATACCCTCTTCGAGGAACTAAAAGCGCGCAAACCGGAGCAAGAGGAAAGCGTACCCTTTGTTGAAAACGATTTTCACTACCAATGGCGCTTTGCCAAAGGTGCCCAGTACCGTACTTGGTATCGCAGCGCATCAATAAATGCCGCAACAGATTTAGACGCGCAGTGGGAGACAATATTAGACGAGAACATTTTGGCCCAAGGCCACGAATACTTTCGTTTGGGCGCGCTTACGGTAAGCCCTGACGGGAAAAAACTCGCCTATAGTTTAGATACCAATGGCAGCGAGCGTTATCAGTTGCATACCATTGATTTAGCTACCCGGGAGGCGTTAACACCAAGCATTGAAAACTGCGCAGGCGAACCAGTATGGAATAGCGCCAGCGACGGCTTCATTTATCTAACAGTTAACGAGCAATGGCGGCCCAATAAAGCGTTATTTAGAAATCTAGATGCAACGGCTTCGGGTCAGAGCGACGTCGTTATTATGGAGGAGGCAGATGAGTCCTTCTTTCTCAGCGCAGATCTCAGCCAAAGTCAGCAATTGGTGTTTTTACATTCCGGCGACCACGTCACCACAGAAGTACATTACCTACCGACGGCAAACCTGCTTGCTACGCCTCGACTAATTAGCCAGCGCACGTCTGGACACGAATACTATGTCGATCACCAAGGCGACAATGCCCAGTCCGGTCGTCTGCTGATCAGAAGCAATCAGCGTCAAGCTAACTTTGACCTATACCAAGTCGCTTTAACCGACTCGACAACCAACTTGTCCGCACAACTAGACCCAGCGAATTGGCAAAGTATTGTTACTGGAGACGAGCGCACTTACCTAACCAATCATATGGTTTTTAAGGCGCATGTATTTGTTGAAGTGCGCATAGACGGCTTAGATCAAATGATGGTTGTAGAGCAAAATGGCGAAAGCCACTTTATTCAAATGCCGGAAGAATCCTACTCGCTGGGTTTTGGCACCAATGCAGACTATGAGTCAAATTTCTTGCGGCTAAGCTACACCTCAATGGTGACGCCAAATACTGTTTACGACTACGCCTTGGACACAAAAATTTTACAGCAACGCAAAGTACAGCAAGTACCTGGCAGTTATGATGCGAAAAATTTCGTTACCCGTCGACTAATGGCCACGGCCCGAGATGGCACCCAAGTGCCCATAAGTTTGGTGCAACGCCAAGACACGCCAGTAGATGGCAGCGCGCCCCTTTACCTTTATGGCTACGGAGCTTATGGTCATGCCATTCCGCCCGCATTCTCCAGCAACATCATTTCGCTACTCGACAGAGGCTTTACCTTTGCCATTGCGCATATTCGCGGCGGCGATGACTTGGGTTACCACTGGTATACCCGAGGCAAATTGCAACAACGGACCAACACATTTAACGACTTTGTTGATTGTGCAAAACACCTCGTAGAAACCCAATACGTTGCAGCGGGGCGCATTGCTATTGGCGGTGGTAGCGCCGGCGGTGAGTTGATGGGTGCGGTTGTTAACCAGGCCCCTGAACTCTTTGGCAGCGTGGCGGCTCACGTCCCTTTTGTTGACGTACTCAACACCATGCTAGATGCAGACCTACCTCTAACGCCTATGGAATGGCCAGAATGGGGCAACCCAATTGACGATGCACAAGCATTCGCGTTCATTCAATCTTATTCGCCCTACGATCAGGTCAGCGCCCAAGGCTACCCACCGATAATGGTCACAGCAGGATTAAACGACCCACGAGTGACTTATTGGGAACCCGCAAAATGGGTGGCGAAATTGCGCCATGTTAAGACCGACAACAATGTATTGATATTGAAAACCAATATGGGTGCCGGCCACGGCGGTCAGTCTGGGCGCTTTACCGCGCTGAAAGAATTAGCCGAAGAATATGCCTTCTTTTTGCTGACCTTAGACGTTGAAGAGAGGTAAAGGAGACGTAAGGGAAGTTAAGTAGGCGTTGAATAGCGGTCGAAGAGGCGTTAAGCAAAGCCTCCTCCCCTTAAGATGACATAAGTAGTCGCTCGTGTGACTAAGAGAGTTGATCTCTTAGCCCTTGGCGAAATTCCGGCGCGGCAATTTCAATCAGCGCATCAAATCGCGCTCGGTTAGACAAATGCTTAAGATGCGCCACACCAAACTCGGTGACCACTATATCTACATCAGTGCGCAGCGCCGTGACCATTTCAACCTTCGGCACTATCCGCGAAACAGTGCCACCTCTTGCAGTGGCATTCATAGCAACAATAGAGCGCCCGCCTTTAGATGCTTTGGCTGCGCGCATAAAATCAACGGAACCCCCGGTGCCAGAAATCTGTCGGCCGTTAGCAACCTCGGCGTTAACCTGCCCAAATAGATCCACTTCTACCGCCGAATTGATAGAAACAAAATTCTCAAGCTGACGGATAGCCTGCACCTCATGCGTATGGTCCGCACAGCGGAAACTCACATCGCGGCGCTGGCTAAGCCATGTCATCAGCTCAGTACTGCCTAAAGCCATACCGGTAACATGCTGGTGTTTATCAACGGCCTTAGCCGCTCCAGTGATGTTGCCTGCTTGAATAAGCGCCATGCCGCCGTCGTCGATTAAACCGCCATGCAAACCTAGGTCATTCTTGTTGCCAAGTTGGGACAAAATGGCGGCAGGAATGGCGCCAATGCCGGTTTGCAGACAGTCACCATCGCCAACCAAATCCGCCACCAGTGCACCAATCTGTAGGGCCGCCTCATCTATTTTTGGTACCGGCATCTCAATTAAGGGTCGATTCGTTTCAAAGAGGTGGTCAATCTGCGCAATATTAATTCGCGCACTACTTGCCGGTGCAACAAAGCCCGTGTTTAGCTCCGCAATAATGACTTTGGCGGATTGCATCACCCCTTCATGAAAATCTACATTCGGCCCTAAACGTAAAACACCCTCGGCGTCCTTGGCCACTTGAACGAGATACACATCTACATTATGAGCAAGATAGTCAAATACAGCGCGCATCTGCATCGGTAAGTAATTGACCCGCCCAAGATCTGCCTTGGCAAGCGTCGCGGTCATAAAAAATGTGGTTAAGGTTGCTGTGGCATTCCACGAGGTGAAATCTGTGCCATTGAGACCGGGCAAGGGAAATTGAATAAATTCCAAATTTGCCGGCAAATCTACTTCAGCCATGGCGTTCAACAAACCAGTAGGCTCATTACTGCTGCCTGCAACATAAATACGCTGGCCGGGTTGAATAAGCTGGGACAGTTTTTGTTCTAAATTAGACATAATTTCTTCTTACTATTTTGCAAATGAGCAGTCACTTGGACTGATGAAGAAAAAGCAGATAGCCGTAGGCGCCCACGTAATACGCAGGAGGAAACCACATGGGCCAAAGGGTAACAAACGTATTCGGACCCATTGGCATACCCAGATAGCCATGACGAATCAACAAAAAGCCGAAGGCCATAAGCAAACCGGCAACAAAAGCCAAGGACAAACCTTGCTGGGGGGAAAAGAGTACGCACACAAACCCACCACACATGCCGCCCAACCATACCGGCCCGAGTAACGCGAGCATGGTAGGCAGACCTACAAAAAGATCCGTGCTGAGGGTCCAAACAAACAGACCCAGAGACAACGCCACGCCGGTCCGCAAAAATAACAGCAATGTCAGCACACGCAGTCCAATAAAATTAACAGGTGCCATCATAGACGGATTTAGCTCGATTCTGCACTAATAGCCTTGTGCAACGACATATTTCACGCTTGTTTCATTAGCAATCCTGCAAATTACAGCGCTAAATTCAAAAAAATAAAAATACAATGCCCGCCCCAATATTGCAGCCTCACTGGGGCTAGGATCTGTGGTTAAGGACAGAAAATTGCTTATTTATAGTCACCCTGAGTACCAGAATCACCAAGTTGCCGACGGCCATGCAGAGTGCCCAGAACGCCTAGGCCACCTACTCTCTCATTGGGACAAAATAGGACTCAGCCAGGATCTTAATTTTGTTCAGCCCCAAGCAGTTTCTACGCATAGATTATTGGCCGCACACCCAAAGACACATTTGGACTTCATTGCACAAATGTCGCCCATGGAGGGCGATGCAATTGTGCCCCTAGACCCAGATACTTGGCTGGGACCAAACAGCCGCAACGCTGCCCTTTTAGCTGCTGGCGCGTTATGCAGTGGGGTGGATGCTGTGTTAGCCAATGCAGACACCCGAGTCTTCTGCGCGGTCAGGCCGCCCGGACACCATGCGGAAATAGACAGCGCCATGGGCTTTTGTATCTTTAACAGTGTTGCCGTTGGGGCAATGGCAGCGCTTGAACACGTTGATATAAATCGCGTCGCCATCCTCGACTTCGATGTCCACCACGGTAACGGCAGCGTAGATATTTTTAAGGATCGCCCAGAAGTATTGGTCTGCTCGAGCTTCCAGCACCCCTACTACCCATACCGCCATGCAGACACCCAGCGGACAAATATAGTCAACACGCCTCTAGAAGAAGGCAGCAACGGCAACCACTTTAGACGCGCCATTGAGAAAAGCTGGCTCCCTGCCATTGAGCAACATAAACCGGATTTAATTTTTGTTTCGGCAGGTTTTGACGCACACCAATTAGACCCACTGGCATCGCTAAATTTACTGGAAGAGGATTTTATTTGGGTCACCAACCTCATCACCAGTGCCGCCAACCAATACTCCAAGGGGCGAATTATTTCTACGCTTGAAGGCGGCTATCACTTAGATGCATTGGCAAGCTCTGCAACGGCGCACATTCTGACGCTGGCCAATTAGCAAAAAAAGACGCTTCTGGGTCAATACAGCCACGCTCTAAAAGGGTTTTTCTACCGCTGATCGTGCGACATTAGCCAGCTGACACCCGCTATTCTTAATCTAGGTTTCTCAAATTTAAAAAGAGAGATCTTTCGTGAACAAATCTATTGCAGCAGTATTCATCACAGCCGCTGTACTTTTCGTCTTTGGATTTCTCTATTGGGCAGTAAACCCCCTGCCTTATTCAGCCCTAAATCAGGTCAAAAGTGAGGGCATCAGCCAACTTACTGTGGCAAAGCTGTTTCCGGAAAGTGGCGCATACCTTATACCCAGCCCCGGACCCAAAGCCCCAGGAGCGATTAGAAAAAGGGCCGGCAATCTTGCTCAGCATTGATCATAGGCCCAGCGCAGAGGGCGCGCCGTTAGATCTGTTTATTGGTTTTTTGCACAACCTAGCCACCGCTGTTTTACTGGCACTTATCCTTCGCAAGGTTAAGGAAAACGGAGAGCGGATGAAGGTTGTTATAGTCAGCGGCGTGTTAGCAACCGTACTCATTAACGGCAGTGAAGTGATCTGGTGGTTTCAACCCTTGAACTGGGTGGCGTACCACGCGCTGTACGACATACTCTACTTCGCTATCGCTGGCGCGTTGTTGTGTCGTTTACTGCCTAGTGAGGAAGGGGTTGTTAACGAGTAGCATGGTAGCATGGCTAACAAATGGTCTGATGAGGCGTCATAACCTCATCAGACCTGCATTGGTGAGACACTGATGTTAGGCGCTAAACGCGACCCAAACTTTGTCCACCGCCATCGCAGTATAGGCGCTCGCCTGTTAAGTAAGAATTTTGCTCACCCACCAAAAAACGCACTACATTAGCCACGTCTTCCGGCTGGCAGACACGACCAAACGGCATGCTTTCATCTAGTGAACGAATGTCTTCTACGCCTTGTACAGCATGAATCAATCGTTTCCCCATATCTGTGTCCACTAGACCAGGTGCGACTATGTTGACACGAATACCGTGAGCGCGCTCTTCCTTAGCCAAGGTATAAGCCAAAGCTTCCATTGCGGTTTTGCCCATATTGTAAGGCGCTCCATGACTGCCTAACGATCGGGTAGCCACACTGGAAATCATGATGATGTCGCCACGGGCTTCACCACGCATTTTGGGTATAACCAGCCCTGCCAGATAATGAGGTCCAAATGCGTGGGTTGCTATAACCCGGCGCATTTCAGCAGGCTCAGTGTCTACTACCGCTTGGCCACGGCTAGCAATACCGGCATTGTTGATTAAGATACTGATGGCACCAAAATCGGCCTCAATGGCCGCAACCATTTCTGCATCTTGATCATAGTCATCTACTGATGCGGCGTAGGCCTTTGCCTTGCCACCTGCGGCAACAATCTGATCAACCACCTCTTGGGCAGACTCCGCGTCCCGACGATAATTTACCGCAACAGTTGCACCGTCTGCGGCTAATGCCAACGCTATACCGCGGCCAACACCACGACCGCCCCCTGTGACCAAGGCCACTCTTCCTGATAATGACATTTCTTCTCCCTGTATATTTTTACGCAGGCCAAATTTCATTGGCCATAAACTTGGTTATTGGCCTTTAAATTCCGCATCGCGCTTTTGCAAGAATGCCGAAACACCTTCACGAAAATCATCTGAGCGGCCCGCTTCGTTCTGCAACTGCGCTTCTAGCTCTAATTGTTGCTCATAAGAATTAGACCAAGTCTGCCAATAGGCTTTGCGAATAAGTGTTAACGAGCGTGGTCCGTTAGCTAGGCGCTGGGCTACTTCTAACGCGCCTTTCTCTAAGCTTTCGCCGTCGTCAAATAGTCTGTTTACCAAACCCCATTCTTGGGCTTGCTCTGCGCCCAAGCGCTCGGCCAACATGGACAACTCCATAGCTCGGCCCCAGCCAATCATACGTGGCAGCAAGAATGTAGCGCCGCCATCTGGAATTAGGCCAATGCGCGCAAAGGCCTGCAAAAAGAACGCATTTTTAGAGGCGCAAACAATGTCGCCCATCATGGCAAAACTCATGCCTACGCCAGCCGCTGCGCCATTAATGGCGGTGACCATGGGCATTTCTAAACCGCGGAGCTCGAACATCAGTGGGTGATAGCTGTTACGCAAGCTAGACCCTGCCTCGCCGGACTTACGATCTGCGTCGTCGTCTTGGAGGTTTGCACCAGCACAAAATGCACGCCCGTTACCGCTGAGCAAAAGACAGCGTACGTCGCTACCTTTCGCCTTAATCTGAGCTACAGCGTCGGCAAAATCTCTCAGCATCTGACCGCCCATGGCGTTCATAACTTCAGGATGGTTAAACTTCAAAACCGCCACACGACCAACAAATTCTAAATGCATTCTTTCCATAGCAAATCTCCCTTATTACTTTTTTTACTTTTTCTTAATGACAAAAGACTACCTCAAAGCCCAGCAATGATCACGCAAATGGGCATAACATAACCAGTAACTCAACGTTGCGTGGCGAGCAGGTTACGTACCCTGTGGCCCTTTGCTATGCTGGGGTGATGCATAGCCCTAATAAAAAAGCTCTAATAAATAAAACCAAACGAAGATAGCCCTATCAAAAACAGTGAATCCAGCCACGGACATGACCAAGGTCATGGACACAGTCATAGTCATAGTCACGGCCACTCTCACCACCATCACAGTGGCGACAAAAAAGCGCTGAAGAAGGCGTTTATCCTTATCTCAACCTTTATGTTTGTGGAATTAGGTGTGGGCATCTGGACCAATGCTTTGGTCTTATTAGCCGACGCCGGACACATGTTTTTGGACGCCACAGCCCTGGGCCTAGCTTGGTGGGCGGCGCACATTGCTGACCGTGGTTTTGATCAAAAATTATCCTATGGCTATCACCGCTTTCAAGTATTGGCCGCCTTTGTGAACGGTCTAACCCTGGTGGTGCTTGTTATTTGGATCAGCGTGGAAGCCACTATGCGATTGTTCTCTCCCGAAGCCATGCTGCCACTGCCCGCGCTGCTCGTTGCAATTGCCGGGTTTGTGGTAAATCTAATCGCCTTCCGCTGGCTTCATGACACCAGTGGCAACACCAATATTCGTAGCGCAGCACTGCACGTGTTAGGCGATTTGCTCGGCTCTACCGCGGCCATTGCTGCCTCATTAGCGGTACTTATGTTCGGCTGGCTGTACGCAGACCCTGTGCTGACGCTGCTCATTGTGGTCATTCTTTCTCGAGGGGCTTACTACGTTGTCAAAGAGTCCGCGCACATTCTTTTGGAGGGCGTCCCGGAAGGCGTAGATCTTATGGAGATAAAAACGACGCTAGCCGATGAAGTATCTGACGTTATTCAGATACACCATGTACACGCTTGGGGACTCACCGCCGAAAAGCCACTACTCACGTTGCACGCATTGGTGAATGAGGGCGCGAAAGTTCAAGTGGTGATAGAAGACATCAAGCGGGTACTGCGCAACGTTTACAATATTGAGCATTCAACTATTCAGGTTGAAATTGGACCCTGCCCGGATGATCACGGCGAACACGAACATGACGAACATAGTCACTAGCAGCTTGTCCGAGAAACGCCGTGGCGGGGCACCACAACCATGGCCCAACGCCATTGTGTTAACCGGTGGCTAATAAATCCAACGCTCTGTCTATTAACGGTTTCATTGACAGCGCTGTGGTTTCCCACACTTCGTCTTCGCGCTTGCCACGTCTATGCAAACTCAAATTCAGCCCACTGATAATGGCGAATTTATAAGCAGCCAGCGCTCGGTACCAATTGATGTTTTGCACTTCTTGACCATAAGCATTTTGATACAGGTCAATCAGCGTATCTGGTGTTAAAAACATTGTGCGGTCGGTATTTTCCACCCACGCCTGCTCATCACTGAACGTACAAATCCAACCCACATCGTTCAAAGTTGCGCCAACGCCAGTTAATTCCCAGTCTATTAACGCAAGCAATTGAGCATCTTTGGAGGCAAATAAATTGGCGGTTTGGAAGTCGCCATGAAAAATGCCGACCGGCGCATTTTGCGGCACAGTGTCTAGCAATCTTTGGCGCACCGTAGGCACATCTTTCAGCCGCTCCGGTTCTGCCGCCTTGGCATAAAACCTGTCCCAACGAGTTACATCGTCAGCAAAGGGTACGGGGTCACCCAAGTATGGCACCTCGCTTATATCAACCTTATGCACAGCGGCTAATGACGACATGGCTTGGCGACCGAACTCATGAATTTGATCCGCGCTCAGGTTAGATCCCCAATCTTCAGCGCCCAAGCGCATAACATCGCCTTCTAACCAAGGTACAACAAAATAGGGACTACCAAACCACTGCTCATCGTCACCTGACCATTTCACTGAGCAATGGGGCACATCGGTACCGTCCAAAGCATTAAGTACAGCCACTTGTCGCAGCACGTCGGCGGTACCTACCCAGTTCACTCCAGGTGGCGGCAAACGAATAAACCATGAATCTACCTGACCTGCGCAAGCCACACGAAAGCCATAGGCAAATCCCGCATGGCCGGGCATGGTGATAACTTCCTGTATCTCTACAGGCGACGGATAGCGCGCCTCGCAAAAAGGTTTTAAGCGTGCCCTAAGTTCTTCTAACTCCATCCCCTACTCCCCAAGAGTTTTTTTCGGATCTAGATCGTTGACAACCTATCCCCTGTATTTTGCACCCACAGGGCGAGCACTATGCCCGCCCTATTCCGAAAAAATAAGGGTTTAGTCTGCCGCGTTCTTATCGAATTGATCGCGCAGTACGCGCTTAAGGATTTTGCCGCTTGGATTGCGAGGAATCGCGCTCACAAACTCAACAGCCTTAGGTTGTTTGAAGCGAGCCAGTTTGCCCTGACAAAACTCCATCACATCTGCCTGCGTAATATTTTCGTCTGTAGCTACTACTATAGCTAATGGCGACTCGCCCCAACGCTCGCTCTGCTGGCCAATTACCGCAGCTTCGCTGATGCCCGGATGCTCTGATAAAACGCCCTCTATCTCAGCAGGATAAACATTTTCACCGCCGCTAATGATCATGTCTTTAATCCGATCTTGAATAGACACAAAGCCTTCTTCATCCATAATTGCGATATCGCCAGTATGCAGCCACCCGTTCACTATGGTCTCGGCTGTGGCTTCTGGGCGATTCCAATATTCGACCATGACGTGTTCACCACGAACCAGAACCTCACCGGCCACACCAGGAGGACAGTCATTACCTTTCTTGTCAGCAATTCGCACTTCGGTATGGAAAAAAGCCTTGCCGGTAGATTCTGGTCTTGCCAGCGCATTCTCTGCATCCATCAGACAAGTAGGCCCACAAGTCTCTGTTAATCCATAAACCTGCTGAATACCGATATTCATATCATGGAAGATCTTCGTCAACGCAGGGGGCACAGGCGCTGCACCGGTCATAATCCAGCGTAAACTAGAGTAATCAAAACGCTCAAAATTGGGCACTTGGAGCATGAAACTCAACATTGCTGGCACAGCTAAACCGCTGGTGATTTTCTCTCGCTCGATGGTCTCCCAAGCGCTCACCGGATCGAAGGAGCGCATAACTACTGAAGTTACGCCTCTATAAACATTCACCGCCAGCGGCGTTAACGCCCCCACATGGAACATTGGCAAACAGGCCAAATAGCGCTCTGGATCGTGGTAAATGGCAGTGGCCGAAATACTCAACAGCCCCCAAATTGAAGTGTGGTGAGTATGCACAACACCTTTGGGCAACCCCGTAGTACCAGAGGTATACATGATGTAGAGCATGTCGTGGTCTGCGGCGGTGACTTCGGGCTCATTAGTTGAGGCTGCGTCGCGGAAGCCGCGATAGCTCTCGGCAAAATAAGCCACGTCACCATTGGTCACTTGCAACCATTGCTGGATATCTGTTTTATCGCCACGGCTATGCAGTTCTGCAACGGTATCGACAAACTCATTGTCAAATATCAATCGACTAGTGCCACTGTCTTTGAGAATAAACTCTAGCTCGTCGGCTACCAAACGCCAGTTCAGGGGAACAACTACCGCGCCAATTTTAGCAAGGGCGTAATAAGACTCCATAAACTCACTGGAATTCATGAGCAACAAACCCACGCGCTCGCCCTTTTCAACGCCTGCTTCAACAAACGCATTAGCCAGCTGGTTACAGCGCAAGTTCAGCGCTTTAAAGGTGAGCCTTAAACTGCCATCGCTCTCAACATAGGCCTCTCGATCAGGCGACAGAAACGCGCGTTTACTCAGAAATAGCCCTAAATTATTTTTCATTATTCTCTCGTGCACAGTTTTATATAGAAGCCCTATTGTTGACCAAACTTTTGCTCAATAACAGGGGCTGAGCGCAGGAACTCGCGCCGGTGTTTTATTTGCGGTCAGCCCCCAGAGTCAGCGCAAAAAAAAGTCGTACATAAAATATCTCGGCCCAAAGCGGCAATTGGCCCGACTAAGGGTAGCCAGTAGTGCGCAAACCCTAAGGCATAGTGGAGTACTCATCGAATAGGCACTTTATCTATGCAACCTAGAATCAGCATGATTTCTCTTGGCGTCCTAGACCTTCAGGCGTCCGTCGAGTTTTACGCCCGGGGCTTAGAACTACCCCGCTTAGCACCATTCAACGATGAGATAGCGTTCTTTAACTTGAACGGCACGTGGCTGTCTCTTTATCCGTGGGACAAGCTAGCGAAAGACGCCCAGGTGCCGCCGCAAGGTAACGGGTTTCGTGGCATGGCGCTGGCCCACAATGTCAGTAGCAAGGCGCAAGTAGACGCACTTATAAAGCAAGCCGTCAGTGCCGGGGCAAAGCTGATCAAACAACCGGAAATGGTTTTTTGGGGCGGCTATTCAGGCTACTTCGCAGATCTAGATGATCACCTTTGGGAAATAGCCTGGAACCCACATGCGTGGGTTGGGCCAGAAAACCTTTAAAAGAGGCTGATCAATCCGACCAAAATCACTCAAATACTTACAATGCCACTGAAGTGTAGGGGGTAGACACGGCAAAAATTTCGTGCAACCCTTGTCCACCCTTTGTACCTGTACAATTATCGCAATGACTCTTTCAGGCAATACAAACGACTACTATCGCATTGGTAGTGTCGCATCTTTAACGGGCATAGCCGTTGAGCGCCTGCGTGCATGGGAAAGACGTTATCAATTTAGCCCTGCCTACAAAGACGGCAAAACGCGCTTTTACAGCAAAGATCAGCTTGAAATACTCAAAAAAATCAAACACTTAATTGATCAAGGGCAAACCATATCCAGTGTTATTAACTTAACCGAAGATCAGCTTGATGCACGCTCTGGCAGCGCCCAAAGCGCACCACAAGAACAGAACTTAGTCGGCCAGTCACCACGAATTGGTTTGATTGGCGCCAATTTATTGCAGTTAGAACAACGGGTTAGCGACAATCAGCGTCTTGATATTGTGTCACGATGGGCCAACTTAGATGCGTTTCTTAGAGAACTGGGCGAACAAATCAGTTCAACGAGCGATATGGACGCACCACAGGTATTAGTACTGCAACTTCCTGTGCTTACAGAACAAGCAATTAAGCAAGCCCAGCAGGCTTTGCCTAATACAAAGATCGTCACCCTTTATCAGTTCGCTACGGCCCATCAAATCAGCCGTTGCCAAGAGCAACAAGTTTCGACCCTGAAGTGGCCCCTGTCCTGGGCGGAAATAGAATATACCTGCATCAACGAGTTTGGCCTGCCGAGGTTATATGGCGTCAGCGCCCCTCGTCGCTTTAGCGATGAGGAGCTGATTGCCATTGCGGCAGAAGACCAAGATCCAAACCAGTGCGCCCAGCACCTAGTTGAGCAAATACACCAACTCAACGCTTTAACCGACTATTTGCAGAATTGTGCAGGCGAAGAAGAAGTTAAGGAAAACGGTGACAAGCGCGAGGCATTACAAGCGTTGGCTCAAACCCGAACAGAAACGGCTCAAGCAAGAGCCCAACTTGAAACAGCCCTAGACACTTTGATTACCGCAGCCTACAAACAGCAGGCTAATGCGCCAAGCCGGGCGCAAAGCATGCGCCCTGAAGGTTTTTCCACTCACTAGCCGCGTAAACCAGCCGCTCAGTGATCAATTTCTAATGACTTTTGCAAAAAAACGTACATAACCTGTACAAAAAGCCAAATACTTGTTGATTTAGTAATTTTGTACTGTACACTTCTTGACATATTCCAGTTTTAGGCGCGCTCTCAACTCAAAACACCCTTCCTTACAGTGTCCTTCCCCCCGAAGTCGAGTTGTTTTCAGACAATTGAGTCTGACGCGCCTTTTTTATTCAAGCCCTCTAAGCCACCCCGAACCAAGTTCGGGGGGCTTAGAGCGATTCTTCTAACTAATAACTCAAAAATTCTAATGCCGCCTCGGCGCGTAAGGTGATGCCTTCTTTCTGAGCATCCAAATCTACATCACGATCTTCACCCATAGCACCCACCAAATAACGCTTGTACACGCCTTGACCAATTGCCGCCAAACGCCAGTGCGAAAACGCTCTGTAGTAGTTAATGTCCGACAAATCTCGCCCAGATGCTTCTGCGTATAAGTCAGACAAAGTTTCGCGGCTACAAAATCCACCAGCGGCGGTAGGTACCACATCTTCTTCGCCCTCTCCCGGCTGTACCCAAGAGTTAAGCAAATAACCTACATCGGCCAATGGATCGCCTAGGGTACAAAGCTCCCAGTCTAAAACCGCAGCAATTTTGCCCTGCCCCACAATCATATTACCCAAACGATAATCACCGTGAACAATGGTAGCGCCCACTTGCTCGGGCATTCGCTCGGCAAGCAACCGTGTACTTTCGTCCATGGCTGGTACTTCATGGGTCTTGGTAGCTGCCCATTGCTTAGTCCAGCGGTTCATTTGACGCTGCAGGTATGCCTCTTTACGACCTAAATCGCCCAAACCCACTTGGTCTGGATCCATATCATGCAGGGCTGCAAGCACTTCAATGACACTGGCACCCAGCGTTGCACGCTCGCTCATTGGCACAGGTTGAGTGACTTCTGCATCATGTAAAACCGGCCCGCTGACATAGTCCATCACATAAAAAGGCGCATCGTTTACAGACACGTCAGTGCACAGACCAATAGTTCGGGCTACCGGCACGGTGGAGTTACTCAACGCTGAAATAATTTTGTGCTCGCGCCCCATATCATGTGCACTTTCAAGTACGTGACCCAAAGGCGGACGACGCAGTACGTAAATACGGCCTTTGGCATCTTTCACACCATAGGTCAGGTTGGAGTGCCCACCGGCAATGAGGTCGAATTCTAAAGGCAGCGCCAAATCTGCAATATGCGATTGCATCCAAGCTGTAACCGACGCCACGTTAATGCCCTGAATATCCCCTGCGCTTGCTAAAGCCATGCCGCTCTCCTGATGTTATTTTATTTTGTTAGACGCGCCCTTTCCGCGCAAAAGCATAAAAGCGCTTTTAGCATTTGGTCCTGCATGCGTGCTCGGCTACCAAATCACTGCCATCTTCGGAAAGGAATAATACCCGCATCTGAAACATTTGTAGGCATTTGTCGTAATTTATAAACGCATCAGCAGCGCCTTCGCTAAGCAGTTTAGCTAAACAACAGCGCCGCTACTCTTCATACATTTTCGGCAAAAGTGTAGAGTCCCCAGATGGATTTTTTTGTTGGCGTAAATTTTTTCTTTCAAGGCATCGTACTGGCCAATAAGCCGGGCTTGCGCCGCTATTTTTGGCTGCCGGTAGGTATTGGGCTTTTCCTTACTTCGGTGACTTTGTACTTTTTTGGCACAAGTATTATTGCAGCGGCCACCCCAGACTTACCCGATTGGCTGAGCTGGCTAGCGTGGATTATTGTACCGATACTCTTCGTCTTACTGGCGTTAGTCTCTGCTTGGTCCGTGAGCTTTATTACAATCATCATCGCCTCCCCCCTCTTTAGCGGCCTAGCCAGCGAGGTTGAAAAACAAGCCCATAGCACGCCCCCTTCCACGCCATCAGAATTAGACAGTCCGTCTGCTAACAACAATAGCTTTATGTCTCTAATGAACAGTGTCTTGAAGGATCTTGGCCGCGAACTACGCAAGCTGCGCTATCACCTGCCACGCCTCCTAGGCCTAGTTATTCTTAGCTTTATCCCCGTGATAAATCTCATTGCACCACTAGTCGGCGGCTTATATGGCGCGTGGATTATGTCAGTGCAATTTTCTGACTATGCCGCTGACAATAACAACATCAGCTTTACAGATTCTCTGGCGCAACTGAAAAAGAACCTGCTGCCTTCTATGGGCTTCGGCGCAATGACCAGCTTAGCCATGGCAATACCACTGCTTAACTTCTTCCTACTACCCGCAGCGGTAGCCGGCGGCACATTACTGTGGCGTCACAACCAAACCAACGAGACTGAATAACCCCGTACAACCGCCGCTGCCACCGCCTTGACACCCAAGCCTGCCTTGAACGCCGCCAGGTATAGCGTCAAATTTGCCCGCGCCTCCGGGACTTGTGCAACCTATCCAAGGGCGTATTATCATCAGTACGTCATTTTTAAATGATTCCTATTGTTTTATCGGAGCACACACATGTACCGCAGCTTCTTTTCTACAGCCTTGTCCAAATTTTTGTCTATAGCACTGGTCATTTGCGGCTCACTGCTGAGCATCAATTCCTACGCAGAAAGAATTGATAACTTTGTATTGCTTGACCACAACGGCGACGCTCAGAACCTTTATTACCATCAAGATGCCAGCGCCATTGTGATCATGATTCAAGGCAATGGTTGTCCAATCGTGCGCAACGCTTTGACTGACTACAAGCAAGTACGTGACGAGTTCGAGTCTCAAGGCGCTAAGTTCTTCATGCTCAATTCAAACCTGCAGGACACCCGCAGCGCCATTGCACTTGAGGCAAAAAAATACAGCATCGACATGCCCATCATGCATGATGAAACGCAGCTTATCGGTGAAGCACTTAACCTAGTGCGTACCGCTGAAATATTGGTGATTAATCCAAAGACATGGAACATCGAATACCGTGGCCCAATTAACGACCGCCAAGTCTACGAGCGCCAAAAGCAGGAAGCTTCCGCGCACTACGCTAAAGACGCAATCCGCGACGTTATTGCCGGCAACACAGTAGCCGTTGCTCAGCGCGATGCCATTGGCTGCCTTATTAACTTCGCTGAGAAGAACGGTGCACACGAACAAATCAGCTACACAGAAACCATTGCGCCTCTGTTACAAGAGAAGTGCGTGGTTTGTCACACCGATGGCGGCATTGGCCCCTGGGCAATGTCTAGCTATGAATTAGTGCGCGGCTTTGCACCCATGATGCGTGAAGTGATCCGCACTAAGCGCATGCCACCTTGGCACGCTGACCCACATGTGGGTGTTTGGAAAAACGACAAATCATTAAGCATTGAGCAGACCCAAACGTTAGTCCATTGGATTGAAGCCGGCGCCCCACGCGGCGAAGGCGTAGACCCATTAAAGGGACTTTCTATTGCACAAGTAGAATGGCCACTGGGTGAGCCTGACCTAATATTGGAACTGCCTGAATACACAATCCCAGCTTCTGGCGTGGTTGAGTACAAGTTCCCAAGATTAGCCAACCCGTTAGACACTGGTGTTTGGGTTAAGTCCGCAACGGTAATTGCCGGCAACAGAGAAGTGGTCCACCATATTTTAGCTGGCTCCATTGATGCTGGTGCATCGGCAGAAAAGCGCGACAGCGGCGTATTTGATAACTATCTAATTGGTTACGCACCAGGCAATGAGTCCAATGTTTTCCCAGCAAAAACAGGCGTTTACATAGCACCCGGCGGTGAATTCACTTTCCAAATTCACTACACACCCAACGGTCTTGAGAGTGTAGACAACTCTAAAATCGGTTTGTATTTTCACGAAGAGAAGCCAGAGAACTTTTACCGTCAAGACGTGGTGATTAATCCCACCATCAGTATCCCAGCCAATACCGCACGGCACCCTGAAGTGTCTTATTTTGCCTTCGACAAGCCCGCGCTGCTGCACGACTTAGTCCCACACTCACACTACAGAGGTGTTGCGTCTAAGTTTGAACTGATCAAGCCAGATGGCAGCAAGGAACTCATCCTTTCAGTGCCTAACTATGACTTTAACTGGCAGCGTACTTACGAGTTGGTAGAGCCAAAGCAAATTGAAGCTGGGTCTAAGCTGGTGCATACCACTTGGTATGACAACTCCACTGCAAACAAGAGCAATCCTGACCCAGACCGAAACGTCACTTGGGGCTTACAAAGCTGGGATGAAATGCTTTACGGCGCGTTTAGTTATACCTTGGTTAATGAAACAACAGAAGCGCCAATACACGACAAGGGCCTAGCGCAATTGACCCAGTACTTTGGCTTTATCGACAAAGATCTAGACGGCAAATTAAGTTGGAAAGAACTGCCCAAACGTATGAAAAAGCAGTTAGTGCAGGGCTTCAAAGCCGTAGACACCAATGGCTGTCTCTTATACACATCTCCGAGCCCACGAGACGGACTCCTATCTCG
>OJFS01000248.1_pt1 | contig 24241 bp, 20 predicted proteins | sample 1594231 | NCBI WGS metagenome assembly OJFS01 (sample SAMN05416847, study PRJEB24817) | seawater metagenome | isolation source: Sea water | place: Canada:Atlantic | collected 2013-07
TCCGTCTCGTGGGCTCGGAGATGTGTATAAGAGACAGGCGGTAACTTCTGCTTCGAAAGCTGCACCTAAGGCGCCGGTTTCTGCTGCAGATGTGCAGGCTAAAGAACAGTCAGATCAACGTGGTGGCAAGCGTACTCGTGGGCGCGAACGCCCCGCTGCATCTCCAGGTGGTAGCGGCGGTGGCGATAATAAGAGCCAAGGCCGTCGTCGAGAATTAAGTTTGAAGTCTGAACGACGCTCTAAGAAACGTCCTACACGTCGTGACACCGGCCTTCATGTTGATCAGCAAGGCGGCGAATTTAAGCCGACTGAATTCATATCTCGAGAAGTTGAGGTTGGTGAAGTTATATCAGTGGGTGATTTAGCCCAAGGTATGGCTGTTAAAGCTGGCGCAGTAATCAAGACATTGATGGGTATGGGCGTTATGGCCAACATCAATCAGCCTATTGACCAAGATACAGCCACGCTGGTTGTCGAGGAAATGGGACACAAGATAAAGATTGTTAGCGAAGATGTGCTTGAAGAACAGTTGGTTGCTTCATTTGTTATAGAAGGCAATGTTAGCAGCCGAGCGCCCGTTGTTACGGTTATGGGGCACGTTGACCATGGTAAGACATCGTTGCTAGACCGCATTCGTGATGCGCGGGTAACAACTGGCGAAGCCGGAGGTATTACTCAGCATATTGGTGCGTACAGTGTAGGCACCGAAAATGGTCAAATCACCTTTATTGATACACCAGGACACGCCGCATTTACATCAATGCGCGCACGTGGTGCCAAGGTAACAGATATTGTGGTGTTGGTTGTTGCAGCTGATGACGGCGTGATGCCTCAGACAGTGGAAGCTATTCAACATGCTAAAGCAGCAGAAGTACCAATTATTGTCGCTATAAACAAGATGGATTTGGAAGGGGTAGACCCCGACCGCGTCACCAATGAACTCGCGTCGAAAGATGTCATTCCTGAAGAGTGGGGCGGCGAGACGCAATTCCGTAAAGTTTCAGCAATGACTGGCGAAGGCGTAGATGCACTGCTGGAAGCTATTGTACTGCAATCAGAATTGCTCGAGTTGGGTGCTATTGAAGACGCTCCTGCCCAGGGCGTGGTTATTGAATCGCGCTTAGATCGTGGCCGCGGCCCGGTTGCTACAATTCTTGTACAGAACGGCTCGCTAAATCAAGGTGATATTGTTATTGCCGGTGAATTCCATGGCCGCGTACGCGCAATGTTAGATGATTCAGGTCAGCCTACGCAAATTGCCGGCCCCTCTCAGCCGGTTGAAGTGTTAGGTCTTAACGGTACACCCGGCGCAGGAGATGATTTTGCTGCCGTGGCAGACGAACGATCAGCACGAGAATTGGCAGAGTTCCGTCGTGATAAGAATCAAGACCGCCTACAAGCTATGCAGCATGCATCCAAACTTGAAAACATGTTCGCCAATATGGCTGAGGGCGAGAAGAGTATTCTGAAACTCGTTATCAAGGCAGATGTTCGCGGTAGCTTAGAGGCTATTATTCAGTCTCTAGGTGACTTAGGTAATGATGAAGTATCTGTTCAAGTCCTGGGTTCAGGTGTTGGCGGAATTTCAGAGTCTGATGCAACTATGGCATCTACTTATGGCGCCGCAGTCATTGGTTTCAATGTTCGTGCAGATAAGACAGCTAAGGTTCTGCTTGAAAAATCTGGTATGGAGTTGCGTTACTACAGCGTGATCTACGAGCTGATAGATGATGTTAAGAAGTCACTGTCAGGCATGTTGTCACCAGAAATACGCGAAGAAATTGTGGGTATTGCTGAAGTGCGCGATGTTTTCCGTTCGCCGCGTTATGGTCAAATTGCAGGTTGCATGGTTACCGAAGGAACAGTTTTCCGTAACAAGCCAATTCGTGTTTTGCGTGACAACATTGTAATTTATGAAGGTGAGTTGGAGTCGCTACGTCGCTTTAAAGACGATGTTGCCGACGTTCGGAATGGTACCGAGTGTGGTATTGGCGTACGTAACTACAACGACGTTCGCCCTGGTGACTTGATCGAAGTATTCGATACCAAGGAAATAGCGCGAGAGCTTTGAGACTAATTTTGAAGAATTCTCAACGCGCCCGTTTTTATATGAATAAGAATGCGAGTAAGTTTTTAAATGTCTCGTGATTTAAGAGTGGCGGACTTTGTCCGTGACGAAGTTGCGCGGATTCTTCAACGTGATATGCGCGACCCTCGAGTGGGCTCTTTTGTTAGTGTCAATGACGTCAAGGTCAGTAAAGATCTGTCTTATGCAGAGATCTATGTCTCCTCGCTGCAAGCGGAAACAGACGACGACAAAAGCGAACTTATTGCGGTGTTGAATAAGGCTGCTGGCTTTTTTCGCTCAGAGTTGGCAAAGCGACACACTATGCGCACGACCCCTCGAACACGCTTTCACTATGATGAGCTTGTTGAAAGAGGCCCGCGTATCGAAAAGTTGATTGGTAAAGCTGTTTCCCAAGACGAAAGTCGAGGAAACACGGATGACGTAGAAGATTAGTATGCTTTTGATATTGAGAAAGTCTGGTGGCTAAACGCAGGCGCGGCAGACCAATTAATGGCGTGCTAATCGTCGATAAGCCGCAGGGTATTACGTCTAATGATGTAGTGCAGCGTGCGAAGCGGTTGTTCGATGCTCAAAAAGTCGGACATACCGGAAGCTTAGATCCACTGGCGACCGGGGTTTTACCCCTATGCTTAGGTGAAGCAACAAAGTTTTCGCAGTATTTATTAGATTCAGATAAGAAGTATTGGACGCGTATTAAGCTTGGCGTGACCACGGCAACGGGTGACGCTGAGGGAGAAGTGACTGGTGGATCAGATGCGTCCCATGTGACGGCTGATGCCGTTGAGCAAGCATTGGAAAAGTTTCGCGGAGAAATTGAACAAATTCCTTCCATGTATTCTGCGCTTAAGCACCAGGGTCAGCCCCTGTATAAGTTGGCGAGGCAGGGCATTGAAGTGGAACGTAAGGCTCGTGCCGTAACTATATTTAGTAATGAACTAGTTACATTTGACGGTGACGAACTAGAGCTCGAGATACATTGCAGTAAAGGCACCTATGTCCGCACCATTGCAGAAGACTTGGGGCATGCGCTAGGCTGCGGCGGGCACGTAATTGGTTTACGCCGTCTGGCGGCGGGACCGTACGTTGAGGCTGAAGCCATTAGCTTTGAGCAGCTGGAAGCGTATACAGATAACGAATCTTTGGACAGTTTATTAAAGCCAATCGGTAGCTCAGTGCAAGATTGGCCACAGGTACGGATGGTAAGTGATACCGCTCATTATCTGTTGCAAGGGCAACCTGTGCAGGTTGCTAAAGCACCAACCGAAGGTTGGGTGCAATTATTGGAAATAGCTGAGGAAGGCGATGTCTTTCTTGGCGTTGGAGAAGTCTTGGCGGACGGTCGGATAGCGCCACGAAGATTAGTGGTCTTTAGCTAGGAATGTCTGTTGAGATGTTTAAAGTATGTACTGTAAATATGCGCGGTTCATACGGTAATTTTTTCGCGTATTGAAGGAGAAGAAAGATGGCATTAACTGCCGCAGTAAAAGCAGATATCGTAAAAGAATATCAACTTGAAGACGGTGATACAGGTTCCCCAGAGGTGCAGGTTGCGTTGTTGACTAACAACATCAATACCCTACAAGGGCACTTTAAGGATCACCAGAAGGATCACCACTCTAGACGTGGTCTGATTCGAATGGTTAATCAAAGAAGAAAACTTCTAGATTATCTAAAGAGAAAAGATGTAGCTCGTTACAGTGATTTGATTAAACGCCTTGGTTTACGTCGATAGTCACAGAGCTTTGTAGCTTCCGGAAAATTCGCTGGAAGCTGCATTTCGTAGATATCGAATAGATATACAGAACTTGAAAGAAAATAGAAACGCTATAAATAAGCAATTCCGATTGGAGGAATCAATTTGAACCCAATTACCAAACAATTTCAGTTTGGCGATCAACTGGTCACTATGGAGACCAATAAGATCGCTAAGCAAGCCACCGGATCAGTGGTTGTAACCATTGGTCAAACCGTGGTTTTAACCACAGTAGTTGGTGCAAGAAGTGCTCGCCCTGGCCAGGACTTTTTCCCGCTTACTGTAAATTACCAAGAAAAAACTTATGCCGCAGGCAAAATTCCTGGCGGTTTCTTCCGTCGTGAAGGACGTCCTAGCGAAAAAGAAACACTGACTTGTCGTTTAATCGACAGACCTATCAGACCATTGTTTCCTAAAGGATTCATGAACGAAGTTCAGGTGGTTTGTACTGTTGTTTCCACAGACAAGAACCAAGATCCAGATATTGCAGCAATGATTGGTACGTCAGCTGCGCTGTCTATTTCAGGCATTCCCTTTAAAGGACCAATTGGTGCAGCTCGTGTGGGTTACATTGATGGCAACTATATTCTAAATCCAGGATATGACGTTCTAAAAGAGTCTATGCTTAACATGGTGGTAGCCGGCACTGACGGTGCTGTGTTGATGGTTGAGTCTGAAGCGAAAGAATTAACCGAAGACGAAATGCTTGGTGCCGTTTTGTTCGCGCACCAAGAAATGCAGACTATCATTACTGCGGTAGCTGAGTTTGCAACGGAAGCGGGCAAGCCTTCTTGGGATTGGCAGGCTGAAGAAAAAGACGAAGCTCTTCTTTCTAAGGTTAGCGATTCTATCAAAGCGGATCTTGGTGAAGCCTATCGCATTAGCGATAAAATGGATCGCCAAACTAAAGTTGGCGAAATCAAGAGAAGCATCGTTGAACAACTTGCTGGTGGCGACGCAGCTGCATACGCAGGGGACGACGTTGCAGATATGTTCGGCAAAGTAGAAAAAGATTTGGTGCGCCAGCGCGTATTGAATGGCGAGCCTCGCATTGATGGCCGCGATCTGCGTACAGTGCGACCTATTGAAGTAGAAGTTGGCGTTCTACCAAAAGCTCATGGATCGGCGCTGTTTACTCGCGGCGAAACCCAGGCGCTTGTAGTTGCAACGCTTGGTACGTTGCGAGATGCAGCCATGATTGACGCGCTAGAAGGATCTTACAAAGATACCTTTATGCTGCACTACAACTTCCCTCCATACAGTGTAGGTGAAGCCGGCTTTATGAGCGGCCCTAAGCGGCGCGAAATTGGTCACGGTAAGTTGGCTCGTAGAGGTGTTACTGCTTCACTGCCAAATGCTGAAGATTTCCCATACACCATTCGCGTGGTTTCTGAAATTACAGAGTCTAATGGTTCTAGTTCTATGGCCAGTGTATGCGGTACGTCGCTAGCGCTAATGGACGCTGGCGTGCCAATGAAGGCACCTATCGCTGGTGTAGCTATGGGCTTAGTTAAAGAAGGCAACCGTTACGCTGTATTGACAGACATTTTGGGTGATGAAGATCACCTTGGTGATATGGACTTCAAGGTAGCGGGTACAGCAGCGGGTGTGACCGCATTGCAGATGGATATTAAGATCGACGGTATTACCGAAGAGATTATGGAAGCTGCAATGTCACAGGCTCACGAAGCTCGTATCCACATTCTTGATGAGATGAATAAGGTCATAAGCGTTTCACGAGAAGAGCTGTCTGACAACGCACCAGCTATGGTGACGTTGAATGTTCATCCAGACAAGATCCGCGACATCATTGGTAAAGGCGGTGCGACGATTCGTTCTATCGTTGAAGAAACTGGTGCTGAAGTGGACATCAATGACGACGGCAGCGTAAGAATTTATGCTGAAGACAGCGCAGCAAAAGATGCTGCTGTTAACCGTATTCAGGAAATTACTGCAGAAGCCGAAGTTGGCCGTATTTACCACGGTAAGGTAGAGCGGATTGTAGATTTCGGTGCTTTCGTTAACATTTTGCCTGGTAAAGATGGCTTGCTGCATATCTCACAAATCGCGGAAGAGCGTGTTGAGAATGTAGGCGACTATTTGAAAGAAGGCGAAGAAGTTGATGTGGTTGTTTTGGATGTAGATCAGCGTGGAAGAATCAAGCTGTCTATTAAGGAATTACCTAATTATCAAGAGCAGGATGCGCCAGAAGAGTAATTTCTTCTCTAGCAAACTGAAAAAAAACCGGCGTATACGCCGGTTTTTTTTGCTTAGATTTTTTTTCTGGAAGCGCCTAAGCGCGTAGCAATGAGCTAACCTGCTCGGTCAGTGGGTTGCGATTGCTGAGCAGTACTAACGATTACCAAACACTTATCGAACTCTTATCGAACTATTGCAGCACTCGGTTAGCAACTAAGTCATCCACTACAGAGGGGTCGGCTAAAGTTGATGTGTCGCCAAGGCTATCCAGTTCGTTGGCGGCAATTTTGCGTAAAATTCTGCGCATAATTTTGCCTGATCTTGTTTTCGGTAATCCTGGAGCCCACTGGATAACCTCGGGTTTGGCGATAGGGCCAATTTCGGTCCTGACCATGTCGATCAGCTCTTTTTGCAAGATCTCAGGATCATAGTCATCGCCTGCCATAAGCGTAACGTATGCGTAAATGGCTTCACCTTTAACAGCATGGGGGAAGCCAACAACGGCAGCTTCGGCCACGCGTGGGTGCAGTACTAGGGCACTTTCTACCTCAGCGGTGCCAATTCTGTGTCCCGAGATATTCATTACGTCGTCTACGCGTCCGGTGATCCAGTAGTAACCATCTTCATCTCGTCGAGCACCATCGCCGGTGAAATAGTAGCCTTTATAGGTTGAGTAATAGGTGTCTATAACTCGCTGGTGGTCGCCGTAGACCGTTCTGATTTGTCCGGGCCAAGCGCCAGTAATCACTAGGTTGCCTGAAGCCGCTCGCTCTTCTATGAGGTTACCTTCCGCATCCATGAGCGCGGGTTGCACGCCAAAGAACGGTAAACTGGCAGATCCCGGTTTAAGATCAGTTGCCCCAGGCAGTGGCGAAATCATGATGCCGCCAGTTTCTGTCTGCCACCACGTATCTACTATAGGGCAGCGACTGTCGCCAACTACTCTGTGATACCACTGCCACGCTTCAGGATTAATCGGCTCGCCTACGCTGCCTAGAAGGTGTAACGAGCTTCGAGAACACTTGGTCACGTAGTCATCGCCTTGGGCCATAAGTTGTCTTAGGGCAGTGGGCGCTGTGTAAAAAATATTTACTTGGTGCTTGTCGATTATTTCCCAGCAACGCGATGCATCCGGGTAGGTTGGAATACCCTCAAACATCAGTGTGGTTGCACCATTCGCCAGCGGGCCATAGACAATATATGAGTGCCCTGTAATCCACCCAACGTCCGCAGTGCACCAATAGACATCGCCGTCTTGATAGTCAAAAACGTATTTATGCGTCATGGCCGCATGCAGCAAATAGCCGCCGCTGGAATGTTGTACGCCTTTTGGCTTACCTGTGGAGCCGGAGGTATAGAGAATAAAGAGCGGGTCTTCCGCCTCCATGGTTGCAGGTTCTGCAGTGGTGGCCTGACTAGCTGTGAGTTCGTCGTACCAAATATCTCGTCCATCTTGCCACGGGATATCTGCGCCTGTTTTACGCACGGTCACGACTGTGTGCACATTTGGGCAGGACTCCAGCGCTTTTTCTGCATTTGCTTTGAGCGGGACGCTTTTACCGCCGCGCAAACCTTCGTCCGCGGTTATTAGGGTTTGGCAATCCGAATCTAAAATTCTGTCTTGCAGAGACTGTGGAGAAAAGCCGCCAAAAACGACGCTATGTACGGCGCCGATCCTTGCGCAAGCGAGCATCGCGTACACGGCTTCGGGAATCATGGGCATATAAATACATACGCGGTCACCTTTCTTAACACCTCGCGCTCTTAAGCCATTAGTCAGTTGGCAAACGTTATCCGATAGCTGTTGGTAGGTAATGTGGGCATCATTGTTGGGTTCATCGCCTTCCCAAATAATCGCAGTTTGCTTAGCGCGCTCGGGTAAGTGGCGATCTATGCAGTTGACGCTGACGTTGAGCTGGCCACCACTGAACCACGCGACGTTGCCGTTAGGTAGATCTGCATGCGACACCGTATCCCAAGGTTTTTGCCAATCCAGAAATAGGCTGGCTTGGTCTGCCCAAAAGCCGTCTGCATCTGTAATTGAGCGGTTATACATTTCCTTATAGGTATCGCGGTCAATAAGACATCTTTTTGCGATGTTTGCCGGAACCGGATAAGTGTCGCTCATGTTATTTCTCCATGTTCTATTGGTAGAGTCGTGAGAATCGGTTTTTGTGCTCAATAAATTGAAACCGCTCGGCTGACGACCTGGATTAAATCAGGGTGGGGTTAGGGTTATAAAATTGTCGCGTACCTTCCATGCACAATATTTGTTCAAGTAGGGCCAAAAAGTGTTCGTCGTTGTTAGCGAAATCAACTTCTGAAGCATTAACTATTAGCAGTGGTGCTTGGGTATAGTAATGAAAAAATTCTGTGTAGCTGTCGTTTAGAGCATCTAGATAATCCAGCTCAATACTTTGCTCAAAATCATTGCCTCTGTGCAATACACGGTCCTGCAGTGTTTTAGCTGGTGCCTGTAAATAGATGACAAGGTCCGGTACTGGTGGTTTCACCTTCAAGCTCTTTTGAATTTGTTGGTAGAGTAGAAATTCCTCTGCATCTAAGGTGAGCTTTGCGAAAAGCTCATCTTTTTCCATCATGAAGTCGGCGACCAAGGAGCGATCAAGTAAATCGTTGCCAGGCATATCGCTCACTTGTCGAGCACGATGGAGTAGGAAAAAAAGTTGTGTGGGTAGCGCTTGGCTAGCGCCTTCTGCGTAAAATCGATCCAAAAAAGGGTTTTCCGTCACGGGTTCTAGCATTAGGGGGTAGGCGAATACATCGGCCAATTTGCGCGCTAGGGTAGTCTTGCCCACACCAATTGGCCCTTCAATTGCCAAATATTTTGGTAAAGGTTGCATTTTCGCTGCCGCAGCGATCATTGTAGTTGCTCTCTGCACTGCGCTGACGACGAAATCACTTGGTAGGTTATTCATATCCATCAGCGATTCATTGATGGTCACCGAAGGGTCTGTAATTGCTTTTGTTAGGTTTTGTTCTGTCATGGTTCCAGTGAGAGGTTCAGCATTAACCGCCATGTTGCCCAAATTTGCGTTAGGTTAATCATGGACAAGGGTGGTCTTTGGTTCAACTGTCAATTACTCGAAAGGTGCCGAAGGCCAAGATTTGAATTGTTCTCTTAGTCGAGTTGGACACAATCAACCTAAATCGCTTGTTCACTGTTTTCAGGTAATTTGGCTTTATTTGTGCGTTTTTTGCGGCGTTTCTTTTTGACGTCTTTGGGTAGTGTTTGAATCATTTCCAGCTTATTTTCTGGATTAGCCGTTTGATAATTTGTCCACCAATCCGCGCACTCCTTTAGTTCTGGTTCAGACTCTGCTCGCAAGCATAAGAAGTCATACCCGGCTCTAAAGCGTTTGTGAGCGCTTACTCTATCGATCGACTTTGGGCTCCGATTTATCAGTCTGTCCTGGGTCATCCATACTTCACGTGCAAAACTACCAAACCGGCGCGGCACCGCGACAAAACTTTGTTGGTCTTTCAGCGTCATAAAGGCTGCATCTTCATCGCCGGGCTGCCACTCGTTTTTGCGTGCGCAGTAATCTTCCCACAATAGCACTGCCACGAGAAAACCGGGGGTGATAGACGCGCCGCCTTTAATCCTTTCATCAGTGTTACGCATGGCGGCCAAAACCAATGGACTTTGCGGGTTGCAGCTTGGGAACAATGCGCCGGCTAATTTAGTGTCGCGCATTTTGCGCCAAATTTTCTCGCCGTAACCATTGAGGAAAAGTTTTAAAAATTCGTCAAATAGCCGAGCTGGAGGGACGGCGTCTAATCGTTTTGCCGTGTCATCGACAAGGGCAAGAATTTTCTTCTCTACAGTAAAGCCAAGTTTCTCACCAAAGCGCAGTGCTCTTAGAACTCTCACCGGGTCTTCAGCCAGCCTTACCTTTGTCTCACCGATAAAGCGCAGACGTTTTTCTTCTATGTCTTTTAAGCCGCCCACATAATCTATGATCTCGTTGGTATTTGGATCGTAGTACAACGCATTTACACTGAAGTCTCTTCTAAAAGCATCTTCCTGGAGCGTGCCAAATGCATTGTCGCGCAAAATCATGCCTTGCTGATCGTGCACTACGTTATCAGACATGGATTGCCTGAAAGTGGACACTTCGATTAAATCTCTGCCATAGCGAACGTGAACGATGGGGAATCTGCGCCCCACAATTCTTGCGCGGCGAAAAATCTTACTTATTTTTTCGAGGGGTGCATTGGTTGCAACGTCGAAATCTTTAGGGCGCTCACCGCACAGGGCGTCTCTAACGCACCCGCCGACTAGGAAAGCTTGGAATCCATTAGCGTTGAGCTCAGCGATTACCTTGAGTGCGTTAGCATCTAAGTGCTTCTCTTTGATGCCATGCTTGGTCACTCGCAGCGCTTTAGGCGCCCCTGTACTTGTCTCTTTGGAAGTCAGTTTGAAGGTCCTATGGCGCCTCGTAAGCCGCGATTACGCGTCTTTTTGCGAGGAATATTTAGTCGTTGTCTGCGTTCCCAAAGGCTCTTTCTACTGATGCCGAGTTTTTCCGCTAACTCAGTTTCTGTGAGAGACTCTTCATTGTCTTGTACGAAGCGAACAAAGTAATCCTCTAATGATGTTTGAGATGGATCTAACGCAGCTAGATCAACATTATTTAAGGACTCTTCTGGCTCTATTGCGAGCAGACTTTTAGTAATGATGCCAGCTTCATCTGCCAGTATCACGGCGCGTTCAATAGCGTTGCCTAATTCTCTAACGTTGCCGGGCCAGTGATATTCGAGCATGGCTTTTCTTGCTTCGTCACCAATCTTCAGCAGCGGTTTATCAAGTTTACGGCAGGTTTCCGCTAGTAAGTATTCACTAATTTCTAGGATATCTTGATGTCGATTGCGCAGGGGCGAAAGGTTGAAACTCACCACATTTAGGCGGTAGAAAAGGTCCGAACGAAATGCACCATTTTCGGTCAGCGCTTTCAAATCTCTGTGAGTTGCGGCAATAATTCGAACGTTGACTGGATTGGTGTTTGCGCCGCCGACTTTACGATTTTCTCCCTGGGTTACTTGTAAGAGTCGAGCTTGGGCACTGGGCGTCAGCTCTGATATCTCATCTAGGAACAGGGTCCCTCCATCTGCGGCTTCCACTAGCCCGCGATTGCCCACTTGGTTGTCGCCGTAAGCCTCGGCACCGAAGAGTTCTGCCTCGATTAAATTTTGCGGCACGGTAGCGCAGTTAAGAATGATCATTGGCGCATGGGCGCGATCACTTGAGCCATGCAGCCCCTGTGCTACTAATTCTTTGCCTGTTCCTGACTGACCCAATATGAGAACGGAAGAATCTGTGGGGCCAACTTTACTGATGCGTCGGCGCAGAGTTTTCATCACCTCTGACGAGCCGACCATTTCCACTTGGTCTAGACTAGGTGCTTTAGCGCTTTTTGGGTGGGTAGTTGCCCTCTCAACACTGGCCAGTAGATCGCCAATCTCAGTAGGCATTGCCAAGTAGTCGATTGCACCAGACTGCAACATACTTACCGATTCTTTAATAGTTGGAGTCGATGCTAAAATAATAACGGGTAATTTTTGCGCCGTCTCCACCAAGTCATTTCGAATAACTTCGTCAATAATCAACAGGCAGTCGAATTGTGTCAAAGATTCTGAGGATAAATCTGCTGAGTCGCGCACCTCAATACCATGATTACGTATTTTGTTGGCCGTTTCCGTTCTTCGGTTCGAATCTTTGTCGATAAGAATTAGATTTATCATGGTTGGATGGTAGCAAACCCTCTAGGGCGAGTCGCTCAGAGAGTTGGGTTCTTTACTCTATTTGAGCCACATTTGAGGCTCTTTTTTAGTTTTATATAGGACATGGGTTGCAGTGCGCAAAACAAAGTTATGAATTAGCCGAAAATGGCGTGAGTTTTGCGGGTAGATTATCTAGGTTCCAGTTGGTTATACCCCATGCCAACAGTTTTTGTACTGACCAACTCTCCGTCTGCGGTCCGTGCATGCCGAGGTAGAAAAAGGCATCGCGCAAATTGTTGGCCGCAAAAGCATCATTTAATGCAGGCGCTAGGTTCTGTTTCGATAGTTTTTTGCCGTCTGCGTAGGTTAGGACGGGTATATGGGCATAAATTGGAGGAGTTAAACCGAGCGCTTGCATGAGGTGTATTTGTACCGATGTGGTTGGGTACAGATCCTGTCCTCGAACAACGTGGGTTATTTCCTCCGCATCATCTGCCGCAGTAGCTAGGTTATAGGCTATCAGACCGTCTTTTCGTCGAATGATGCAATCCCCAAATTCTGTGCCTAGATCATGCTCTTGCTTACCTAAAATTAGATCTTCGAAAGTTATCTTGTTCTCACCAACTGATATTCGGGTGGCGGCATTCTCGATAGCTTTCTTGTTATAGCGGCAGGTACCAGGATAAACCGCAAAGTCCGCCAACTGTTTGCGCGTGCAGGTACAAAAGAAAGATTGTGGTGCGAGGTGATTTAGCACTTTAGTGTAGTTCGCCGCGTGCTGACTTTGGTAGTCGATCGGCAGGTCGCTTTTTAGACCGTGAGCACTGAGAGTTTGCAAAATAGACTCGGTTGCATTGGGCGCCGCGCGGGGCGGGTCTAAATCGTCGATGCGAACGTGCCAACGCCCACCCCTCTGTTTGATATCGCAATAGCTAGCCACGGCAGCGATTAGGCTGCCCATGTGCAGTGGGCCGGTAGGCGAGGGCGCAAATCGCCCTAGCAATTTTTGATTTGGGACCATTGGTTCATTGGCTAAAAGATCGATGTTAGCTCAAAGCACGACGACAATGGGATATTCATACAAGATGGTGGGCGAGCGGGTTTGCGATTAAGCCCTTAGCCATTGTTGCCGTTGGCGAAATAATTGCGCATAACGTTGCGCAGAAGCTGCTATGTTTTGGCATGTTGCTTTAACTTCAGCGGCTAGATTCGGCGCCAATGATTCGGCGCCAAATACTCTTCGGGTTAGGTGGACCTAATTAGCCGTGTATTTGCCGCTCTTTGATTTCATCAAGAGCTTTGCAGTCAACGCACTGGGTAGCTGTTGGTCTTGCTTCCAAGCGACGCAAACCAATTTCGATGCCGCAGGTCTCGCAGTAGCCAAAATCATCTAGCTCCAGCAAATCTATGGTTTTATCGATTTTTTTGATTAATTTGCGCTCACGATCTCTGGTGCGCAGTTCAATACTGAACTCTTCTTCTTGAGTCGCTCGGTCGGCAGGGTCAGGAAAGTTCGCCGCTTCGTCTTGCATGTGATTCACGGTGCGATCGACTTCTTCCATCAACTCTGTGCGCCAGTTGACCAAAATTTCCTTTAGATGAGCAAGTTGCCCTTCGGTCATATACTTCTCACCACGCTTAGTTTTATAAGGTGTGAAGTTGCGGAATTGAGAGTCTGCGCCGGCACTTGCACGTTTTTTGGCAGTGCGAGTCACAGGAGTTTTTTCTGTCGCCTTTTTTGCTTTTGCATCAGCCGCCATGTTTGTGTCCTTCATTCGGGGTCTTTAAAACCCAAGATTAAGAGGGCGCGTAACCTACCAGAAGCGAAGGAGGAAAACTACATTTAAATACGCAAGGCAATTAGTCAATTTCATACACCTGTGAACTAGTGCAGAATTGGCGCTTCTAAATTCACGGTAAAGGCCATGTACTCACAGCTTAGTAATGATATTAGCCCTTTTACGGTTATGCAGTTGGTACAGCGCGCGGGCGAATTTGAAGCTAAAGGCAAAAGAGTAGTGCATTTCGAGGTAGGCGAGCCGGACTTTCAGACTGCTGTGCCTATTGTCTCGGCAGCTCACGCCGCGCTAGATGCTGGGCAGACCAAATACACTTCAGCCCAAGGTATTATTGAGTTGCGTCAGTGCATCGCGGATTTTTATCGCAGTCAAGACATAGCCATTCCAGTTGAGCGCATATTAGTCACAAGTGGTGCAAGTGGGGGGCTGGTGCTTTTGGCGTCTTTGCTGCTGGACGTAGGCGATGAATTGTTGATTACGGATCCAGGCTACCCGTGTAATGAAGTATTCGCCAAATTGGTTGGCGGTGTGCCGATAAAGGTACCTGTTTCTGCTGAAAATCGGTTTCAGCCTACGCTCGCTGATATTCAAAATGCATGGGGTGAAAACACCAAAGGGATTTTGCTTGCCTCGCCAGCCAATCCTACAGGTACCATGCTACATCCTGATGAGTTCATAGCTATTCAGAATTTTGTCGCTGCTCGGGGTGGTTTCTTTATTCTGGATGAAATTTATCAAAACTTAACTCGAGATCATGTGACCTACACGTCGGGCTTGAGTCTTTGCCCTGAAATTTTTGTACTCAATAGTTTTTCTAAATTTTTTGGTATGACCGGCTGGCGTCTGGGTTGGGTCGTTGTGCCGGAAGCTGCCGTCGAATCTTTAACTAAGTTAGCGCAAAATTTATTTATCTCTCCTAGTACCCCTGCCCAATACGCTGCGGTTGCGGCTTTTGCTGATGACACAATGTCGATACATAACCAGCGCAAAAAGACATTTGAAGCACGAGCAAAGATACTTTCGCAAGGGCTAGTCGCACTGGGTTTTAACATTCCAGTGATGCCAGATGGTGCGTTCTATCTTTATGTCGATATCAGTCATACGAACATGGACAGCGCGGATTTCTGTTGGCGCTTGATAGAGGACTATCAGGTTGCCGTAACGCCCGGATATGATTTTGGAGACAGCAATGCAGGCAATTATGTTCGCTTTGCATATACCACCAGCGAAGAGTCGATTGTCCTAGGCCTAGACCGCCTTGGTAAAGCCCTTGCAGATTGGGAGGTTAAAGTTTGAAACTGCCAAAATTATTCGAAGGTGTACTTGTTCGGCGTTATAAGCGTTTCCTAGCTGATGTTATTACCCTAGATGGTGAGCAACTTACGGTTCATTGCCCTAACACTGGTTCTATGACCGGTTGCGCGGTACCCGAGAGCCGAGTCTATTATTCAATATCTGATAATGCCAAGCGCAAGTATCCGGGTACTCTGGAATTTGTAAAAAGCGACCAGGGCCTTGTGAGTGTCAACACAGGCAGAGCCAATACGCTGGTTGGCGAAGGCCTGATGAATGGCCATATAGAAGCATTGAAAGAATATTCTGAGGTAAAACCAGAAATAAAGATCCCTGAAGGTAATGGGCGTTTCGACTTCCTAGCCTCAATTGGAGAGCGTCGAGCTTATGTAGAGGTGAAAAGTGTGACTCTACATATTGAAGGTACTCAGGGCGCATTTCCTGACTCAGTGAGCGAGCGTGCGCGTAAGCATGTGAATGCGTTGGTGAGGCGAGTTGAAGCGGGGGATCGCGGCGTACTCATTTTTTGTGCTCAGCATACTGGACTTGCTCGGATACGCCCCGCCCACGAGATTGACCCGTTGTATGCGCAGGCCCTAGAACAAGCCATTGATAAAGGCGTGGAAGTGCTTGCCTATGGATGTGTTACCGATTTGAACACTATGGCGCTTGGTGCCCAGCTAGAATTTTCGCTAACTTAACCGGTGGTAGGTTTTTGCAAAACATTGCTTGGGTTTGATCTGAGGGCGGATATAAAAGCCGCTTAGATTGCCATAACCTTGTAGGGGTTATGGCGTGTCACTTAGCCAGCGGGTGAGGCCAGCTAAACGCCTAATTTAAAACTCAGCTGACGAAGCTGGCTTTTAGATCTGCATAAGCCTGAATGGAAGTGAGTCGCGCGCCATAGGTTTGAATCAGATGGGCTGCTGCGTGATTAGCGAACTTCGCTGCATCTTGAGGGCTGGCACCTTGGCTTCTCGCGGCAAGACACGCTCCAGCGTAAATATCTCCGGCGCCATTGGTGTCTATAGGTTTAACCGACAGCCCGCTGACATTGCTGGAACCAGACTGAGTTACCACTTGAGCGCCGTCGCTTCCCAGGGTGATATACAACTCTGGTGCTATGTCTTTCAGCTCATTAATAGCGATATCTAGGCGGTCGGTTTGCGCCCAGCTCAATGCTTCTTCAGCATTACAGAATAAGACGTTTACACCGTTGCCAATAATGCTCGTTAACGAGTCGCGGAAGAATGAAACCATAGCAACATCAGACAGCGTTATGGCTGTTTGGATGCCTTTCTCGCGCGCTATTTCATGGCATTTTATTGCCGAAGCTGAGCTGGTTGGCGAAGAACTTAGGTAGCCCTCTATGTAAAGCATCTTAGCTTGGCTTAGCCCTGCTTGATCAACTTCATTCATTGTGACGTTGCTTGAAATGCCTAGGTCGGTGCACATTGTTCGTTGTGCGTCGTCAGTGATCATCACAAGACATTGGCCAGAGCTTTCACTGCTCTGAGTGTCGATAGCGGATGTGTGAATGTTGGCTTCTGACATCTCATTAGAAAAATAATTGCCGTTCACGTCATTAGCTAGTCTGCAGGCGTAACCTGTGGTTAAGCCAAAGCCTGTTGCTGCAAAAATAGTGTTAGCTGCTGAGCCGCCGCTACTTCTATTCATTGATTTGTCACCTAAGGCCTCTACCAATGCAGTGATTCGAGCTGAATCAGCGAGAGTCATTTGTCCTTTAGGTAATTCTTGAACTTGTAAAAAGTCGTCGTTGACTGTGACGTCAACATCAACGATTGCGTTTCCTATTCCATAAATATCGTACATTTTTATTGTTCCATTCTAAGCGTGTTTTTCTGCGACCAGTGCGAAAGCGCCCTCTGCAGCTTTTAGGGTGAGGTTGATGATTTCGTCATTATGTTCGGCGGATATAAACCCTGCCTCAAAAGCTGAGGGGGCAAGGTAAATGCCACTATCAAGCATCATGTGAAAAAAGTCATTGAACATAGCAATATTAGAGGCAGCTACATCTTGGTAGTTTTCAGCTTTTTCAATACCAAAGAAAAACCCAAACATGCCACAAACGTGATTTTCGCAGACGGTGATGCCATTTTTACTTGCGCCTTCCACTAGCCCGGCAATTAATTTGTCTGTGGCTTTGGTGATCTTTGTATAGACGTCCGGAGTCAGATGGTTAAGCGTGGTTAAGCCAGCGCTCATAGCTAATGGATTGCCAGAGAGCGTACCTGCTTGGTAAATAGGGCCTAAGGGGGCAATGTGGGACATAATATCTTGGCGTCCGCCAAATGCTCCTACGGGCAACCCGCCACCTACGATTTTGCCAAGTGTGGTGAGATCAGGGCGGATACCGTAAATTTCTTGGGCGCCACCCGGTGCAACTCTGAATCCGGTCATAACCTCGTCAAAGATTAAAACGCCGCCAAATTTCTCTGTCAGAGATTTCAGTCCGTGCAAAAAATCTGGGTCAGGGAGTATGCAGCCCATATTTCCTGCGATAGGTTCAACAATTACGCAGGCGATTTGATCACCATAGGCTTTGAAGAGTTGTTCGGTAGCCTCTAAGTCGTTGTAGGGCACTGTAAGTGTTTTTTCTGCTAGGGCTGCTGGTACACCAGGAGAGTTTGGCAGTCCAAGTGTAAGTACACCGCTACCAGCTTTGACCAACAATGAATCCGAGTGGCCGTGATAGCAGCCTTCAAATTTAACGATTAAGTCTCTACCGGTAAATCCTCTCGCAAGGCGAATAGCCGACATTGTTGCTTCGGTGCCTGAGTTGACCATGCGCACGCTTTCCATGCTGGGCATGATTTCGACAATTTTTTCCGCCACCATTATCTCTATTTCTGTAGGCGCGCCAAATCCTAGAGCTTTGCTGGCTTGTTCGGTTACCGCGTCTATAGTTGGTCGGTGATTATGCCCAAGGATCATCGGCCCCCAAGAACCAATGTAGTCAATGTAGGCGTTGTCATCTACGTCATAAATATATGCCCCTTGACCTCTTTCGAAAAAGATCGGGTCGCCGCCCACGCCTTTGAAAGCTCGGACCGGGGAATTGACCCCACCGGGGATAGTTTTGCAGGCTCTCTCTATTAGAGTTTTGGACTTGTCTCTATTCATATTGCTCTCGGTTCTAATTTTCTAAAAAGGCTTAAGGATGGCTAAAAGAACGACAGGTACGAGTATGAGTACCGGTATTTCATTAAAAATGCGGAAGAACTTCTCGCTATAAGGGGGTTCATCCCGAGCGAAAGCTTTGGTTATTTTGAGGCAGAAGTGTTGATAGCCAACTAGTACAAGCACCAAGGCGATTTTGATCCAGATCCATGTCTGGCCAGAAAGTGCTGTCCAGTTGACGGCCAGCATCCAAATACCCAAAACTATTGTCAAGATCATTGCCGGGTTCATGATGACCCGCAGCAGTTTAATCTCCATGATTTTAAAGCGGTCTTTACTGATTTGGTCTTCGGCGGCGGCGTGATAGACGAAAAGTCGTGGTAGATAAAAAATGCCTGCGAACCATGCTATGAGAGCAATCAGGTGGAATGCTTTGAGCCAGAGATAAATATTCAATGTCTAGTTTCCTAGGTTTGTTTTTCGGTTACGAACGGTCGGTTTAAATGTGGGTCAGTTGTAGCCGCCGAATGCGGTTAAATAGCAAAGGTGGTGCAGATGCCCCAAGTGCCAGTGTTGCCAATCGAAATTAGGATTGTTTCTTTCATTGGCGATCATTGAGGTACTATTGGCCCCCTCACTGCCACATTATAAGTAGAACGGTGGATAAATCTCTAAAAAGTCTTGGTGAAGTATGAAAAACTCTTTGTATAGAGTTGTTGAAGATAGACCTGCTCGCAAAAGCATATACGTCGTAGTGTCTATGCTCGCGCTATTGCTGTCTCTTGGTGGTGGATTTTTCGCCGGACAGTCGCGTGCCCAACAGGCAATAACCGAAAACTCTGGGCTGCGTGCAGCGCTGAGCGAGACGCAGGCTGCCGAGCAGAATCTGCGTAACAGGGTTGTCGATGCAGAGCTGTCGTTAGAAACTCAGAAGTTCGCTGTCACGGCTATGCGTGAGCAACTTACCGGCATGCACGGCGAGCGGGCCGAATTGCTTGAGGAGTTAGGGTTTTTTAGGAATCTCATGACTTCCGATGATGGTCCCCAAGGGTTGCGCGTGGGTGACTTCGATATACTGCCCGGTGAGGGCGGCAATAGTTATAACTTCGTTATATTAGTTACCCAGGCGGCGAAAGTCAGACGCATGGTATCTGGGCAAGCCTCATTGGTTGTACAGGGCACGATTGACGGCATAGAGACGCAGTTTACGCTAGCAGAGCTCGAGGCAAATTCTCAAGACTCACTGAATTTTCGCTTTCGGTATTTTCAAGATTTGGATGGCGTCCTAAATTTACCGGAGAATTTTGCGCCACAAGTGGTCATCGTGACCGTTCGTACGAAAAAAGGGCCGCCAGTAGATAGGTCTTTTCCTTGGGTCGTGGAAGAAGCATAAGATCTAATAGTTGCGTAAATGATAGATCTCTAAATAACACAACAGTTTAAACAGTTGCAAAAAGAGCAACTTAAAAGAGCAGTTAATTGAACGGGTAGAAGGAAGAGCAGATATGAAAGTAATGAAATCCAAACAAGACATTACCCTGGTAGCTGCAGACAGTGAAATTGAAGGCAGTCTGCATTTTAGTAGCCAGCTTTTTGTCAAAGGTAAAGTGACAGGCAATGTTTCAGCTGAAGAGCCTGGCGCTACATTGGTGGTGAGCCCTGAAGGGCTAGTAGTTGGAGATATTCGCGTACCTAATGTGATCATTAATGGTCGGCTTGAGGGCAATGTATATGCTGATGAGCGCTTAGAGGTGTCAGCAGGCGCGGAAGTTCAAGGTGATCTTTACTACAGCGTGATCGAAATGCACATGGGCGCCCAAGTTCAGGGGCGACTAATTCATGCGGAAAAAGATTCTAGCCAAAAAGGCACATTGCATACGCTGCCGGTAGACGGCGGTCGCACTTAGACTGGCCCACTGGGCGGGTAGTTGTAAATAGTTCGCTCTTTGTTTGCAGTGAGTTTGCAGTGAGTTTGCAGTGAGTTCACGCTTGGGTCCTACACAGGCCTTCCCTAGGCCTGCTAATCACATCGAGTGGCACTTGGTGGTGTTAAAAATCATCCGCACAGCGGCCTCATAAGGCCGCTGTGTCATTCTTGCCTAACCTTTCTTTGTTATTAGTTGCTTTTGGTTTTCTTGCTATGCCTATATGCTCTGCCAACAATCAAATCCTTGAGACAGTCGATTCCCATGCAAGCAGAAATTAGTTTTTCAGAAAGCGCCGCGATCAAAGTGAAGCGCCTAATAGACAACGATGGCGATGACTCTCTTAAACTGCGTGTCTTTATAACTGGCGGTGGTTGTAATGGTTTTTCCTACGGCTTCACATTTGACAGTGAAGTTGCAGAGGATGATGCAATGGTAGAGCGCGAGGGCGTGACTATGCTGGTAGATTCTATGAGCTACCCTTACCTCGCCGGCGCACAGGTGGACTACGTTGAGAATTTAAACGGCTCGCAGTTTGTGGTTACCAACCCAAATGCATCTGCTACTTGCGGGTGTGGCAGTTCCTTCGCTATATAAGCGGTCTAATTAGCGAGGGTTATTGTTGTTTCAAGTGACCGGGTGCTGGCGGAAATGCCGTGGCCATAAATAGGTCTCAAGAATGGCTCGTCCTGCTGCGTATTTAATATTTAGCTAGCCAGGAAATATAGCGCCGAGTATACGCTCGCCTTTGGCGCCTGTGACGGTAGGCATATTGCCAGGCAACTTGTTCATTCTTTGATAAGCGAGCCATGCGAATGCCGCGGCTTCTAAGGAATCTCCATCCACGCCCCAAAATTCGGTTGGCTGCACAATAATTTTGTTTCCCTCACCTAGTCCGCAGTTTACAGCTAGCCGCTGCATCAGATATTCGTTTAGCCTACCGCCCCCGCAGACAGCTACGGCTGCGATTCCGCTAGATTCTTTGCGTAGACAGCTTGCAATGCTTTGAGTGGTCAACTCAACTAAGGTCGCTTGTACGTCCTCTGTGGCAAGCGGCGCAGATGTTGACTGACTTATGATCTCTAGATGGCGTTCTAGCCAAGGTAGGTTGAAATATTCTCTACCGGTGCTTTTGGGTGCACCTAAGGCGAAGTATGGGTCTTGGAGGAAGGACTTAAGTAGACCGTCGCAGATTTGCCCACTAGCAGCCCAAGAGCCTCCTTGATCGAATGGCATGTCCTTATGACTCTTGCACCATTGGTCAATCAGGCCATTGCCCGGTCCAGTATCAAAACCAATCAGTGTCTGGCCGCCTAATAGGGTCAGATTACTAATGCCGCCAATGTTCAGAACAGCGATATTAGTATCCTGGTTGCCGAACAAAATTTTATGGAACGCAGGGGTTAATGGCGCGCCGTGTCCCGCCGCCGCAACGTCACGCCTGCGGAAGTCTGCAACCGTGGTGATCCCAGTTATCTCGGCAATACTGTTTGGATCGCCAATTTGCAGAGTAAAAGGTGTCGTGCGCCCGCCCGGAGGACGGTGTCGTATTGTTTGACCATGGCTGCCAATGGCAGCTACATCTGCGCCACTAACCCCCAACTCACTCAGGTAACTGTTAATGCTTAGGCCAATAAATTGCCCTAGCAAACTGTCACATTCCCCAAGCTGATCAAAATCGTCATCTTTGGGTTGGCCAAGTACTAAAAGGTCTTCACGTAGCGCAAAGGGCAGTGCTATGGTTTTAGCGTCAATGACTTTGACTTTCAGTTCGTCGTTTATTAGCTGGATATCTACTAAAGCGAGATCTAATCCATCTACACTGGTTCCGCTCATCGCGCCAACATAAAGCGATCTGTTGTTTTTTTTCATTGTGCAGTAACCAGTGTAATTTGGTCTTTATAGCTATTTAGCAGTAAGGCATATTGCCGGGTTGCTGCACGAAATGTGGCTAACTCCCTTTTTGCTACGGGCTCAGCTTTTGGCAGTTTCACCGTTCGGGGGTTTTTGTGCGTGCCGTTTACAAGAAACTCATAGTGTAGATGCGGCCCTGTTGCCCAACCGGTAGAACCCACATAACCGATGATTTGTCCCTGACGAACTTTACGCCCAGACTTTATGTTTTTGCCAAATTTTGAAAGGTGTAGATACTTTGTTACAAATTGCTCGCCATGTTGGATGACAATGTAACGCCCGTTTGAATTGGTTCTTGATGCAGTTTTTATTCTGCCATCGCCCGCCGCCAATATTGGGGTGCCGGTGGGGGCGGCATAATCTATGCCTCTATGTGGTCGAATTGTTTTGTGTAGAGGATGTCTCCTGCGTAAGTTGAAACTCGAACTAATGCGGGAAAATTCCACCGGGGCACGCAAGAAAGCCTTTCGCATACTTATGCCCTTGGGCGTGTAAAAATCTGTATTGCCCGTTGTGTTTGTGAAAGTTACCGCGGAATAGGTATTTTGTTGGTTGATGAAGTCCGCCGCCAAAATTTCTCCTGTGCCAATATATTCACCATCTAAATATAGTTCTTCATAGAGCACAAAAAATTGATCGCCAGGTCTTATGTCTAATACGAAGTCGATATCCCATTGAAATATTTGTGCCAGTCGCATAGTTAATTTATCTGGGAGGCCTGCTCTTTGGCTAGATAGGAATAGACTGTCATCGATGGTTGCATGTTTATAGGAAATTACTCTATCTGGGTGCGCGATGTTTTTTGCTGCGGAAAAATCGGTGTCTTCGCGGATAAACTCGAGAGACTCGAGTCGAGATGAGTGGTAAGTGAATTTGGTAAGTTGGCCGTTTGTCGATTCAAAAGTAATGCTATTGCCGGGAAAAATATTCTTCAGTTGTTTGCCTAATTTGGTGGCGCTAATTTGGTGTAAATCTTTTGCGGAGTATCCATTACGTGTAAAGATCTTAGCTAAACTGTCGCCGGCCCCGACTTTGTCGGTTGTGCTAATAGATTTTACTTGGATTGCAGTTGAAGACGTGTCAGCGACCAGTTCGCTGTTTTCCAATGCCTCTTTGACTGGATTTTGGTTGTCGGCAAGATTTTCGAGATTGATTGTATGCTTAGCATCTTCACTGTGACTCTCAATATCACTGCCAATTCCGCTAAGTTGTAAAATGAGTAGCCCTAGGCCTGTTATAAGGATTACTCGTTTGTGTAGGATCGGAAAGCTCATTCTATGTTTTTCTGCTCTTCAAGTTGGAAGCATAGGTGTGTTTGGCAGCTTGCTATCGCAAATCAGAATTCAGGCTGCGCCGCTTAGCTAAAGTCCGTGCAGTATAAGGGAATCTCGTTGCGAAAAAAGTCTTACTAGCGGGCACTGTTTTGCGCTGGTCCTCTCTGATTTAATACGACGCTCAGATCTACATGTTCTCATGAGTAATTTGCGAGTTATTATAGGGGTGTCGATCAATTTTTTTGAATTATACTTACGCTTTAAGGTGAATATGAAAACACAAGGTCTCATGCATGAGTTACGTTGGCGCGGGCTTGTATCTCAACTTTCTAACGCGGTTGGTCTAGAAGAATATTTGCAGGGTGGTCCCAGGTCGCTTTATTGTGGTTTTGATCCCACAGCAGACAGTTTGCATATAGGGAGTTTGGTGCCATTGCTCGCGCTTAAGCGTTTTCAGTTGCAGGGGCATAAACCAATACTATTGCTAGGTGGTGCTACGGGCTTGATAGGGGATCCTTCAGGTCGAGATGACGAACGTAATTTAAACACGAAGGATGTGGTGGGTTCTTGGGTAGAGTCCTTGCAAGCGCAGGTGGGTCGATTTTTAGATTTCGATGGTGACAATCCAGCGGTGATTTGCAACAACTTAGACTGGACCGAAAAATTAGATGTGGTGACTTTCCTGCGCGATATAGGTAAGCATTTTTCTGTTAACGGAATGATTCAGCGGGAGTCGGTGAAGGCTCGTCTTGATCGTGAAGGTCAAGGGATCTCCTACACTGAATTCAGCTATATGCTTTTGCAGGCGATGGATTTCTTGGAATTGGCGAGGCGCGAGGATTGCCTTATTCAAATTGGTGGCAGTGATCAATGGGGGAACATTGTTTCTGGTATTGATTTAGTGCGTAGGCACTTAGGCAAAGAAGCTTTCGCGTTAACCATGCCTTTGGTGACCAAGTCAGACGGCACGAAATTTGGTAAGTCAGCATCTGGCGCCATTTGGTTAGACGCGCAAAAGACTTCGCCCTACAGCTTTTACCAATTTTGGCTGAACACTGCCGATGCAGACGTCGAGCCGTTTTTGAAGCTTTTCACATTCCTCACAGAGGAGG
>OJFS01000254.1_pt1 | contig 23793 bp, 18 predicted proteins | sample 1594231 | NCBI WGS metagenome assembly OJFS01 (sample SAMN05416847, study PRJEB24817) | seawater metagenome | isolation source: Sea water | place: Canada:Atlantic | collected 2013-07
TACGAGATAGGAGTCCGTCTCGTGGGCTCGGAGATGTGTATAAGAGACAGCTAATCTGATTGCTATGGAACCAAGTGCGGGACGAATGCCAAGAGGTGTCTAACTGCCCGTCTGTGGCATTGCTTGAACGGCCGCCGTAGGCGTATTCAATACCGTTGGCAGTACCATGGTTGCGCAAAACCTCTGAAGGTTGGAGGCCCGCGGCCAAGTTGACGCCGTCGCTGAATATTTCCAGCTCGGCCAAGCGGTAACTACTAAATACGGGGAAATACAGTGCCACATACTGGGCTTGCCCCGAGGCTACCGCGGCATCCACGGCAAAGGTCACCGACGGTTGTACAATAACCTGGTAGGCACTGGACGCTGCACTTTCGTTACCATTACTGCTTTCTATAATGGCGGTAAAGTTATGGCTACCTGGCGTTAATGCATTTTCGCCAAGCACCGTATAAGACCAATTGGTACCGTCTACTGTGGCTGTGCCCAAACGCACGCCCCCATCGTAAATGGCAACCACCTGACCCGTGCCCAGTTGGGCGCTGACTTCACCGTTAATGGTGGGGGTTGTGTCGTCACTGGTAGAGCCACTTTGCACTGGACCGGTCACGGACCCTGTTGCCGTGGACAACGTGGCGCTGGCTACTGCGTCGTCATCAATGCCGACAATACTCACGGTTTGGGTAATAGTGGAGGTGTCGATAGACAACAACCTATCGCTGCTTACCGCCAAAACATTACCTTGAGCATCTTCAATGCGTATGGTGAGTAGGTGCTCACCGTCGGCAAGGGTTTCTGTCGGGGTAAAGGTATACGAGCTGTCGCTGTTCACTGTGGCCACACCATTGACTTGTTTACGCACGCTTTGATTCATTTTTTTTCGACTTCTTATCTTTCTACTTGTTGTTTTTTACTTTCTAGTTTTTTACTTGTTAATCGTTCTCAATTATTTTTTGCTATTTCTTTGTTAGCTTTTGACCATTCAAAGGTGCGTTTAAAACTTTGGGAACAACCACCTGCTCACCACTTTTGGGCAGGAGCAAAGTTCCATGCTGGCAAAGGTGCCAAAACACAGCCTCTCTAGCACATCAAAAATGGACAAACGGTACAAAAGCGGTGACGACCCCTCCTAACAACGAGCGGTACCAATTCTGTCAATAGGCGAGCAACCTGTGTAAATGCGGGCACAACACTTTCGTCAGCCTGAAATCGACCGCGGGCTGGCATTTAATGTGGTCTGAGAAAGCAAATATTGAGGAGACGCGGGAGGCTTTTGAAAGGGCGTTGGAGGGAACAAATTATTTGTTTAAACTCAATGAGTTAGGAGGGTTTGACTTTCAATTTGCCGAAAACACAAAAGTTTGCCAAGGTGTGCTATGCCAAAATATATCGACAGAACGAAAAAGTACTACGCCGAACTCGGCTACACGGCTTACAAGTGGGCTAGCTTTTCAAAGGTGCCGTTTATCGCGTTAAATGCACCTTTGGAGAATATGAAGCTGACTTTGATCACCACCGCTGCACGCGTTACGCCCACGGGAGGCGACCAAGGCCTAGGCGCCACATATAACGCGAACGCCAAGTTTTTTAATGTTTTCACCGTGCCCACAACGCCCATTCCGGATTTGCGCATTTCTCATCTTAGCTATGACCGCGACCATTGCTTGGCAGATGATCCAAATACTTGGCTACCCATCAACGCTCTTCTTCATGCTGATGAGCAGGCAATTATTGGCAGCCTTGCAGATGAGGTTATTTGCTTGCCTACCAACCGAAGCCAGCGAGCAACCATTGAACAAGACTGCCCCGCCGTTGTGGATCATTGTCAGAGGCTGAATACTGATGTGGTTTTACTGGTGCCCACCTGACCCATTTGTCACCAGTCGGTCAGTTTGGCCGCTAGAGCATTAGAGGAAGCAGGTATACCTACGGTGATTATGGGTTGCGCACGAGATATAGTTGAACATGTAGGCGTGCCAAGATTTTTCCACAGCGATTTCCCGTTAGGACATTCCGCAGGTAAACCTCATAACAAGGATTCACAAGCGCAGACGCTTAAACATGCCCTAAAAATGTTAGAGACCGCGACCAAACCCAGAACCACAGTGGTGTCTAGTCAGGTGTGGGCAGCAAACGATGCTTGGAAAAATGACTTTTTGAACATCGAGCGTTTGAGTGCAAGGGAAATAGAAGTCTTGCGCGAGGAATATAAAGCCCAGCGAGACGCTGCTGGCAAACTGAAAAGGCTGGTTTAGCAAAACAAGCGCATAACCCTAATATGAGGCACGAAACAAATGCATTAAGCCTAAGCTTCGCGCAACCATGCCATTGCTATTGCTGCCGGCACTAAGAGTAATGCTAATGCCACATAAGCATAGTTATAGCTGGCGAAAACGTCATAAGTCCAACCGGCCATAATTGGGCTGGTTGCACCCGCCAGGATGGTTAGTGTGCCAAAACCCATAACTCGACCGAAGGATACGGTACCAAAGCGTGCGCTATAAATGAGCCCCATTAAGGGCAGAATACTCCCTCCAGATAACCCCATGGCTATAGTGGCCAAGGTCAGAATAATCACATTGTCTGCAAGAGCAATTAACGCTAATGCTAACAGCCCAATACCATTTGCTAACCAATATAAGTAGCGGTGGTCTATCCGGTCGCCCAGCATACCAAAAAACAGTTTACCCAAAACCATTGAGACCGAACTCAGTGCAATAAGGTTAGCCGTAACCTCCGTCGCCAGACCAATGTCTCGAGTAATAATGCCTAAGTTAAATTGCAAAGCGCCAAAGGACATACTCAGCGGCGCTATACCGAAGAAAGGCAGCCAAAACAGCGACGTTGTAAGTATTTCTTTGGTGGTCCACACACGCGTATCCGTGGCATTTAGCGTCTTAGTAGCCGCACTTTTTTGGGGCTTGCGGCGTAAGAGTAGCCACGTCGCAGGCAGAACAACGACTACTGCGAGCACCAGTATGTTTTGCATGACATCACGCCAACCCATTTCTAACAGCCAACCGGCGACCAACAACGGGAGAATAATGCCGCCTATATTGGTGCCCATGGAGGAAATGCCTAGCGCCAGACCGCGCTGCTCTTTAAACCACCTTGTCACTAACGTTTGCGACGTGAGCGAACCCATTAAGGCCATAGCCAGCGGCATAAACGTGGCATAAACCAGCCAGAGCTGAAATAGTGAGGTGACGTGCTGGGCCAAGGTCAAACCGATGACCAGTGAGAGCAAGCCGATTGTCACCACCCACTGGGGTGGGTAGGCGTCCAGCGCTCGACCAACAAATGGCGAAACCAAACCCACACCAATTTGCAGCAGCGCCACGGTTAACATCAAGTCACGACGACTGCTAGAAAACTCTTCTAACCAAGGCAGTGAGAACAAGGCAAAACAATATATCAGTGTGCCAACACTGACTGCCTGAATGGTAATGCCATAGGCTACCACCACCCATCGATAATAATGGTCGGACAGTAACGGCTGATCTAAAGTTGTGCTCACAAGCTACTTTGTAGCTATTCTGGCAGCGCTAATACTCGCTTAGCGAGAATATTGAGTTGCACTTCGGAAGTGCCCCCTTCAATGGAGTTAGCCTTAGATCTTAACCAAGCTCTGGTGGTATTGAGTTCGTCATCATTGAAGGTATCGCCGCCCCAGCCTAAAGACTGAGTGCCTAAAATAGACAACAACAACTCGTATTTACCTTTGTTTTGCTCAGTGCCGTAATACTTGAACATTGAAGAGACTGCACCGGGCGCTGTACCCGTGGCAGATTCTTGCACACTGCGCTTCATTGTTAGAGCGAAAGCTGAGTCATTCATTCGGTGACTGAGAATTTGGCTGCGCAGTACTGCGTCATCTACTTTGCCCTGCTCATCTAAGCCAACGTACTGCTTGGCATATTCTTCAATGGACGTGGTTTTTTGTGCCCCGCCAATGCCGCCGATAGATGAGCGCTCGTGTTGTAACAGTCGTTTACCTACAGTCCAGCCTTTGTTCAGTTCATAAACCAAGTTGGCTTTGGGTACTCGAACGTCGTCCAAAAAGGTCTCGCAAAAGGGTGACAATCCGCTGATGAGCTTGATCGGTTTAACGCTTACACCAGGTGTGCGCATGTCGAATAATACAAAGGAAATACCCTCGTGCTTTGATGCCTCAAAGTCGGTGCGCACCAAACAGAACATCCAGTCCGCATGATCTGCACCGGAGGTCCAAATTTTTTGCCCATTAACAATAAAGTCGTCGCCATCTTCTATGGCCGATGTGCGCAGGCTGGCAAGGTCTGACCCCGAACCGGGTTCGCTGTAGCCCTGACACCACCAAATGTCACCACGAGCAATATTGGCCAAGTGCTCTTGCTTTTGCAGGTCTGTGCCATATTCCAGTAACGCCGGGCCGATCATACTGATGCCCATACCCACCAATGGCGGACGCGCGTTAACGCGACGCATTTCTGCTTGCAGCACAACCACTTGGTCTTTATCTAACCCTGCGCCGCCGTATTCTTTAGGCCAGCTCGGTACGGTAAAACCACGCTCTGCGCAGCGGTCTAACCATAACTTGGTATCTTGATTTTTGTATTGAGCGCGCTTGCCGCCGCCGGGCATTTCGTTTGCCACCATGGGGGTGCGCATTGACGCTGGGCAAGACTCTTCTAGCCAACCACGTACTTCTGATCGAAAACTATTTAATTCAGACATCTCTTTCCCTTACTTTCTTTTACTTTCTTGTAATTTTTGCTTTTTGCTTTTTTTGACTTTCGGCTTTTAGTTTTTTGTTGTTCTTTTTTTTCGTAGTTTTTTTCGTAGCTTTTTTCTGCCACCACTACCGTAAACTTGGCTTTACCGCCCTACTTTGGTCCGATGAAGATATTACAGCAAAATGATTACTATGGCTGCGGGCTGTTTTTTTGCGGCGCAAGCAGCACAATCTGCTTCTCCTCGCTAGCCGCTTCCAACCACTAAAACTCTCGCAATACTCGAATGCCGCGGTCATCGCTGCTGCGACTGGAAGCATTGCGATAACTGGAGGCTGCTTCTTCTGCAGTAGAATCCCAGGAACCGCCACGGTAGCCGTGACTTTCACAACTGGCACCCAAAGTGGGGTCGCTGCCAATGATTGGGGCTTGGCTATACTCGGGTATACCGCATTCTTGGACCCACTCAGCCACGTTGCCGTACATGTCATGCAAGCCAAATTTGTTCGGCTTGTACTGACCCCCAGGGCCTGGTCTGACTTGGCCGTCATCGCAATTGGTCACTGTCCAAGAGCGAAAAGTTTGCTTGGTGGATAAATCGCTGATGTTTGCGTAATTACACATCTTTAATGGGTCATCGCCAAAAGAATAGGCGCTGCTACTGCCGGCACGCGCTGCATATTCCCATTCAGATTCGGTGAGTAGACGATAACGCTGACCACTTTCTTGGCTTAACCATTGCGTATAAGCAACGGCGTCTTTGTGGGTGACATGGGCTACTGGCAGTTGCGGATCTAGCTTTAGTGTCCGGCTGTCTACCTTGCGCTTTGTTTGCGTGACAAATTGCAGGAACTGCGCAACGGTGATTTCGTATTTCGACACGGCAAAAGGCTGTGGCAGCACTACTGAGTGTGCAGGTTGCTCGGAAGGTGGGCCAGTATCGTTGCCCATCTGGAAGCGATTTGGGGCCAACACTATCATTTGCGGGCCCTGATCTAGTGATGAGAGGCTGTCTGTGAATTCTCTACCCACCTTTGCATTGAGCACTGGCAGCGAAAATTTAAGACTGACGCCTTTGGCGCCTACATTAACGGACTTTGTTTCGGTGCGGTGCCCCATTGCAGCGACTCGAATGCCCACCTTACCCACGGGGACGCGCATATTAGGCTGGTAGGGTTTACTGACTTTGTCAGCACCGTTTAGATAACTGACGTTAACAATGGCATTCGACTCTCTAACACTAATATTTAGCGCCCCATACTCGCGTTTTAAGGTTATTGAGCGCTGGTTCTCGCCGTATTTAACACTATGCCTGAACGCTTGGGTAACATAGCCGCGCTTGCTGACTTGAATTGCGTATTCACCGATAGGTAGACGCATATTAGATTTGTAGGATAGCTGCTTACCCACAAACGCCACTTTGGCACCCGCAGGTCTCACTCGGAATTTCAACGAACCATGAGGGTCTACGTTCAATGACAGGTTAACGGACAGCGTCTCGCCGGTTTTCAGCTCTACGGACTGAGTTATAGCTCTGCGCTCTGCTTGGCCCATCATAATTTCATGGGGCCCGGAGGGTAGGGTGATTTCTGTTGGGGTTACCGCATCTAACCTTTGCCCATCTACTTCCACCCACGCACCCTTGGGGTTGGAGAGTAATTTTACTGTGCCCTCACCCAGTTGAAGGTCGAGGTTTCTGACTACTCGCTGACCATAGGCGACATCTATTTGCTCGCTGTAGGGCGCATAGTGGCTATGGGTAATGTCTAACTTATGGCGGCCGGTGGAAATTTCAAACCCGTTCATCGGGCTACGCGCCACGGCTTTACCGTCAATTTTCACTAGAGCGCCAGCAGGCGTGGTTACCACAGTTAATGTTGCGAGGAGCAAAAAGTAATAGAGGGCAGCAACCACGGCCAAACCAACGCCCACGCCTATTATTGCTATTTTTCTTCTTTGCACGGTGTGCTCCCCTTCGAGTTTGATCATACTCCCCGTGAGAGAGACATAATGCCAGCAAGAACTTTTGTAACCGGTTTGGCACAGCTTTTAATATAGAGGTATAGCGTTTATGAGTACACAACGACAGCAACCTGAGGTTATTGCGGCGGCGCTTGGCGCATCGAGCATTGCCATTGTGGGTTTATCCTCTAACCCTATGCGGCCCAGTTACGGTGTAGCCGAGTATCTGATTAATGCCGGCTATAAAGTGATTCCGGTGAACCCTAGGGAGCAAGAGGTGCTGGGCTTACCTTGTTATGCAAGCCTCGCCGAGGTACCCGTGGTCATTGATATGGTAGATGTATTTCGTGAATCCTCAGCTGTGCCCGACATTGCCCAACAAGCAGTTGCAGTTGGCGCGAAGTTTTTGTGGCTGCAGTTAGGCGTGATCAGCGATGAGGGTGTTGCTATTGCCGAGGCGGGCGACATGCAGTGCGTTGTGGATTTATGCACAAAAATTGAACATCAACGCCTCTTGTAAAGGGACCTAAAAGTAACCGGGCGTAAAGGGACGTAAACGCCCACAACAGGCCCTTAACGCACTTAGCCACTCTTATGACCGTTGTCTAAGGCTGTTATCTATGCCTTTTATCTATCCCTTCTATCTATGCCTTTTATCTATTGTTGTTCAAGCGCTGTGGGGTTGAATGGTCTTTTCAATAGATAGGAGCTGCATTGATAGAAATTTATTAAACAGGCGCCCAAACTCTGCCTAGTCGGCTGTCTAATCAGCGTTCTATGCAGCGTTCTATGCAGGAAGGCCCACCAACATTTTGGCAGCGACACAAAAGGCATGTATTGCCTCGCGCATATCGTCACGCCGAGCTTGGCCTGCACTTTCACTGAAACAAAAGCTCAACCGCAGTTGGTTCATGCCTGCGCCTGTGTCTCTTTGCCGTGCATCGATGGGGTAGAAGTCATACATGGGTATAACCACTAGTCCGTGCTTCATGACCATTTGTTCAATCATTGCGTCGTCTGTGAGGACAGGACCATTTACGCCGTCTGCCAAAAAGCTGAACACAGTAAAGAAACCGCCATCAGGTAGGGTCCAGCTGAAATACTCAGGGTACTGTCCCAACTCTTGCTCTAGTACTTCTAGCAATATCTCGCGGTTTTCGCGGTAGACCACTAACTTGCTCTCGGCCAAAGGCCACATGCTTTGTAATTCGGTAAAGCCACCTTGACCGTCTGGCTCATTTAGTAGGGCTTCAAAGCCCATCAATGCAGCAGGGTTATGAAAGAGCAGTTCGCTGCTAGATTCCACCAGCGCCAGTTCAGATAAAGGCACGCTTTGGCCTTGACTGATTTCTAGCTGCGCCTCGCTGTAAAGGAAGCCAACCCGAGGGCCTGGAAAGCCAATTTTTGAACCGGTAAACAGATGTACTACTTGGTCTGGCGCCATGCTGAAGAAGGGCTTAGGACGCTTATCTGCATCGGCGAAATTGATGTACAAGTACGGGGCGTCCTCAACAATGAGAATGCCCTCTTCTTTAACCACGGCCAAAATTTCTTCACGGCGCTTTTGCGTGAAGGAAAATCCGCCCGGATTGTGCCCATCTGGCACCGTGTAATAAAAGGGAACAAAGTAGCCTTGCTCACGCGCTGCTCTAATCTGCTTGCGCATCAGCTCCGGTTTCGGGCCTTCGCCGTCCATGTCTACACTGAAAATACTGGCGTGTTGGCATAACGCCGCTCGCGCGGTGAAGCCCGCGTAAGTAGGCGCGTCGGTGATGTAGGCCACCTGCTCGCCACTACGTTCAAACATTGAGCAAATGAGACTGATGCCACCAGATGCGCCCACGGTGGGAATGAGTTTGCTAGGGTCTAAGGTCAAATTCCAATCTTTGCCATATACACGGGCAAATGTCTCACGCACGGAGACCGGCCCTAAGGTGTCTGTGTAGGAATAAGACTCTCGTAAATACTCGGGCAAAACATCCGGGTCGTTGACCCCTTCTTGCTCACGCAAGTGCGCAAAGTAGCTTTCTTGATGCTGCAAAAAGCCTCTGGGATCGGTGACTTCCGGATGCGGATAGCCTGCACCTAAGTGGTGTACTTTAAGTCCACGCTCACTGGCGATTTCACGTAAACCGGGCAGCGATGCGGCCATTTTACGTGTTACCGAAACTGCTTGTTTTTTTACTTTTGGGGCGACTAAGTTAGCCAATCTACTTCCCTTTTATTCACTGCTAAAAATTCTCAATATTTGCCTAAGGCCTGCCACTAATAAAACGCGGAACAGGCTGCTCTCCCAGCTACTCTGCTCAACCTAAAAGGCGGTCTCTTAGATGCAGTGCAAATGGCAATAATTACGGTATGAACTTTAGGAGCTTTGCTTGGTGCTGTCGACAGGACATTTGCCTGCGGGGCAAAAAAGTCCATGAACCCTGAGGAGGTTTTAGTCTTCTAACGCCTTTTTGCGATGTTTATCCGCGGACGACGCTTTAACCTTTTTACCAAATTGGCGTTCACGATTGTGCCGCTGTGACACAGACTCTCTGTTAACCGCCTCTTCGGTTTTAAGCTTGCTGTAGCTTTCTAATCGGCGCGGATCTAACCCGCCATCCAATACTGCCTGACGCACAGCACACCCTGGCTCGGCCTGGTGCGCACAGTCATTAAAACGGCACATTTGAGCCAATTCATCGACATCTGCAAAAAGCAGATCTACACCTTCTTCAGCTTCAGCAATTTGTAACTCACGCATACCTGGGCTGTCTAATATGACCCCGCCCTGAGGCAGTTTATGCAGCGAGCGGTTAGTAGTGGTATGGCGACCCTTGTCGTCTTCTTCGCGCACACTCTGGGTGAACTGGACTTGGTGACCTGTAAGCGTATTCACCAAGGTCGACTTACCCACGCCCGAGGAGCCGAGCAAAGCAATAGTTTGACCACTAGCGCACCAAGGCAGTAATGGCGCAACACTGGCCTCGTCTAGCGCATTGACCACAAAGGAAGCAATGCTTTTAAACTGCGCCTGCAGCTCGTCTTGAAAGGCCTCCACATCTCCAGCCAAATCAGACTTGGTTAAAATAAGCACTGGCTCTATACCCGAATCCATGACAACGGATAGATAACGCTCTAAGCGCGCGGGGCTAAAGTCTGTATTACAGGAGGTGACAATGAATGCTGCGTCAACATTGGCGGCGATGAGCTGTACGCCGCCCCCTGAGGGACTGAGCCTTTTAACCAAACTTAGGCGCGGCAAAATATGCGTGAGTGCGCCGGTGTAGGCATCTACTAACACCCAGTCGCCCACGGTAGGCCGGCTTTCTTCCGCGCCGCGAAACCATTTGCCGCTTAAGGGGACCTTGTCTGAGCCCGTGCTTAACATTGGCGCAACTTGCAACCCCGTGCGCTGCACGGCGGTAACGCGCACCACGCGCAGAGATTTGGCAGGCGTTGCTTCGCTATGCGGCACATCAGTTTGAATATCTGAATTTACGCTAATCGCCCCCTGCATAAAAAAAGGCTTCCAGCCAAGAACGTTGAGTGTGGGTATGTCGGCATAGATTGTCATAGACAGGTGTAGAAGATCCTTTTTCAGCTTTGGCCAATTTAGACCAGCTTTCGGGGCCAGAGTGTACAAACTTATGCGCTGTTTTACTGCAATACTCACGTGAATAGATATAGAGGATTTTTCGACAGCTTTGCGTTTGCGCCGGATACGAAGAGCGAGGCAAGCTGATCAGCTACCTCGGTCAATGCACAATTCTCGCTAAAAATCCCAAACGGGGTTGGGGTTCGTTTTGAAGACCGGATCTAATGCCGACAATAAAGTTTGAGGTGCCTGCAAACCGTCAGAGATCGCCAAACTGGTTGCAGGGGCAACGCCCCAAAGCAAGCGACTAAAAGTGTTAATGGAACAGGACAGCGTGGGCAGAGATTTATCCAATTTCCCTGCGGGCATTAAGCGGGCGCTAGATTTATCACCAAACTCCACCGCGTAATGACCACCAACGCCGGCCCACGGTTCTTTTATTTTTGCAGTTACTTGTTTAGCTGTATTCAAAACTTCGGTTACTGGGTCTGTGAGGGACAAATTAAAGCGTACTGGGGAACCTGCAAAACTGACCGCGCTTACGCAGGCAGGCAGGTCCAATATTCTCAGCTGATACCAAGCGTAGGTATTTTGCTCGGCATAGTACTTACCTTTTTCTGCAATGGCCTGCTCTCGAAAGGGTCGCTTAAGCATACTTTGCAATTGTATCTCAGGTGGTTCGCGCAGCTTTATGGAGTAAATTTGATCGGCAAGAGATTTGAGTAACGCCAATAGTTCTAATAATTGCTCGCCGTTGCTGTAGCCCATTTTTTCTAAGGTGTATGGTCCGTGCTCGCCTTCACCGGAAAGCCAGATAAAATGTGTGAGGGTTTTGCCGGAAAAATAACCCAAGCCGAAGCTGTTCTCGGACATAAGACATTCGGCCCGAGCGCTGTGGGCATTGTTGATCACCACGGCACCATGTTTGCGCGGACGATTGACCATAGCTTTGAGCATTGCGTCTGAATCGGCCTCACTTAATCTACTGGGCGTACGCGGTTTTACTGACACATCAATTGAACTGGGGTCGATGGCGAACTCATTGGTATAAGCGCCCGTGCCAAAACCCACTTTGTTGTAAAAGCCTTGGTCGAACATACCTAGGGCGGCAACCGCAGCGCCTTTTTTTGCGCCACGGGCCAATTGCCAAGCGGTTAAGTTCTGCGCAAAGCCCGAGCCTCGTCCGATGCGACTGGTTGTTACCGCCGCGATGACGCACAACGGTAAATCTGTTGCATCTAAGCGCATGGTGCCAGATTGGGCGAGAACCGAGCATTCGGGATTACCGTTGATACACCCCACTACGGTGTCGTCTACCGCAAAAATGATGTCCATGGCTTTTTCCGGCGCATCCTCAGTCACCCAGCCGACCTCTCGCCAAATGCGTTTAATGGCTTTGAGATCTTGTTTGAAATTGAGTTCTCGGTATTCGACTTTGGTCAGATCGCTGTCTACGTGGGCTGGGGACCTGGTTTTTTTATCGCCTTCTTGGCTGCTTTCTTTGCTACTTTTTCCATGTGGGCTACTCTTGGCAATGCGGTATGCCAAAAGCTTATAAAGACAACTCTGCGCTGTACCGGTTAACCTCTCACCGGTAAGTTTTTTTCGACCTACGGTCTTTTTCTTCTTTCCCCCGCCAAGCCTTGCCCAGACCTAATGCGTAACCGATAAATTTTTGACACTAAACCCCCGGTGGCAACACGGGGCGGCTTACCGGGAAGTGCTTATTATTCACAGCCATATCTAATAACGCGGCTTTATCTGAATATTGGGCCAGTGCCTCCAACTGCATTCTGGTGACCGTCATCAGATCAAATTCTTTAGCGGCATGTCGGGCTAACGCGTCTTGTGGCGTAATCCAAGTGCTGGCCACGGTTTCTTGTTCATCATGACTACCGCGCTGACTCTCTGGTGCACCAGCAATAAAGAAACAAGTGTCAAACCTGCGCGGACGTCCCAGTGGCGTAACAAATCGGTTGTAATAATGCACATGATCTACCGCTAGCTTTAACGCTTCCTTTTGGCAAATATCTAACATGGTCATCTGACCATCATGAAGAGGATCACGATAAGCAGAGAACCGTTGCTGCACAGTCTCTTCAGCGAATGAGACCAATTCGCCTTGATTGTTATAAGCCAACATCAAGCCAGCTTCTTCAAAGGTTTCACGAATGGCTGCTAGCCAAAAACCGCGCCAATCATCACCCAGTGATGCGACCTGAAGGTCTTGGTCTTTTGACGGCCCAAAGCAGTGCGCGTCATACTCCAGTTGGTGGTCATCGGCGTCGACCTTGCCACCCGGAAAAACATACATACCAGAGGCAAAAACGGCGCTGCTGGTGCGCTTAAGCATAAATATTTCATAGCTGGTGGCGGCTTCGCGCACTAAAATTACTGTTGCGGCCGGCCGGATTGGTTGCTCGGCATTGCTCTGCGACCCAGTTGCAGGATTAGCTCCACCTTGGTTGGCACTAGACGACAAAAGATTCTCCCATTTATTTTTCTTGAACAGAATTAGAGGCTAACCCCTAGGCCCGCCTATTTCCAAGACTAATAAAAAGAACAAATAAAAGAACAAATTAGTTGGATCATTAGTCTGGGCATTAAAAGAAGGGTCCATGAATGGCAAAAGTGGGATGGATAGCGCTGTGGAATGGCCGGCGAAAAACCCATAGGTCTGTTCTCTCTCCATACAATCTAGTAACGTCACGGGAGGGGAAACATGATCAGATATTGGCGGCGTGAGCGATTTTGCTTTTTCAGTTGGCGCTTAAACAAGCGCTACTTTAAAAGGCAATCAACTGGCCCCACTGCCCAATTATTTGCGCTATAAGCTCAGGTACAGTTTTAGCTGGCGACCTGAATTACGGGCAACCCCCCTGATGTTGTAGCAAGGCGAATAGGTGCTCACGGAGAGAGGAGAATAAGAAGATGAAACTCAGCGTAGAATTTCCAAGCGTCGCTTATAGAGAGGGGCCTGCTGCGGTTAAAAAGCTGGCCAAAGCCATTGAGGACATTGGCTTTGATCAACTAGATATGTTTGACCATGTATTAATGGGTTATGGCACAGACCAGCGCCCTGCGCCCATGTACCCGCCAAAAATGCCTATTATGGAAGCCCTAATGGTGCTCTCCTATGCCGCCGCTGTAACCGACCGCATAGGCTTGGGTACCGAGGTGCTCATTCTGCCCCAGCGCCAACCGACTCTGGTGGCCAAACAAATCAGTACTTTAGATACGCTTTCTGGTGGCCGCGTGCGCTTGGGCGTTGGCGTGGGTTGGCAGGCGTCTGAATACGAGGCTCTGAACGAGGACTTTGGTAATCGCGGTAAGCGGATGGATGAGAGCATTAAACTGATTCGCGCCTATTGGACCGATGAAGAGGTGAATTTCCAAGGCGAGTTTTATACCGCCAATGCCATGGCAATGGAGCCTAAGTCGCCCCAAGGCAGCAAGTTACCCATTTGGATTGGCGGCACATCAAAGGCTGCGTTACGTCGGGTGGCAGAACTGGGCGATGGTTGGTTGGCTACAGCAATAGAAGATGTAGATGTGGCGAAAAGTTTTATACAGCGCATACACGAGCACGCTGAAAGCATTGGCCGCAATCCAAATGAGATAGGCATGCAAATGATGTTAGACGTGCCGCCACGCGATGAAGCTGGCAAGCAGTTTTATAAGCACGCAGACAACGTCTTGGCCCGAGCCGACGCGGTAAAGTCTGCGGGCTTTGAGTGGGGGGCATTAAACGCCACTGCCATGTTCCAAGCTGGCTACAAAAGCGTAGATGCGCTGATAGATCAGTTGGCCGTATTACACGACGCACTGCGTGCGCACCTAGGAAAACAATGATGAACGAAGAGAATAACGACGCTTATTGGAAGGCCAATATAAGGCTTATGCTGATCTTATTGAGCATCTGGTTTTTGGTTTCTTTTGTGTTTGGTATTTTGTTAGTCGACACATTGAATCAAATTCAGTTCTTTGGTTTTAAACTGGGATTTTGGTGGGCACAACAGGGTTCCATTTATGTATTCATCGTTTTAATTTTTACCTACACCGTGATGATGCAGAGCATCGACCGTAAGTTTGGCGTGTCTGATGACGATGAAGATGACACCTCTAAAAATGAGGAGGTGCAATAACATGGATGCTCAAACACTGACTTACATTTTTGTTGCCTTCACCTTTTCGGTTTACATAGGCATCGCCATTTGGTCGCGCGCAGGCACCACCAACGAATTCTATGTTGCTGGCGGCGGCGTCCCCCCCGTACTTAACGGCATGGCCACAGCAGCAGACTGGATGAGCGCAGCGTCGTTTATCTCCATGGCCGGCATTATTGCCTTTGCGGGTTATGACGCCTCGGTCTACCTAATGGGCTGGACTGGCGGTTATGTGATTTTGGCCATGCTACTGGCCCCCTACTTGCGCAAGTTTGGCCAATTCACAGTGCCGGACTTTATTGGCACACGGTACTACTCATCCACCGCTAGAGTGGTTGCGGTGGTTTGCCTCATTCTAATTTCATTCACCTATGTTGCCGGTCAAATGCGCGGCGTAGGCATTGTGTTCTCACAATTCTTGAACATACCCATCTTTTGGGGCGTGATTGTGGGCATGGCTATTGTATTCGTCTATGCAGTGTTAGGCGGCATGAAGGGCATTACTTACACCCAGGTCGCACAATTTTGTGTACTGATGTTTGCCTATCTGGTGCCTGCTATTTTTATCTCAATGTTGGTCACCGGCATTCCCATACCGCAGATTGGTTTAGGTGCGCAGGTTCTAGATGGATCAGGGCTTTCGGTCTTAGAGAAACTTGACCGCACCCTCATTGACTTAGGCTTTGGCGCGTATACCGAAGGCAGCAAAAGCACCATTGATGTATTTGCTATAACTATGGCGCTGATGATTGGTACAGCGGGGTTACCCCATGTGATTGTGCGCTTCTTCACCGTACCTAAAGTGTCAGACGCGCGTAAATCCGCTGGCTATGCGCTATTGTTTATTGCCTTGATTTACACCACTGCACCGGCAGTGGGCGCGTTTGCAAGAATCAACTTTATAGACAACGTACACAACGCTGAGTACGCAGACATACCCGCGTGGTTTCAAAGCTGGGAAAACATTGGCCTCATTGGCTGGGAAGACAAAAACGGCGACGGCAAAATTCAATATGCACCCGGCGCGCCCTTCCAAGGCAAGCCCACATTTTCGGACCAACGCCGGGCAGATGGTTCGCGCGAGATTACCAACGCAGCCACTGACAATACCAACGAAGTTTATGTAGACAGAGATATTATGGTGTTGGCGAACCCAGAAATTGCCGCGCTGCCTGCTTGGGTTATTGCCCTAGTTGCAGCAGGCGGGTTAGCCGCCGCCTTATCAACAGCCGCTGGATTGTTGCTGGTTATTTCAACGGCGATATCACATGACTTATTAAAGAAGACCTTTGCGAAAGGTATAAGCGATAAACAGGAATTGTTTTATGCACGAGTTGCCGCCGCCACAGCCATTGGTATTGCTGGATATCTAGGCATAGACCCGCCAGGGTTTGTGGCTCAAGTGGTCGCCTTTGCCTTTGGTTTAGCCGCAGCGTCGTTATTCCCAGCGATATTGCTAGGCATCTTCGACCGGCGAATGAACAAGGAAGGCGCCATAACCGGCATGTTAGCTGGCTTGATCTTCAGCTTTAGCTATATCGCTTTCTTCAAATTTGTTGCGCCAGAAATGAATACTGCGGAGTATTGGCTGTTTGGCATTTCACCAGAAGGCATTGGCAGCATAGGCGCGGTGGTTAACTTTACGTTGGCATTTGTGGTCTCTAGGCTGACACCGGATGTGCCTGCGGAAGTTGTTGCCATGGTAAATAACATTCGCATACCAAAGGGCGTCAACAAGCCTTCTATGCATTAGTGCATTAGTGCATTAGTGCATTAGTGCATTAGTGCATTAGTGTATTAGTGTATTAGTGTATTAGTGTATTAGTGCAGTAGCGCTGGCGCTTGCACAGTAGACCTCTTGCGCGCTGGCCACATCACAGCCTAAGAACGCACGCCACCACTGGCTAGAATCACTTCACCAGTGATCCAGTTAGATTCTGGCGCGCACATCAAATAAATCGCATTTGCAGCGTCTTCTGCTGTACCAATACGCCCTAGTGGTGACGCCAAACTTGCTTGCTCAATCTGTTGATGACTCAAGCCCACTTTGCGTGGTTGACCTTTCACCATTGAGATATTCGGTTCCGTTTCGTAGGGACTGGTTAGGCGCGTGTCGATGGCGCCAAAGGCCACCGCGTTCACGGTGACATTAAAGCGACCCCACTCTTTGGCCAGAGTGCGAGTTAACCCCACTACCGCTGCCTTACCCGCTGAATAAGCGAGTTGAGTTGCACCACCGTGCAGACCCATTGTTGAGGAGATATTGACTACTTTACGTACGTGAGATGACGAATCAGCATTGCCGCGCAGCCAGCGTCCGTAGGCGCGCAACACTCTGAATTGTGCTGACACGTGGATATCTAACATTGCATCCCACTGCTCATCACTCATGTTGTGAATAGCACTGTGCCAAATGTAGCCGGCATTATTAACAATAATATCCAAGCCACCAAAGGCTTCAATACCCGCTTCAACGAGCCGGTCGCCTGCATCTAATTCTGTTAAGTCTGCCGGATAAGCAATGGCACCCGGTAACTCGTCGGCCACTTGCTGGGCCACATCTGCATCTAAATCATTAACCAGCACTCTGGCACCAGCGTCGGTGAGTTTCTTCGCTGTTGCCGCGCCAATGCCGCGACCTGCGCCCGTGACCAGTGCAAATTTACCCTGCAAATTACTCATAAAACTCTCCAAGCATTAGCGCAAACTACTCTTATTGTTGGAATGGCTTTTGCCAACCTGCTGCCCGCCCTACCATTTAACGAACTGTTAGATAACTTTTTTTCGAACTATTTACCGAACTATTTACCGAACTATTTTCCGAACTTGGCTTTTGCTTCACGGCGGCGTGCGTGCAATAGCGGTTCTGTATAACCACTGGGTTGCGCCATGCCTTTAAAGATCAAATCACAGGCGGCTTGAAAGGCTACGCTGTCATCAAAGTTAGGCGCCATGTTGCGGTACTCTGCATCACCCGCATTTTGCCCGTCTACAATGGCGGCCATGCGCTGCAAGGTTTCAGTGACTTGAGCTTCGCTACAGATATCGTGGTGTAGCCAATTAGCAATGTGCTGGCTGGAAATGCGCAATGTGGCGCGATCTTCCATAAGGCCTACATCATTAATGTCTGGCACTTTCGAACAACCCACACCGTGATCAATCCAGCGCACCACATAACCCAAAATGCCTTGAATGTTATTATCTAGCTCTGCTTGCACCTCTTGGGCAGCAAGGTTTTGGCCTGCCAACAAAGGAATCTTTAAAATATCGTCAACACTTGCGGGCGCGCGACTGATCATTTCTGATTGCACACTGGCAACGCTGACTTCGTGGTAGTGCAATGCGTGTAGCGATGCCGCTGTCGGCGACGGCACCCATGCAGTGCTGGCACCGGCTTTAGGGTGTGCTGACTTAACGCTGAGCATTTCAGCCATTTCGTCTGGCTTAGGCCACATGCCTTTACCAATTTGCGCCTTTCCTTGGAAACCGGTAGCTAACCCTACGTCTACGTTGTTGTCTTCGTAGGCCTTGATCCAGGTTTGAGCCTTAATGACTTCTTTGGCCAAAACCGGCCCTGCCTGCATGCTGGTATGAATCTCGTCGCCCGTGCGATCCAAAAACCCTGTATTAATAAAGACAATGCGTTGACTGGCCTCTTTTACGCAGGCTTTCAGATTGATACTGGTGCGGCGCTCTTCATCCATAATGCCCATTTTTAGCGTATTGGCGGGCAAGCCAAAGGCAGTTTCAATACGTGTGAACAGGGCTACGGCTAGCGCCACCTCTTCAGGGCCATGCATTTTCGGCTTAACAATGTATACACTTCCGGCTCTAGAGTTACGCAGGTCTGCTGCGGTCTTCGCCAAGTCATGCATAGCGCACAGAGACGTTACAAACCCATCTAAAAACCCTTCTGGCACTTCGTTGCCACCAGCATCTAATACCGCGTCTGATGTCATTAGGTGGCCCACATTACGTACTAACATCAAACTACGACCATGCATGCTCATAGCATCGCCATTGCGGGCGGTGTAATGCCGATCAGGATTTAGGCTACGCACAATTTCTCGATCACCCTTTTGCATGACTTCTTTTAGGTCACCTTTCATCAGTCCAAGCCAGTTGCCATAGACTATGCATTTGTCTTCTGCATCTACTGCGGCAACCGAATCTTCACAATCTTGGATGGTGGTAATGGCGGACTCAATGGCAACGTCCTTTACCCCAGCTGGGTGCACTGCGCCCACTGGGTCGTTGGCATCAATCAAAATATCAAGGTGTAAGCCGTTGTGGGCCAAAAGTAGGCTGCTTGGATTATCTTCATTAATGAAACCAATGAACTGCTCAGGGTCTACCAACGCGGTATTGCCGCCATCGGCTAGAATACAACGCAAGTGTCTAATGCCCCGATCATCCGCGCCAATACCGTAGGCGCTCACATCACTGTGGCTGGCATCTTGTAGTGGCACTAACTGGTCGAGTACTTCAGCAACTTTAGCGACAACTAATTCGCCACGTGCTGGGTTGTAGCTTTTGCCTTTCTCGTTGCCCGGTGTTTCGGGAATAATGTCGGTGCCGTAAAACGCATCGTACAAACTGCCCCAGCGCGCATTCGCTGCATTAAGTGCATAACGTGCGTTCATTACCGGCACTACCAATTGCGGTCCAGCAATGCTGGCAATCTCAACATCTACATTCGTAACGTCAATTTTTACCCCTTCAGGCTCGGGTAACAAATAATCAATGGCCTGTAGAAATTCTTTATATTCGACTTCATCAAAAACTTGGCCTTTACGCGCTAAGTGCCAGGCGTCGAGTTTTTCCTGCATCTCGTCACGGACTTTTAGCAACTGCTTATTAACAGGACCTAGCTCGTTTAGGCAGGCTTCAAAACTCGCCCAAAAACCATCAAGGTCCACCCCTGTGCCAGGAATTACTTGATTGGCGACTAATTGATCTAACTCTTCTGCAACCTGAAGGCCACCACGTTGCACTCTGCTAATAGACATATTTATTCCCTGAGTCTTACCGAATTTAAGCCGAGCAGTATAACTTCAAATTGTTCATCTGGGGTGAATGAAATTGAAAATCCCTCACCACTTATTAGACACATGGACCCGCACTAAAAACCGCTGACGCGGCTTGCTCATGTGACCAACCTGATACTCTGACTTGCTAAAACATATAATCAATTTAGATTTGTAGAAATCAAAAACAGCACACCGTAAGGTAGCTGCACTACTAAGAAGTTAGAAAGGAGATAGATATGAGCGGACGAATTGACGGCAAGCGCGTGTTGGTTACCCAAGCGGCGGATTATATGGGCCCAGCTACGGAAAAATTGTTTACCGCCGAAGGCGCACAGGTCACCACCGATACATCTGATCTGACTCAACCCGGTCGCTGTGAGGCGCTTATAGATTCTTGCGGCGCAATAGATATTTTGGTTGCCAACCTTGCCTCGCCCAATTTCAGCGGCATTGCCACCACAGAGCTGTCGGATGATGACTGGCAAACTACCTTCGACATGATGGTGCACCCGTTACACCGACTGTGTCGCGCGGTACTGCCGCAAATGATTGAGCGCAAGAAAGGTAAAATTGTTGTCTTTGGCAGCGCGGCGGCATTAAAAGGCATGAAGACTCTCGCCACCTACAGTGCTGCCCGCGCCGCCCAAGTGGGTTACGTGCAATCTCTAGGGGTAGAAGTTGCGCCACATAACGTTCAGGTGAATTTAATTGCTCAGAACTATGTAGAGAATTCCGTGTACTACCCACCAGAATTACAACTAAACGAAGGTTTTAAAAAATCCCTGCGCCGCCAGGTACCTCTTGGACGCTTAGCTACAGCGGAAGAGGATGCGCTATTCGCGTTGTTTTTGGCTTCAGAAGAAAGCGACTTTTTTGTTGGCCAAGCCATTCCTTTTAGTGGCGGCTGGACTCAATAACTACCAGTTCTGCCAATGAACTGACTGTTGCAAACTCATAAAGAAAGTAAGCAGGTCGGCGAGTAGCTCGGGCTGCTTACCGACTTTTTTCACGCATAAATTTGAAGAAAAGATTGTCTGCAAAGACAGTGACGATATACTGTTCATATATACAGTTACTTGCAAAAAAAATAAGACATTCATAAATGCGCAAACTCAGCGGCCGCAGCCATCGCCGAATTAGGCCAGCCAGCAAAAAAATTCTTGGTAGCGAAGAACTCGCTCGACACTTTGATGTAAAGGTTGAGGCGCTAGAAACCCACCTCACCAACCAAAACATAGCCTTCCATAAAGACAGCAACGGTGATTTGTGGGCGTCTGTGTTGGCGGCAACTTTAGATTAGAGGGGGCCTTGCAAAAAGGGCTTAAAAAAAAGGGCTTAAAAAAAACGCCGAAAACACCCGCCTAACAGCAGTTACCTGATGCATATTCTGGGTTAGACTTTCTGGGTTAAACTCTGCGACCGCTTGGGAATCAGTGAGCAAATCGACAAGCTCAAACCCCAACAGCACTATGCAACCAGGGCCTGTAAGACAGGGGCTGTAGAACAACTGCTGAAAGTTAGCTAGAGAAGGCCAGCTGCTGAAATTCAGCTATAAAAAGCCAAAACCATATAAAAAGGCGTACAAAGAAATGAAATATCTACACACTATGGTCCGCATCACCGACCTAAAAGCCTCACTCGCATTCTATTGCGACGCGTTGGGGTTGACCGAGTTACGTCGTTACGAAAGCGAGCAAGGCCGCTTTACGCTGATATTTTTAGCGGCCCCTGGGGATGAAAGCGCTCAGGTGGAACTGACCTACAACTGGGACCCTGAGCCCTACAGTGGCGGCAGAAATTTTGGCCACCTGGCCTATCATGTAGAAAATATCTATGCGACCTGCCAACGGTTGATGGACAACGGTGTGACCATTAACCGCCCACCAAGAGACGGTCATATGGCATTTGTGCGCTCTCCAGATGGCATTTCTGTTGAACTATTACAGGAAGGCAAATCATTAGAGCCATCTGCACCTTGGTCGGAAATGGAAAATGTTGGTGAGTGGTGAGCAGTTAGTTATGCACAGCAACAAAGCCCAATGCTAAAACAGTGCACAATATGACTAACAAAGGGGCTTGCGTCTTTGAGCCATGGGCGTTTACCTTAGGTCAGCTGCATTCTGCGCTGGGTTGAACTTATGCACGCTCGACCGGAAGAGCCAAGGCAGCCAGGAGTACCAGGAACACAAAGAGCACAAAGAGCACAAAGAGCACAAAGAGCACAAAGAGCACAAAGAGATTGGAGCTAGAACTCTAAATCTATAACTTCAAACGTATAAATCACTCAACAATGCAACAAAACAATGCAACAACAAGGGAAACGATATGAAACTATTTAACTCAATGGGCCCAAACCCACACATTGTGCGCATGTATGCGGCAGAGCTAGGGGTGACGTTTGATGAGGTAGAAGAAATTGACCTTATGGCTGGCGACAATCGCAAGCCAGAGTATCTGCAGCACAATCCAGCGGGCCAGCTACCAGCAGTGGTACTGGACAATGGCGCGATCATTTCTGAAATCACCGCTATCTGCGAATACCTAGATGAAACTACCGATGGCCAAACCTTAATGGGCAATACGGCAGCTGAGCGGGCACACACGCGCATGTGGACACGCCGCGTAGATTTAGGCATTTGCGAACCCATGGTTAATGGTTTTCGTTATGCAGAAGGTATGGCAATTTTTAAGGATCGAATGGTCACAGTGCCTGAAGGTGCAGACGGCCTGAAGAGTGTCGCTCAAAGCAAGCTTGCTTGGTTAGACGAGCAAATGGCTGACGGCAGAGAATTTGTTGCTGGCAGCGCTGTCAGCCTTGCAGACGTTCTACTGTTTGGCATGTTGGCTTTTGCCGCTAACGTTGGGCAACCACTTAACGCTGATCACAAGCGCGTAGGCGCATGGTTTGAGCGTATGGCTGCACGCCCAAGCGCAGCAGCTTAAATCCTGCCAACAAGGTAAGCGCGCGCAAAGCACGCTACCACGAAATTAGACGGCGGCCTGGAAACACACCCATGCCGCCTCTGATTTCGTGTAATACCGCAGCTATATCACTCATTCAACTGCTCGGCTCATCAACTGACTACGTCACTGTCCAGCTCGGCCTTCTTTATAACCGGCAAAGCGCGTTTTATTCCGCGAGCTGCTGAGACAGCCATAACCACTCAAGCTTGCAAATAATTTGTTAACAGCTCCATTTCGTCAAATAGACGAATAAATGGCAATTTTTTAAGCCATTCACAGAGCTTCATTTGGGAATTTTTGACCCATGAGAGCCTTCTATCAGGTAAATCAGCTATTACACCAATTTTTCACGTCTATTTGAGACTTAGGCCGCTATATTGCAAGGAATTATTGAGTACAGATCTTTTATCGGGAGTTGATTTAACACTGTATAGGACTAAGCTCCGCTCATTCGTTACTTTAGGTAACGACAAGTCCAGAACGCTCTGGAGACAACGATTTTCGTGAAGGGGAATTTAATGCGAGCTACGTACATTTGGGCCATAGCCATAGCAATTTTAATTAGTGCTTGGCTACTTTCCGGCGTTTTAACTGCCCAAGCACCGGAGATCAATCCTTCCATTGCAGAGCAACAATCTAATAATGCCAGCGTACGTAGCGACTTAGTGCCCACCCAAGTGCGCGTAACACGCCTTAATGCAGTGGAAAAAATTCGCTTCGAAACCATTCGCGGCAAAACGCAAAACAAACGCACGGTAGACGTACGAGCAGAAATAGCCGGAAAAATTGTTTCTCGCAGCGTTGAAAAGGGTGATGAGGTCACCGCAGGCCAGATACTTTGCGAACTGGCAATGGAAGACCGGCAATCTTCTCTAGTGGAGGCCAAAGAGGCGGTAACTCAGGCCCAACTGGAATACAAAGGCGCACAAAAACTCAAAGCCAAAGGCTACAACTCGGAAAACGCCATAGCCACAGCTCGGGCCAAGCTTGCCAGCACCCTTGCTGTTTTAGATCGCCGCGAGTTGAACATTACTAAAACTCAAATTAGAGCGCCATTCGCAGGTTCTGTAGAAAACGTACATATGGAGCTGGGTGACTATGTGATGTCTGGCGATTCATGCGCAACCGTAGTTGATTTAAACCCCATGCTTATTGTTGGCAGAGTTTCGGAAAAGTCCATTCTTGATATCCAAACAGGGATAATCGCGGGCGGTATTTTAACCGATGGGCGCAAAGTCCAAGGGCCGATTACCTTTGTGGGTCAGCAAAGCGACGCGCAAACGCGGACCTATGCCGTTGAGATAGAAATAGACAACAGCGACCTGAGCCTACGTTCTGTCTCTTATACACATCTGACGCTGCCGACGAATAGAGAGGTG
>OJFS01000259.1_pt1 | contig 23485 bp, 25 predicted proteins | sample 1594231 | NCBI WGS metagenome assembly OJFS01 (sample SAMN05416847, study PRJEB24817) | seawater metagenome | isolation source: Sea water | place: Canada:Atlantic | collected 2013-07
GCTCGGAGATGTGTATAAGAGACAGCTACACGGCGCAGGCGAACAGCCTGGCAGCATCACAGATCGCTCTTTTTGCGCAGCAAGCCGCGCAAGACCTTGGCCTGTTGCTTGGCACTGGCGCGGCCCTCGGTTGGCTAGCCGCCTTGGTCGCTAGCCACAGGGCTATCGCCGCCTGCGAGCCTTAAACTAACCCTTGAAATTTAACGTATAAACCCAATATTAAAGACAGACCTTAATCCAAGTTACTACCGCGCGATAATGGGTATGCACGAGGAGCCGAAGAGGTGTTATACTTCTCGGCCGCCGTAGAAAAGAGGTCAGATTCCCTGAACAGATTTCTTAAACTGCCCGCGTTAAACTGAGGAAAGCGACACAATGAGCACAACCTTCCAAGGAAATACAGGGACGAGCCTTCAGGCATTCGATCCTTCCTTTGGGCCTAACACGCCAGGAAGAGACCTGTCTGCCTACATGACATCGGTCAATAGCATCGCTATTCTTACGCCAGAGCACGAGCTCGAACTCGCTAAACAATACTATTACGACGATAACGTCGATGCGGCGCGCCAGCTGGTTCTTGCGCACCTCCGTTTCGTTGTACACCTCGCCAAATCTTATTCTGGCTACGGCCTGTCGCAAGCCGACCTTATTCAAGAGGGCAACGTTGGCCTCATGAAGGCGGTTAAGCGCTACAACCCCGAAGTCGGCGTGCGCCTCGTCTCGTTTGCGGTGCATTGGATTAAGGCCGAGATGCATGAATTTATTTTACGCAATTGGCGCATCGTGAAGATTGCGACAACCAAAGCGCAGCGAAAATTGTTCTTTAACCTTCGTAGCTCTAAGAAGCGTTTGGGCTGGCTGAGCAACGACGAAGCCGATGCCGTAGCCGAAGACTTAGGCGTTGACGTGAAAGTTGTGCAGCAGATGGAAGGCCGCATGGCGTCTTACGACATGGCCTTCGACGCCGACAACGACAGCGATGACGAAGCCGCTTATAAGGCACCCGCCTACTTCTTAGAAGATCAGAGCTCGGACCTTGCGTTGCAGATCGAAGAGGAAGAGTGGGAAGAGACAACCAACAACAGTCTCTACCTTGCGATGGAAGGCCTCGACGAGCGCAGCAAAGACATTCTCGCGAGCCGCTGGTTAAGCGACGACAAGGCAACCCTGCACGAGCTCGCCGACAAATACGGCATCTCCGCTGAGCGCGTGCGGCAGCTTGAAAAAAATGCGATGAATAAGATCAAGGCTAAGATGGTTGCCTGATTTTATTTTGACGAGTGGGAAGGGGCTTTTAAGCCCCTTTTTTATGCCCGCTTTTTACGCCTGATTTCCTCGCTTGTCTTTGTGCGGTTGTATTATTATCTCTGCTTCCTGGGCCGTTCAGCCTCACTATCCGGAAGAATTAACTCTTTGCTACCTGAACGAATCCAAACGCAGCGTCTTATCCTTCGGCCCCTCGATAACTCTGACGCCGATGATGTACTGGAATATCAATCCCACTCCGAGGTAACTCAGTTCGTACCGTGGCGGCCGCGAACTAACGAGGAAGGCAAGCCGGCCGCAATTATTCGCAAAACCTCAAACTTCGAGCGCAAAGGCGACGCGCTGGTAGTGGGATGGGAGCTGCAGGCGGAGAATAAAGTCATTGGACAAAATATCCTCACGCTCACCTCGGCGGAAGAGCGCACAGCAAATATCGGGTGGGTGACCAATCCTCACTACTGGCGCAACGGCTATGCTGCAGAAGCAACGGGGCGGTAATAGAACAAACGTTTAGATTAGCTGACCTCAATAGAATTGATGCGCATATCGACCAGCGAAACCCAAATTCAGCGGCTCTGGCTCGAAGGCTCGGCATGACTCTGGAAGGCGTATTTAAGGGCGCCAGTTTCATCAAAGGCGACGGCGGCTGGTGCGATATGTGGCTCTATTCGATTTTCGCACCGGGCGGAGAGTCGGTAAAAGGGGTCTGACCCTTTTTTCCAACCCCTTTTTTCATCCAAACCCCTGCGCAAACGCGATAGAATGTCCCGCATCACTATTCGGACACACAGCTATGCCAAATCTATTTCTCACCCTTGCCGGCATTAACGGCTTTTTGGCCGTGGGCATCGGCGCCTTCGGTGCGCATGCGCTGCGCGATCGGTTGACGCCGGAGCTAGCGTCTACGTTTCAAACCGGCGTGCAATACCACATGTTTCACACGTTGGCGCTGTTTGGCGTGGGGCTTTTGCTGCTCGCTATGCCACAGGCGACGCTGCCGCGTATTAGCGGGTATCTGTTTACGGTGGGCATCGCGCTGTTTTCGGGCAGCCTGTATGTATTGGCGATTTCGGGTATTCGCTGGCTGGGCGCGATCACGCCGCTGGGCGGGCTGTGCTTTTTAGCGGCGTGGGGTTGTCTTGCCTGGTTTGCGGCAACCAGCCAGCTACAGCCGTAACCTACCCTCCGCGCAAAGTAGGGCCTTGATGCAATTCAAGTGGCTGCATTGAATAGAGGCGTCATTGATCAGAAGCGAAATTAAACAGAAGCGTTGATTAGACATTATGAGCACTAACGAAAACGAGATTGGCAGTAATCCCGAGGCTGTGGGCGCATCATCCGAGCCGCTGCGACAAGAGACGTTGCATAAAGCTCCGCAGCAAAGAGCACCGCTGAATCAAGAGCCGCAGCAAGAGTCTGCCGCAGATAATACCCACCGGCCGATACGCAGCTATGTAATTCGGGCAGGGCGCTACACCGATGCGCAAAAAGTGGCGATCAGCGAGCAGTGGGACAATTACGTGGTGGAGTATGAGCCGCGTTTGTTTTCGACCCACGAGCTGTTCGGCAACGACAATCCACTGACGGTGGAGATCGGCTTTGGCATGGGCGACTCACTGCTCGAGATGGCGATTGCGAATCCACAGCGCAATTTTTTGGGTATCGAGGTACATAAGCCGGGCGTGGGCAAACTGCTGCATGGCGTTGCTGAGAGTGGGCTGACAAACGTGAAGGTGTTTTGTCACGACGCCATAGACATTCTTGCGCACTGCATTGGCGCGGGCTGCATCGACACGCTGCTGATTTTCTTCCCGGACCCCTGGCACAAAAAACGCCATAACAAGCGGCGTCTTGTGCAGACCGAATTTATTACCGGCTTGCTGCCTCTGCTAGCCGATGCTGGCCGTATTCACCTCGCCACCGATTGGGAGCCCTACGCTGAACACATGGTCGAGGCGATGGAGGCGGTGCAGGGTATGACGAATGCCAATGGCGCCGGTCAATTTTGGCCGGTACCAGACAGGCCTGGCACGAAGTTCGAGCGCCGCGGTATTCGGTTGGGGCATGGAGTGTGGGATCTGCTTTACATCAAAAGCTAGCTAAAAGTAGAGCCTGTGCTCGTGCTCGCGTAGCCAGTCGATAAAGCGGTCGCTGTTGGGGCACACGGAGTCGACCAGTGTCCAGAAATGCTTGGAGTGGTCCATGTGTTTGAGGTGGCAGACCTCGTGCGAAATCATGTAGTCGATTACGCTGTTAGGCGCGAGCATAATAAGCCAATTGTATTGCAGCACGCCTTTTGAGGTGCAATGGCCCCATTTGGTTTTGGTCTTGCGAAACCGAATGTCGGTAATATCGCCCGCCACGCCAAGGTGTTGTGCAAGGCCCGTCGCGCGCGGCACGATGTATTCCTTGGCCTTGTTTTGCAGATACCGTTCGACGATGCCCTTCGCTTTTTCTTGTGTGAGTTTGTGGCCTTGGATCACGAAGGTTTTGTCTTCGATTAACACGCGCTCTCGTCGATTGTCGCGGAACTCGATGTTGAGCTCGCGTGCCTTGTACAGTATCTTGCCGCCGTGTTCGATGCGAAGCCGGTTCTTATGACGCTGGGCTTCGGCGATTAGGCGTTCTTCGATCCAGGCGCGGTGGGTGGCGATAAACGTTTCGACATCGCGTTTGGAGGCACGTAAAGGCACACGCACTTCGACCCAGCGGTGTTTAACATAAAGACCGAGGGTCTTGCGCTTTTGACGCACGATTTCACACTGAAACTGATTCATCGTTTTAGCGGTAGAGGCCTCAGCAAAACGGGTGTAAAAGATTTCGCGGCGAGCCGCTATTCACGCTGATAATAGCGGCTCTTCTGGTCGTCTGTATAGAGCCGGGCGTGTCAAATATAATAACGATTGCGTGCACAAAACCGGCCAAGAACCTAGGTGAAAATTATGACCGAAAAAACGAGCAGCCACGCCAACACCGACCGTGTGTTTGCGACCGAACGCCTGCCGACCGCGTTTGCTTTCGACGACCAAGTGGCGAGTGTTTTCGAGGACATGATCAACCGATCGGTGCCGGGCTACAGCACGATTATTTCGATGATCGGCGTGCTCGCCGAACGCTACTGCGGCGCGGGAAGTACCATTTATGATCTAGGCGCGAGTCTCGGCGGCGCCAGTTTTGCGGTAGCACAGCAGCTGCCCCACGACGACTACCGCATTATCGCAATAGACAATTCGGAGGCGATGACCTCAAGGCTTTCGACAAAGCTCGCCGCGCTGGGCGAAATCGGTAGCGGTGATAGCGGTGGTAGCGGTGACAAAGAGACAAGCCGAATCGAGTGCCGCCACGAAGATCTGCGCGACAGTAGAATAGAAGACGCCTCGATGGTGATTCTTAACTTTACCCTGCAGTTTATCGAGCCGGCGGCGCGCGAGACGCTGATGCGCAAAATCTATGACGGGATGCGGCCGGGCGGGCTGCTGATTATCTCCGAGAAGATTCAGTTTCCGGACCCCGCGCTGAACGAGCTGTTTATCGACTTGTATCATCGCTTTAAAGAAACGCAGGGGTATAGCAAGTTAGAGATTAGCCAGAAGCGCGCTGCGCTTGAGAATGTGCTGATTCCCGAGACGCTGGCAGCACACCGTGAGCGCTTAAACGGCGCTGGTTTCCATTCGGTTGACACTTGGTTTCAGTGTTTCAATTTCGCGTCGATGGTGGCGTTTAAGTAATTTAGGCGGCCGCAATGTCCCTCGCTATTCCTAACATCGACCCCGGTGCGTTAGCGCGTTTCTACACAGCGCAGCGTGAGCGCTTTGGCGCGCGCGCCGACAGCAAAGCCCTTGTTGTACTCGCAAAGGCACTCGCGTCGGTGACACCCAGCGCGCTTAACCATGGCGACATCGGTAGGTGGACACAGGCGCTCGACGCCCTGCCCGCTGTGCAGCCTTCGCGGGTTGAGCTGGACTCGGCGCGGCTCGTTATAGGGGATGAGCGGGACCTCGACGGCAGCCTGTCGGCGCCTGAGTTTCGCGCGCAGCTCGAGTCGTTTATTCCCTGGCGCAAAGGGCCTTTTGAGCTGTTTGGCGTGGGGATTGATACCGAGTGGCGCTGCGACCTTAAGTGGGCGCGTCTGGAATCGGCGATCAGTCCCCTTGCGGGTCGCCACGTGCTGGATGTTGGCAGCGGCAATGGCTATTATGCGTATCGCATAGCGGGGGCTGGGGCTAAACAGGTGTTGGGTGTTGATCCGCACGTGCCTTATGTGGCGCAGTTTTTATTACTGCAGCAGTACCTCGCCGAGGTTGCGGTTGATATTTTGCCTATTTCCCTCGACGACTTTCCCGAGCGCTGCGCGGCTTTCGACACCGCGTTTTCGATGGGCGTTCTCTATCATCGGCGCTCGCCGATCGATCATCTACTGCAACTGCGCGACTGCTTGAGAGTCGGCGGCGAGCTTGTGCTCGAAACGCTCTATGTCGAAGGCGACGAAGGGTATAGCCTCATTCCCCAAGGCAGCTATGCGCGCATGCGAGGCATCTGGTTTGTGCCCACGGTTGCAACACTCATGGCTTGGATAAGCAAAGCAGGGTTCGACAACGTGCGCGTTGTGGATGAGTCGGTCACGACACCCGACGAGCAGCGGGCGACGTCGTGGATGCCCTATGAGTCGCTGAGTGATTCATTAGACCCTAACGACAGTAGCCTAAGTGTCGAGGGCCACCCTGCGCCGCGGCGCGTGGTGATTGTCGCGACTAAGCGATAATGCGCTAGCGGGGCAAATCGGAGGCCAAGTTGGAAGTCAAACTAGGGGTCAAATCGGGGGCTAAATCGCAGGCGCAAAAAAGCCGACCTTCGTTAATCCGCCGTTTTGGCTGGGTTAATCGAACGCCGGCAATTTAGCGCGTCTCGTCGCTTTCTATTTCGAGATTTCGCGACCCTGCTATTTTGCGCTATGCGGCACCGCTAGGATGCCGCGCTCAGAGTCTGCGGAGAGGCTGCGGCATCAATTAGTAAGGCGTGCTTACTTGATTTTGGCTTCTTTGTAGATCACGTGCTTGCGAACGACGGGATCAAATTTCATGATCTCCATCTTGTCAGGCATCGTGCGCTTGTTCTTGTCTGTTGTGTAGAAGTGACCAGTCTTGGCGCTGGAAACTAAACGGATCTTGTCTCTCATAGCTTTAGCCTTGCTTATCAGCTCGCTGGCGAGCTTTGGTTGAAGCGCTAGCTCGAAGGGTGTTTAGACCTTCGCGCCATTCTTGCGGATGTCAGCGAGTACCGAATCGATACCTACCTTGTCGATGATGCGCATTCCCTTCGTTGAGATACGCAGCTTAATGAAGCGCTTCTCAGACTCAACCCAAAAACGGTGAGATTGAAGATTGGGCGAGAACCGACGTCTGGTCCTGTTGTTAGCGTGGGATACGTTGTTCCCTGTAATTGGCTTCTTGCCAGTTACCATGCAAACCCTAGACATGTTGCTGCCTCGTATAACCTGTTTAACCCTAACCCAACTGGGCCGCGCCTCACAGTAGTCTTAGTGAATTGTGATGAACTTTTGTTTCTTGCCGCGAGATCACCACGAAATGCTGACCGAGTCAGCGCGACGGAGATGTCGGCAAAAAAGAGCTGCGTTTTATACCAAAAGCACCCGTAGATAGCAAACGAAAGCGAGGTTTTGACACACTTAAGCGTCAATTACTCGTGAGTTCACGTCCGCCTAGGTGTTCTTGTCTCTGTTGACCACTATACCTAGTTTAACTAGTGCCTCTCTTTTGATTCTCTTGTGCGTCTCTTGTGAGTCTCTAGAAAGCCGGGCGCGGTTACAACGCGTCTAAATCTGACCCCGCTCGACGAGTGACACCACCAGCGAATGGCCGATGATCAGATGATCGAGCACGCGCACATCGATAGTATCTAACGCCTCTTTCAGACGACGTGTAATCGCAACATCGGCCTGACTCGGCTCGGCAACGCCCGACGGATGATTATGCGCAAGAATCACCGCGGCAGCATTGTGGTAGAGCGCACGCTTGACCACCTCGCGCGGGTAAACGGCCGCGGCGTCTATGGTGCCAGTGAACATGTCCTCTAATTTAACAATTTGGTGCTGATTATTGAGAAATAGGCAGCTAAACGCCTCGCGGGAGCAGTCTCGGAAGCGCGCGCGGAAATAATTGCGCGTGGCGGTCGAATTCTCGAGTACATTGCGGCCCGCAAGCGGTTCGGCGAGATGCCTGTGGGACAGCTCGAGGATAACGCCTAGCCGTGCCGCCTTGGCCTCGCCAATGCCTGGTGAACTCAGAAGGCGCTTGCTGTCGGCGCAGAGCAGGTTCGCAAGCCCGCCGTATTCGGTGAGCAGCGACCGCGCGAGGTCGACTGTCGACCTGCCGCGAACGCCGATATGCAATACCAAGGCAATGAGTTCGGCATCGGTGAGCTTATTTGCCCCCTCGGCGATAAAGCGTTCGCGTGGCCTTTCGCTAGCAGGCCATTGTGACAGCACCAATTCGTTCTCAGCCTATTGGGTGTGAATAGCCGCTTGTTACCTAGTTAGGTATAGGCGACTCAGCACGAGCGCGCGATTTATTGTGCAATTCAACTTGGGACTGCCTTTTTGAGCGGTAACTATTTTGGCGCTACCTGTGCTGACGCTACCTCTATGAGCGCTTACCTCTTTTGTTAGTAAGTACTCTCTTCGACGCATTCGCCTGCTATACTTCGGTAATCAAAACTTGCCATCGGCTCAAAGGCGCATCGCCTCTTTGGAATCATCATGTTAAGCCTGTTTAACAAACGCATCCTACTCGGCATTACCGGGGGTATTGCTGCCTACAAATGCGCCGAACTCACCCGCCTCTTTATTAAGGCGGGCGCCGAGGTGCGCATTGTGATGACGCAGTCGGCAACCGAGTTCATCACACCGCTCACGCTACAGGCTCTGTCGGGCAATCGTGTTCATCTCGATCTCTTAGACCCCGAGGCTGAGGCGGCAATGGGGCATATCGAACTCGCGCGCTGGGCCGACCTCGTCCTCGTCGCGCCCGCGACCGCTAACTCGATCGCGCGCATTGCGCACGGCGAGGCCGACGATATACTCACCACACTCGTGCTAGCTACCCCCGCCCCGATCGCCATTGCCCCTGCGATGAATCAGGGCATGTGGGCCGATGCGCAGACTCAGGCCAACATCGCAGCGCTAGACGCGCGCGGCTATACATTGATCGGTCCGGGGTCGGGCGAACAGGCCTGCGGCGACGTCGGCCTAGGCCGCTTGTCCGAACCCGAAGAAATCGTTATCGCCTGCGCCGCACTGTTCGACACCGGCGTTCTAGCTGGCCGCCACGTGGTGATCACCGGCGGGCCCACCCGCGAGGCGCTTGATCCGGTGCGCTATATAAGCAACCACAGCTCCGGCAAAATGGCCTATGCGCTTGCCGCAGAGGCGTCCGCCGCTGGCGCTCGTGTCACGCTAATAAGCGGACCCGTTGCGCTCGCCACACCCGACCGAGTGACGCGCATAGACGTGGTGAGCGCGTTCGACATGCTCGCCGCGACGCTCGACGCGGTAGACGGCGCCGATGTGTTTATTGGCGTTGCTGCGGTGGCCGACTACCGGCCTGCACACATAGCCGACGAGAAGATTAAGAAATCGGGCGACGAGAAAACGCTGTCGCTTGTTAAGAATCCCGACATCATCGCCGAGGTTGCCAAGCGCGAGAATCGCCCTGCGGTGGTAGTTGGCTTTGCCGCCGAAACCGAGAACGTGGTTGCCAATGGGCAAAGCAAGCTTGCTGCCAAAAAACTAGACCTGCTGTTTGCTAACCAAGCGACCGATACCTTTAACAGCGACAGCGTGGCGATCACGGTAATAGATGCCGCAGGCACAACAGAGCTTGCGGCGGGTAATAAACACTTGGTAGCGCGCAAGATGCTGCAAATGATTGCCGAGCGTCTTAAATTGCCCAGCGCGCATTAGCAGAGAGCGCCCAGAAAACACAAAGAGAAACCCATGTCACTGACATTAAGTAACGCAAAAAATATTGCGACGGTATTAACCGAAGCGCTGCCCTATATTCAAAAATTTACGGGTCGTACGATTGTCGTTAAATACGGCGGCAACGCGATGGTCGACGAGGCACTTAAACAGAGCTTCGCGCGCGACATCGTGCTCATGAAACTGGTCGGCATTAATCCAATCGTCGTGCACGGCGGCGGCCCGCAGATTGGCGAGCTATTAGCTAAACTCAATATCGAGTCGAACTTTGTCGATGGCATGCGCGTCACCGATAGCCAAACGATGGGCGTAGTTGAGATGGTACTCGGCGGTTTGGTGAACAAAGAGATCGTGTCTCTGCTTAATAAAAATCAGGGCAAAGCGGTAGGCATTACCGGCAAAGACGGCAACCTAATACGCGCGCGACAGCTCAAACTCAAAGGCGGCGAGGCGGGCACTGGCGGCATCGACATAGGCCAGGTTGGCGAGATTGTTAGCATCAACACCGAGATCATGGAGGTGATGAAAAACAGTAATTTCATCCCTGTTATCGCACCGATCGGTACAGATGAGCACGGCGCCAGCTACAACATTAACGCCGATTCTGCAGCTGGCGAACTCGCCCGCGTACTCGGCGCCGAAAAGCTTATATTGCTGACCAATATATCCGGTGTGCAAGACAAAGAAGGCAAGGTGCTCACGGGGTTAAGCACGCAGCAGGTAGACGACCTTATTGCCGATAAAACGATTCACGGTGGCATGCTGCCCAAAGTGGAGTGTGCGCTCAACGCGGTGAAAGGCGGCGTGCGCAGCGCAACCATTGTCGACGGGCGTGTAGAGCATGCCGTGTTACTCGAAATATTTACCAACGAGGGCGTCGGCACGCTAATTACTAGCGAATCGCTAGGATAGCGCCCTCACAGTGCTACAGCAGCAGAGATGAGCGCGGTCCAAATTAATTAACAGACAACAGAAGATGCGAAGCCATGGAAACTACGACTAAGATTTCACGCAAAGACAACATACTGCAGTCGCTTGCCCAGATGCTCGAAACACAGCCCGGCGCGCGTATTACCACCGCGGCGCTGGCGCGCGAGGTCGGCGTATCCGAAGCGGCGCTCTATCGTCATTTCCCAAGCAAGGCGCGTATGTTTGAGGGGCTTATTCAATTTATCGAAGACACATTGTTCGCGCGCATCGCGCGCTTTGCCGCCGACGAAGGCACTGCCGAGACGCGTATTCATAATATCCTCTCGCTGCTTCTTACGTTTTGCGATCGCAATCCTGGCATGACTCGCCTGCTCACCGGCGACGCACTCAATGGCGAGAACGACCGCCTTCGGGAACGCATTAGCCAATTTTATGCGCGACTTGAAACGCAGATTAAGCAGGTGCTAAGGGAAGCGCAGATTCGCGAAAATTTGAAGCCGAGTATTTCGGCAGCGGCGCTAACCAGCCTATTGCTTGCGGCAGTAGAGGGAAGGCTCGCTCAGTTTGTGCGCAGCGAGTTTAAGCAGTCCCCGCTCGAACATTGGGACATACAATGGCCGTACCTGTGCGCAAACCTGATGATGCCTTTTGGCGTTGACGATGGCTTTGGCAGCAACGCGCCGGTCTAGTCTAGTGGCGAGCGTGGTTAGTTTTTAACGCCGTATTCTTCGCGATAGCGCGACACAGCGGGCAGGTATTTTTGCAGTTCGCCATTATGGCTCGCTTCGAGATAGCCAATAATGTGATCTAGCTGAATGATGCTAATCACGGGCACGCCGTAATCACGCTCAACTTCTTGAATCGCCGACAACTCGCCGGTGCCTCTCTCTTGCCTGTCCATCGCTACTGCGATGCCGGCCATGGTAGCGCCGTTGTCGATAATAATCTGCGCGGCTTCGCGAATCGCTGTACCTGCAGTAATGACATCGTCGATCACCAAGGCGCGCCCCGCGAGTGGCGCACCGACGATGCTGCCACCCTCGCCATGATCCTTCGCCTCTTTGCGGTTAAAGCAATAAGGCTTATCGATGCCGTGATCCGCAGATAGAGCAACTACCGTTGTCGCCGCCAGCGGAATGCCTTTATAGGCCGGACCGAATAACACGTCGTACTCGACTTCGGAGTCGAGAATCGCATCGGCATAGCAGCGCGATAGAAACGCTAATTTGCCGCCGGTGTTAAATAGCCCGGCGTTAAAAAAATAGGGGCTCTTGCGACCAGACTTAAGCGTAAATTCGCCAAAGCGAAGAATCTCATGCTCGATCACGAAGTTCAGAAAGCGGCGTTGAAAATCTTTCATCTTTTTGACCCTATTATTGTCGTTTTATAACGCAAGGTTTAACCGCGTAGTGCAGCGGTTTGCAGCTCGAACAGTTCGCGGATGCCCTTGTCGGCAAGGCCGATCATGTCGAGTAACTGCGCATGCGAGAAATCTCCGTCTTCGCCGGTGCCTTGCAACTCGATAAACCCCCCGTTTTCGATCATCACAATGTTCATGTCGGTTTCGGCTGTCGAGTCTTCGGCATAGTCTAAATCCAGCACGCCGTGGCCTTTGTAGATGCCAACAGAGACAGCAGCGACTTTGTGCTTGATCGGATCGTCTTTGATTTTTTTACTACGCAGTAAAAAGTTCACCGCGTCGATTAACGCGACACAACCACCGGTAATCGATGCGGTACGTGTACCGCCGTCTGCCTGAATCACGTCGCAGTCAATTTTGATCGTGTTCTCGCCTAGTCGCTTCATATCGACAGTGGCCCGTAACGCACGGCCGATCAAACGCTGAATTTCTTGTGTACGCCCGCCCTGCTTACCACGCGCGGCTTCGCGGTCCATGCGGCTGCCTGTTGAGCGTGGCAACATGCCGTACTCTGCAGTTACCCATCCCTTGCCGCTGCCTTTTAGAAAACGTGGCACGCCCTGCTCGACGCTCGCGGTACACAACACTTTAGTATTGCCGAATTCGACAAGAACGGAGCCCTCGGCGTGCATCGTGTAGTCGCGTGTGATTTTAACGTCACGAAGTTGATCGGCTTGGCGTTGGCTTGGTCGGGCTAGGTCTGTCATAGCGAGGTCTGTCATAAAGTGTCCGTAAACTGGCGTAAATCAGAGAAGGTGGCATTGGTGATGCCGTAAAAGTCGCGCGAATTATCGCGCAATCGGGCGACTAACGCGAGCCGCGAAGGCTGCGTGTGCTCTAGCGACATGATTATTGTGATGACGGACAACCCACGCAAGTTGGGTTATGCTCATCACTTAATCCGCACACGGAGATCGACCATGGTCCAAAGTATGACCGCCTTCACTCGCCAACAGCTCGATCGAGACTACGGTTCGCTCGCGTGGGAGATACGCTCTGTGAACCATCGCTACCTCGAGGCGAGTGTGCGCGTACCCGAAAGTTTTCGCGCCCTCGAAAACACGGTGCGCGATGCACTGCGCAAACAGCTTAATCGCGGCAAGGTAGAGTGTCAGCTCAGATTTCAGACCGAGGCGGCCGACGGAGCGCCGGTTAGCAAGATAAATGTAGATAAGGAACTGGTTAAACAGCTAATCGAAGCCGGCGATGTAATTGGCTCGCTCGCGCCGGATACAGCAAAGCTTTCGACCGCCGAATTGCTGCGTTGGCCTGGTATAATTGGCACGGCCGAATTGGACAAAAATGCCCTCGAGCATGACGCACTTGAGCTGTTTGCGGTTGCATTGAAAGATCTCATCGCGACGCGCGAACGCGAGGGCGCCGAGCTCAGTGAATTTATCGGTGAGAGAATAGACGCGATACGAGCAATCGTCGCCGACGTGCGATTGATGATGCCGGACATATTAGCGAAACAGCGCGAAACCCTGTTAGCCAAAATTGCCGAGATCGATATCGAAATCGATCCAACGCGTCTCGAGCAAGAAGTCGCACTGCTTACGCAGAAAGCCGATATAGACGAAGAGCTCGACCGCCTTGGCGCACACGTCAACGAAGTCGAACGTGTTTTGCGCAGCGATGATCAGATGGGTCGACGCCTAGACTTTTTGATGCAGGAGCTTAATCGCGAGGTGAACACCCTGTCGTCGAAATCGATTGTCGTTGAGTCTACTCGTAGTGCAGTGGATCTTAAGGTGCTGATAGAGCAGATGCGCGAGCAGATTCAGAATATCGAATAAGGCGTTTCAGTGAAAAGTCCAATGTGTCGGTTCTTCAGTCAGCGTGATAACCGTAAATAGACACTGTCTGGGGTCTAATCAAGATCAGCCGCCGAATGCCGCTCCGCCACTTGCTCGTCCTCTGGGCCCCACACTTTATTCACGCGCTTGCCGCGTTTGACGGCAGGTCTCGCGTCGATTTGATGCGCCCACCTCACGACATTTTTATAGCTTGCAACCGACAGAAACTCGGAGGCTGCATATAAATCATGGATCACTAAGGCGCCGTACCATGCAAACACAGCCATGTCGGCGATCGTGTATTCGTCGCCGCATAAATAGTCGTTATCGCATAGCACGCGATCGAGCACATCGAGCTGGCGCTTGACCTCCATACTAAAACGATCGATCGGGTATTCGAATTTCTCAGGTGCGTAGGCGTAGAAATGCCCGAAGCCGCCGCCAAGATAAGGTGCGCTGCCCATTTGCCACATCAACCACGAATGGCATTCGGTGCGGCCCTTTAAGTCTTTGGGCACAAACGCGCCAAACTTTTCGGCAAGGTAGAGTAAAATAGAGCCCGACTCGAATACGCGGATACCGGTTTCGGTGTCGAGCAGCGCGGGGATTTTAGAATTAGGGTTGATCGCGACAAACCCACTGCTGAACTGCGAGCCTTCGGTGATGTTGATCAAGAAAGCGTCGTATTCGGCGTCTTTGCCGAGCGCGAGCAATTCCTCGAGCATGATCGTTACCTTAACCCCGTTCGGCGTGCCGAGTGAATGCAGCTGCAGGGGGTGTTCGCCTACCGGCAACGCCTTGTCGTGTGTCGCGCCTGCAATGGGCCGGTTGATTTTGCTAAAGCGGCCACCGTTTCCTGCGTCCCATGTCCATACTTTCGGTGGGGTATAAGTAGGCGGGGTATAAGTTGAGTTCGTCATGGGTGTCCTCTTGGTGCTGGGCTCTTTTGAGCGAATGGCATGGCGCTGCCTGAGCAAGCCCGTGTTGAGGGTAACTCTATTCTATTTCGCCGTAACAGCACTACCTCTCAGGATAAAAGGCGTTGGCTAGCGCAATAAAAAAGCCGACCCCACTGGGATCGGCTTTTAGATGAGAAATGTATTCCGAAAGAGGGACTACATAGATGGAATCAGCACCGTGTCGATCACGTGAATGACGCCGTTTGATGTTTCGATATCGGCGGTCACTACGTTCGCGCCGTTGACTGTTACGCCGTCGGTCGCATCGATCGCTAGATTCATGCCTTGTACTGTAGCAGCTTCAAGCGCTTTGCCTGCGATGTCAGCCGCCATCACCTTACCTGGCAATACGTGGTAGGTAAGAATTCCGGCAAGTGTCGCAACATTTTCAGGCTTCAGCAGATTTTCTACTGTACCGGCTGGCAGTGCAGCAAACGCTGCGTCTGTTGGCGCAAATACGGTGAAAGGGCCTTCGCCTTTAAGCGTGTCGACCAAGCCAGCCGCCTGAACAGCAGCGACGAGCGTGTTGAATGAACCAGCCTCGACAGCTGTGTCGACGATGTCTTTAGCATGCCCGCCACCGTGGTGGTCGGCAAGTGATACAGTTGAGAATAAAGTAAAGCTTAGAGCGATGAACAACGTGCGTAGTGTGTTAATCATCTTACGTTTCCTTGGGAAAGATTTTGGATGGTGCCACAGTCATACGCTGCAAATATAACATTGGATTAGGGGTCAGAACCCTTTTTTGAGACTCCTTTTTTGAATGCCACCTGACCAAATCCCAATTCTCTGGTATAAACGAGCTTCAACCTCAGGTTCGCAAGAAGGAGATAAACATGAATAATACCAGATGCTTAGTTTGCTCGATACTTACGGCAACACTGACGCTCGTTGCTGCAGGTACTACTTTCGCTCAGCGTCCCGATCTAAACGGGACGTTCACTAATATGTCGCTAACCGGCCTTTCGCGCCCCGAGGGCGTAGAGCCGCTGGTCGTGAATGCCGATCTTGCGCAGCAGATCGCTGACGGCACACCGATTGCGGGCCTAGATCCAGGTGAACTCGATGCCTCAGATACAGAAACAGAAGACGGGGCGCCACCGGCAGGCAGTGTCGATTTTGGCCTTCGTGGCTACAATTCGTTTTGGACTGACCCGGGCTCGCAATTAGCAATGGTGATGGGCGAGTTCCGCACATCGTATGTAATAGATCCACCTAACGGTCAGATTCCGCGCCTAGCCGAGCCCTTGTATGATCTGAATCGCAAAAACTTTGGCTACCGTTACCTTACAGGCATTGGCGATAGCTCAGGTCCAGAGGCGCTGCCTCTCGCAGAGCGCTGCCTAATTGGCTTCGGCAACACGGCTGGACCAGGCATGATGGGCACGCTGTATAACAGCACCTATCAGTTTGTTCAAACCGATGATCATGTGATGATTTCGGTAGAAATGGCACACGATGCACGCATAGTGCCGACGTTTGCTAGCGCCGCAGAAGCCCGAGCTAATCGACGTCCGGCCGAACTCGAACAATGGTTCGGCGACTCGGTTGGCTGGTACGAAGGTGAGACGCTTATCGTCGAAACGGTCAATATTAAGCCGTTACAGATGGAGCAGAGTTCGGTACCAATTTCGCCTACTGGCGTGATCACAGAGCGCTTTACCAAGTATAGTCCTACCGAAATCGTTTACCAGTTTTCGGTTAATGACCCCAATCTCTACAGCCAGCCTTGGACGGCTGAGCTAAGCTTCCATGCCACCGATGGCCGTATGTACGAGTACGCATGTCATGAGGGCAACTATGCAATGCCGGGAATTTTAGCGGGTGCAAGGCGCGCGGAGAGAGAGGCTAGCGCTAATTAAGTATTGGTTTTGAAGAAGGCTTGACTTGGGTGCGACCGATTTGCCCTACACTCTAAAGCCGTTCTAGCGGATAATGGAGTCCTTAGCAAAAAAGAGTAACTCCATGTCAGCGCAAGCCTCAAAAGCCACACTGTTTATTGTTACCGCACCTTCAGGTGCCGGCAAGACTAGCCTCGTTAAGGCGCTTGTCGACAGCACCGAGTCGTTGCGCGTCTCGGTGTCGCATACAACGCGAGCGCCTCGCGAAGGCGAGGTCGACGGCGTTAACTATCATTTTGTCGACAAAGCGGCCTTTGCCGCGATGCGTGAATCGGATGAGTTTTTTGAGAGCGCCGAGGTCTATGGCAATTTTTACGGCACCTCCAAAACCTGGGTAAACGAGCAGCTCGCGCTGGGTATCGACGTCATTTTAGAGATTGACTGGCAAGGTGCGGCACAAGTCCGCGCGCAGCATCCCGCCGCGTGTTCGATATTCATACTTCCTCCCTCACTCGAGGCACTCACGCAGCGGCTTACCGGGCGCGGGCAGGATGATGCCGAAACGATTGCGCTCCGCATGCAACAAGCGGTCGCCGAGATTTCGCATGTGAAAGAAGCCGACTATATTGTAGTGAATGACGATTTCGACGTGGCTTTAGCTGAGCTTAGAACGATTATTGTGTCGCAGCGACTTGGCGCCGAGGTGCAATCGCAGCGTCTTGAGGCAATGCTCAGCGTGCTTCTTAATGGCTAGTTGATGATCTATTTTATGGCCTGTTGATGAGCTATTGATAAGCTGTTAACGACTTATTGATGGCCTAGGGCAATTTAACTCGCTGATTTGACTGAAAAGACTGCAATTTCGCGCAACATTGCGTAAAATCGTTGACCCGCTGGAAATTAACTCGGCGGATCCTAAAAGACTAAATTCGGGGCATGCCCTCACAATGGTATAAGGTACTGAAATGGCTCGCATTACTGTAGAAGACTGCTTAGACAACGTAGACAATCGCTTCGAGCTCGTCATGGTGTCGAGCAAGCGCGCCCGTCAAATCCAAACGGGCGGCAAAGACCCGATGGTCGCCGCAGACAACGATAAGCCTACGGTTATTGCCCTGCGCGAAATTGCCGAGGGACACGTCAACGCCGACATTTTGAAGGCAAAGCCACGTAGCGAAATGCAAGAAATCGATATGAAAGCCGAAGTGAACGCGCTTGCCGAAGCCGAAGCGGCTATTGAAGCAGCTGCCGCCGACGTGATCCTTGCAGACGGTGCTGAGGAAGTGAGCGGCGATCAAGCGGCGGCCGAAGAAGTAGAAGACTAGAGGGTTGAGTCGAAAGCGTACCCCGCTGATCGAGAACACGGTGGGTCTACAAAAGTAGGCCTTTAGGAGGGAGTGTTAAGTGCCCATCACAGCCATCGCCCCACCCGTTGATAATATCGACACGCTGGCGTCGGGCCTCTCTTCATACCTCAATCGCGACCAGGTTAACGGCATCCGCCGCGCCTATTACTATGCCGAGCAAGCGCATGAGGGCCAATTTCGTCGCAGCGGCGAACCTTATGTTACCCATCCTTTAGCCGTTGCCGGCATTTTGTGCGAAATGCACATGGACCCGCAGAGCCTTATGGCCGCAATGCTCCACGATGTTATCGAAGACACCGGCATCACTAAAACTGCCATTAAGTCGCAGTTCGGCACCAGCGTAGCCGATCTCGTCGACGGCGTGAGCAAGCTCAACAAGATGACTTTCTCGAGCCGCGCCGAGGCGCAGGCCGAAAACTTTCAGAAGATGGCGATGGCAATGGCCAAAGACCTGCGGGTTATTTTGGTTAAAATCGCCGATCGCCTTCACAATATGCGCACGCTCGAAGTGCTCACCCCCGAAAAAAGACGCCGCGTCGCGCGCGAGACGCTCGACATTTATTCGCCGATCGCAAATCGACTTGGTATGAACAATGTGCGCGTCGAGTTCGAAGAGCTTGGCTTCAACGCACTCTATCCAATGCGCGCTCGACGCATAGACGCCGCAGTAAAGTCGATTAGAGGCAACCGCAAAGAGATCATCACCAAAATCCAAACCTCGATCGAGGCTTGCCTCGAACGCGAAGGGCTGGTTGGCCGCTGCAGTGGACGTGAAAAACACCTGTACAGCATCTACGAAAAAATGCGCAGCCAGCGTAAATCGTTTTCCGAAATTATGGACGTGTACGCGTTCAGAATCGTCGTCGATAAGGCAGACACCTGCTATCGCGTGCTTGGCGCCGTGCACAGTTTGTACAAGCCCGTGCCAGGACGTTTTAAAGATTACATTGCGATCCCTAAAGCGAACGGCTATCAGTCGCTGCACACGTCGTTGTTTGGTATGCACGGTGTGCCTATCGAGATTCAGATTCGTACCGAAGAAATGGAGGCGATGGCAAATAACGGCATCGCCGCGCACTGGCTTTATAAGTCGAACGAAGACCTGCCGGGTAACGCGCACGGCCGCGCGCGCGAATGGGTAAACGGCCTGCTCGAATTGCAGAAACACGCGGGTAATTCACTCGAGTTTATCGAGAACGTAAAAATCGATCTGTTCCCCGATGAGATTTACGTCTTTACGCCCAAAGGCACGATTTTCGAATTGCCGAGCGGTTCAACCGCCGTGGATTTCGCGTATGCAATTCACACCGACGTGGGCAACTCTTGTGTCGCCTGTCGGATTAGCCGCCGCCTCGCGCCGTTAAGCGAGCCGCTACAAAGTGGCCAGACTGTTGAAATTATTACTGCGCCCGGCACGCAGCCGAATCCAGCGTGGTTAAGTTTTGTTGTGACGGGCAAGGCACGCAGCAATATTCGCCACTATTTAAAGAACCAAAAAGTGTCTGAGTCTGTCGCGCTCGGCAGGCGGCTACTTACCAAAGCACTCGCGGGCTTTGGCACGACGATCGAAGAGTTGGCGCCCTCGAATATCGACTCGGTACTTAAACAAACTCAGATCGAATCGCTCGACGACTTACTCGCCGAGATTGGCCTAGGCAATCGCATGTCGTTTATGGTCGCGCAGCGGCTGAGCGACAACGATGAACTGAGTGCGGTGGATGCCGTTGAAGAGTCTAACCGCCAAGGCTCGATAGAGATCCGCGGCTCCGAAGGCATGGTGATGAGCTATGCAAAGTGCTGCCATCCGATTCCTGGCGATCCTATTGTCGGGCATATCAGCACCGGCCGCGGCATGGTGATTCATACCGAGGACTGCAACAACATCGCCGAAATAATCGACGATCCCGAGAAGTGTGTGTCGGTGCGCTGGGATCCGGATGTGAAAGGCGAGTTCTCGGTTGAGCTGCGTGTTGAGCTCGAGAATCAGCGCGGCATTATTGCCACACTCGCAACAACCATTACCGGCTGCGAGGCAAACATCGAACGCATTTCGACTGTCGAGCGCGATGCGCGCTTCAGCATCGTTAACCTCTCACTCAATGTCCGCAATCGTGTACATCTGGCACGCGTTTTAAAGAAGGTGCGACTCATTCGGTCGGTGCTTAAAGTGACGCGCGTTAAGAGTCGCAAGGTTCGCAAAACGATTAAGAGTATTTTAGGCGCTAACGACTAGTTAGCGCTCGCCATTTCGCCTATCCATTATCTATTCCCAAGGTATTAACTATGTCGACGCTAGAACCGATTCAAACCGCCGCGGCACCAGCCGCTATTGGTCCGTATTCGCAGGCGATTAAGTCTGGTCAGATGGTTTTCCTCTCGGGCCAAATCCCTTTGCTGCCAGAGACAATGGAGGTAGTCGAAGGTGGTATCGAGGCACAAACTCATCAGGTATTTAAAAACCTAATCGCGGTTTGTACAGCAGCTGGTGGCTCGCTCGCACACGCAGCGAAGCTGACTATTTATCTAACCGACCTTGGCGACTTTGCCGCGGTTAATGCCATCATGGCAGAGTATTTTACCGAGCCTTATCCTGCGCGCGCGACTATACAAGTGTCGGCTCTGCCCAAAGGCGTCACTGTCGAAATAGACGCGGTGCTCTGTCTCTAATAGTCTGCAAGCAACCTGAGCGAGCCCCAGTATGTTGAAGATCATCGAGGCTAAAAGCCCATGAGCTCGGCAACCACCGGCGGGCTTGGCAAAGAAACCGCGATTGCTGCAATAGCGCCTAAGCCACGGAGCCTCGACGCTATGTCGCCTGCGCGGCTAAAAGGCGTTGGACCCGCGCTCGAGAAAAAGCTTGCCGCTATTGGCATCACGTCGATTCAAGATCTGCTGTTTCATTTGCCGTTGCGATATGAAGACCGCACGCGCATTACCCTTGCCGCGCGCGCACAGATAGGCGAATACATGCAGTTTGAGGGCGAGGTGACGAGCTGCGACCTGCAGTTTGGCAAACGCCGAAGTCTTCGCTGCAGCCTCAGGGATTCGTCGGGCAGCATGACGCTACGATTCTTTCATTTTAGCGCTGCGCAAAAAGACTCGCTTACGGTTGGCACACAACTGCGTGTTTACGGCGAGGTGAAACACGGTCGCGCGGGTTTTGAACTCTTCCATCCAGAATACAAACCTCTGTCGCAGGCCAACCAAGAGGTGTCTGACACCCTAACGCCAATCTACCCAACTACCGAGGGACTCATGCAGCCTAGGCTGCGGAGTATTATCGGACAAGCGGTAGAGTTAGTCGTTGGTAAAGACGCTATCGAAGATTACCTGCCCGCAACCCTTGTGGCTAAATTTAATCTTGCTAGCCTCACCGAGGCGATTAAACAGATTCATCGGCCGACTGCCGATGCCTTCGGCGGTTGGGATCGCGATGCACCTAACCCCGGACGCGATCGTCTCGCGTTCGAAGAGCTGCTCACGCACCGACTGAGTCTGCGCCGTTTGCGAGATGACACGGCTGCGAAGGCAGCGCCGCAGTTTGTTAGCGAGAATCAACTCATTCGCGGCTTTCTGTCAGCGCTGCCTTTTGATTTAACCGGCGGGCAGCAACGCGCTTTCGCTGAGATAAGCGAAGACCTCGCGCGGCCCACGCCGATGCTGCGCCTCTTGCAAGGCGACGTAGGCTCGGGAAAAACCGTTGTTGCGGCGCTGTCGGCACTGCGTGCTATCGACGCGGGCTATCAAGTTGCGCTGATGGCGCCGACCGAGATTCTGGCCGAACAACATGCGGTTAATTTTAGGCAGTGGTTCGAGCCGCTCGGTATAGAGGTCGGCTGGCACAGCGGTAAGCAGAAGGGCAAACCACGTGCCGAACAGCTCGAGCGAGTGTCCACCGGTTTCTGCCAGATCCTTGTCGGCACGCACGCGCTTTTTCAGGGCGAGGTAAGCTACGCGAAGCTCGGACTTATTATTATTGACGAACAGCACCGCTTTGGCGTGCAGCAGCGGCTTGCGCTGCGTGAGAAAGCAGCGTCGATGAATATTAATCCGCATCAGCTCGTGATGACGGCGACACCTATACCGCGCACACTCGCGATGAGTGCCTACGCAGATTTGGACAATTCGATTATCGATGAACTTCCCCCGGGACGAACGCCGGTTAACACGCTGATTGTGTCGAACGAACGTCGGGGCGAGGTGGTCGAGCGAATCGCGGCGGCCTGCGAAAATCGGAGCCAAGCCTATTGGGTGTGTACTTTAATCGACGAGTCTGAGGTGTTGCAGTGTCAGGCTGCCGAGGTAACTGCACAGCAACTCGCTGAGCAACTGCCGGAGGTGCGAGTTGGCTTGGTACACGGACGCATGAAGCCTGTTGAGAAGGCCGAGGTGATGGCGAGCTTCAAAGCCGCCGAAATAGATTTGCTCGTCGCCACAACCGTCATCGAAGTAGGAGTCGATGTGCCGAATTCGAGTCTCATGGTCATCGAAAATCCCGAGCGGTTGGGTCTTGCGCAGCTTCATCAGCTGCGCGGACGCGTGGGCCGCGGTTCAATAAAAAGCCATTGTATTTTGCTCTATCAAAGTCCACTTTCGCGCAACGGCAAAGAACGTCTCGGCGTGATGCGCGAGAGTAACGATGGCTTTTATATTGCCGAGAAAGACTTAGAGTTACGCGGACCCGGACAGGTGCTAGGCACCGCACAAACCGGCCTCATGGAGTTTCGCATTGCCGATCTCGTTCGCGACGCGGCTATGCTCGACGATGTTAAGGATGCGGCAGACCATGTGCTCGGCCATCATCCGCAGGTGGTCGATTCACTCGTGAGGCGCTGGCTCGGCGAGAATATTCATTACGCGAATGTCTAGGCTTTTGTCTTAAGTGCGTCGTTGCATGTGACGCCTTGGGGCTTATAATCGCGCTTCGATATTCAATGTGGCCGTAAAAATGCAGCAAGAATCGCAGCACGCTAAGCAAACTAAAGGGCGATTAATCTCCCCGCTTCGTCGCTTTCAGAGCAAACTCCCGGCGCTGTTAAAACTTATGCGCGTCGATCGTCCGATTGGCATTTTGCTTCTGTTATGGCCGACCCTAGGTGCGCTGTGGATAGCAAGCGGCGGTTTCCCGCGACTCGATCTGCTTCTCATCTTTTCACTTGGCACCGCGGTAATGCGTTCGGCGGGTTGCTGTATAAACGATTTTGCCGATGCGAAGATCGACGGCAACGTGGCGCGCACGCAAGCGCGTCCGCTGGCGACCGGCGAGCTTACGCGACGCGATGCTATCGCCGCCTTCGTCGCGCTTTCATTGATCGGTTTTATTCTTGTGCTCTTCACAAATCGTGAGACGATCATGCTGTCATTTGGCGCAGTTGCCCTAGTTGCGCTCTATCCGTTTATGAAGCGCATCACACATCTGCCTCAGCTCGTTCTCGGCATCGCCTATTCGTGGGGAATACTGATGGCGTTCACCGCGGTGCAAACGCAAATACCGCCCGCGGCTTATCTTCTGTTTATCGCCAACTGCCTGTGGACTGTCGCCTACGACACCCAATATGCGATGGTTGATAGAGAATACGATTTGAAGATTGGTGTGAAGTCTACTGCGATTCTTTTTGGCGACGCCGATCGCGCGATGATCGGTGCGTTGCAAGGACTGGTGCTACTTGCGTGGTGGCTTGCTGGCGCCCAGTTCGAGTTAGGGGCTGGCTATTATCTCGGTGTCGGCGTGGCAGCACTGCTGTTTGTCTACCATCAGTTTCTGATACGAGACCGACTGCCGGAGCCCTGCTTTAAGGCGTTTTTGCATAATAACTGGGTAGGCGTGGCGATTTTTGTCGGCGTGGTGCTGGGGGTATAGAGCTGTCTCTTATACACATCTGACGCTGCCGACGAATAGAGAGGTGTAGA
>OJFS01000268.1_pt1 | contig 22882 bp, 17 predicted proteins | sample 1594231 | NCBI WGS metagenome assembly OJFS01 (sample SAMN05416847, study PRJEB24817) | seawater metagenome | isolation source: Sea water | place: Canada:Atlantic | collected 2013-07
GAGATAGGAGTCCGTCTCGTGGGCTCGGAGATGTGTATAAGAGACAGACCTCACCCCAAGTGGGATGAGCGACCTGTTGCGTTAATCGTCTTAGAGCCGGGTAAAGAAGTTACCCAAAAGCAAGTACTAGCACATTGCGAAACAGCCTTTGCTAAATGGCAGCTGCCAGACGAAGTACTCTACATAGACGCTATTCCATTAACCTCTACCGGCAAAATGGACAAGAAAGTGGTCAGAGCTGATTTGGACGCAAAAGGCTATAAACTACCTTCGCTGCGCGCCTAGTTTAGGCGGACTTATAAAGCGGCAATTGTTGTTGGACACACAGCCTATTTCTAATGCCAGTGAGCGCTGGCGTTAGGGCAGTTGTTAGGGCAGGTGTTAGAGAAGGCCTTAGAGCTTGCCTTAGAGCTTGCCTTAGAGGAGGCGTTAGGCCTGTATTAGGCTGTTGCTTGTATTGGGGCTAATAAGTTCTAGCCAAACTAAGAAAAGGCTCGGCGTTCTGCGTTGGGCCTTTTTTATACGGATAATTGTATCTGTATCGCCTATACAGGGGCAGTAATTGCCAGGGCCGATATGGGGCAAGCGACGGGCAAAGAAACGGGCAAAGAAACGAAGAAAGAAATGGCCAAAAAAATGGGGAAAGAAAATGTTTGATGATCAAAGTATCGACGCTTTAACAGAGTTACAAATGCCAGAGTCTTTGGTGCCGCACAAACACAGCGCCGACCCTTTTGCCTGCCCATGCTGCGCCAACGTATTTTCCGAAACCCTGCGACTAACTGATACAGACCTCAGCGAGCACGCTAAAGGGCTGCCGCCAGGCCAGCGAAGCATAGGTACGCCAATGTTGGTGACCAACGCACACATCATCACAATGGATGCGAGTCAGCCCAATGCAGACGCCATGATTGTAGTGGACGGCAAAATACAGTGGGTGGGTATGCAAGCGGACGTGCCAGAAGAACACAATGAACTTAAGCGGTTAGACCTTAAAGGCAAAATTGTGGTGCCCGGATTTGTTGAACCACATATGCACTTGCCGCCTCTAGCCATGCTGCATAGTTTTTCCAATATCGGTCCGAATAAATTCGACACAGCGGCCGATGCATTAGGGCAGCTAAAAGCAGACGCTACCAACACACCGAAAGGTGAATGGGTGGTGGGACGTCAATTTGACCCGTCACTGCAGCAAGGCCCAGACTATTTAACCCGGCAAATGCTGGACGAAGTAAGTATTGACCACCCCGTATTTGTCTACAACGCGTCACTGCATTTGGGTTACTGCAACAGTGTTGCAATTGAACTGGCTGGGCTAGATGAGAATACCCCGGACCCACAGGGCGCAGAGTTAGGTCGTGATGCTGACGGAAAACCTAATGGTGTGCTGAAAGCGGGGCCAGCAATGGCGTTGGTCGTACGCCACAATACTAAGCTAAAAGAACAGAATTTGGCGGAAGCCTGCCTAAGCGTCTTTAATTCTGCCAATGAAGTAGGCATTACCACTCTGTGCGATCAAGGCACTGGTATGTTCCAAGGCCCAAAAGAATTAGATCTATATCAAAGCCTCCATGACAGCGGTCGTATGACCGCGCGTTTTCGTTACTGTGTTTCACAAGCCGCTGCAAAGCGCTGGGACGAAATTGGCTTAACCTGGGGCGAAGGTGACGAATGGGTGCGCCGAACCGGCTGGAAAATAGTATCCGACGGATCTAACCAAGGCCGCACAGGTTTACAGCGCGAGGCTTTTGTTGGCTCCGATGCCAAAGGCATGGCCTATATAGAAAAAGACGAGTTAGATGAGGCGGTAGAAAAGCGCCTACGCGAAGGTTGGGCGGTGTGCGTGCATGCCAATGGCGATGCGGCCATTGATCGCGTGTTAGATGCATTCAGCAAAGCCAAGGCCAAAGGCTTAGACCCAGCGGCCCAGCGCTGCCGCATTGAGCATTGCAGCATATTGCACGACGATCAAATTGAAAAAATAGCCGAGCTAGGGTTATCACCCAGTTTTTTAATTGGCCACGTACATTATTGGGGCAAGGCTTTTGTTGAAGACATATTTGGCCCAGAAAAAGCAGCAAAGTTGGATCGTACAGGCGCTTGCGAGGATCGGGGTATCCGTTGGACCATTCATTCGGATGACCCTGTGACCGAAATGAATCCACTGCGGTGTATGGAAAACGCGGTAACAAGGACCATGTGGCGGTCAGATCAACTGTTGTCGCCAGAAGAACGCGTACCCGCTGCTGCGGCGTTGCGCGCTGTGACCATTGATGCCGCTTGGCAATGCCACTCAGATCATGAGGTAGGTAGCTTAGAGACAGGTAAGTTCGCGGATTTTTTAGTGTTAGATAAAGATCCGTTAACCGTTGCCCCAGAACAACTAGGCGCAATACAAGTGTTGGAGACTTGGGTTAATGGCGAACAGGTGTTCGCTCGGACATAGAAATATGAATTGCCCCTAAAAAATTGATTAGCCTCGTTTTGTAACCCCAAGATGTCCTATCCACACTTGTCCACGGCCCTGACCCGCAGTAATTGCCCTGATTTTTGAGGTTTCTCTTTGCTGCCCGCTCACTTTTTGTGAACTAGTTCACATTTTTAGAAATTACGTTGTTTTTTAAGCGCCTATTTCGTCTCTTTTTGTCCCAATTTTTTCATTTGTCCACGCCTAGTCGTGGACGGTGCACCTCCTATGTTTTTAGGTTTTTTTTCTGACTAATTTGTTTTTACGGCGGCATATATATGCCTTCCAACACACCATCCCATTCACTCACATGCCAGCCGTTACCCCTCTGGTTTGGTCCTTTGCCACTCCACGCTTCTGCTGGCGTTCCCCCATTTAGGTTTTGGTGGGGGCGAACATGGTTGTACCAGTTTCTGAAGATATGCAGGCTGGATGTCATTTCATCGGCGGGGATGATTACTTGTTTGGTGTGTTGTTTTAAAGTGCCAAAGAACCTTTCAATTCTTCCATTTTGCCAAGGGCAGGCTACCTCAGTGGTTTGGTGTTTTATGCCTAAAAACCATAAACCGAAGCGGAACAGTTTGGAGGTAAAACACGCTTCATTGTCTGTGCGTAGAGATTTAGGTTGTCCGTATTGCTCTATGAGGTTCAGTAATGCCCGCAGCAGTGCAATGCTGGTTTTGCGCCGCACAGACATTAAGCCGATACACGCTCTGGTGCCTGCATCTATACAACCCAATAGCCTGTGGGGTTGGTTATTGTTGTCTTTGATCTGGGTTAAATCCATTTGCCAGAGTGTGTACCGGGGAATAGGGGCAGGGGGCTTTGCTTTGATGCGCCTGCGCTCTAACAACACTTCATGTTTGTAGCGAGACAGGGTTTTATAAACCCAAGACTTGCTGACGGTCATGCCTTTGGAGGTGGCATATAGCCGGTTAAAAACAAAGGCCAACTTGTGCCCGCTGTTGTGTAGGCATTTTTTGTTTAGGCGGTTTTTGTGTAGGCGAGTATTGCTTATTTAAGTATGTATTGAATTGCTCGTTTCAAGTTAGCAGCGACGCCAGTATTAGCAGACGGCTGCTAATACTGGCGTCGCTGGCGTGATTGAACCTTCTATCGGCGCAACACTGCCCAGCGCTTTGCTGGCTTTGCCCTTGTTACAGACTTACTACTGATTCATATACGCGGCTACTCGCTGATCTATGTTTTGACGTAGGTTCATGTGGAACAGACTGTAGTCGTATACGTGGTAGTTGCCGGGTCCGAATGCCATGAGCGTATATTTGTCTGATTTAACCTCAGAGATAATCAGTTGGCCATTGTTGCATTTAGCGTCGGTGACCCCTGGTTCAATTCCCCCCCCAGCCATAAAAACAACGCCGCCGAGATTTTCTTCAAAGCCCGCCTGCTTTTCATCAACTTGCCATGTGAGCGGGTTTACGCAGATGTCGCCAGGTGTGCCAAGAATTACGTCAGCACCTTGGGTGTTGGTATTCCAGGAAACCTGGCAGTTGATTTGCTCCGGGGAGGTGCAAATATCCAGACCATTGCTGCCGTCCAAGGAAAAGCCTATTGGGTAGGCGGCAACCAATCGTTGGGCCAGATCAGTGCCGACAATTTCTTCCTTAATAAGTCTGTCCGAGTGGAAAGAACCTTGGCTATGCCCGGCCAAAATGAAAGGCCGCCCCTCATTGTGGTTTTCAATAAAGTACTTGAATGCGGTTTTGACATCGCTATAAGCCAGTTCTAATGCTTGTTCACCATTTTTGACTTCGCTTGTGTCAGTAAAACTGTACAAGGTGGCTTGGCGGTAGCGTGGTGCATAAACGTCGCAGCAGCCATTGAACACACTGGCTTGGTCACGCATAACCCATGAATCGGTGATTTCATTTGCGCGTTCGTTGTCTAGCGGCTGGTTCCAATTGCTGGGGGAGATGAAAGTAGTTGGGTGAACGAAGAAAACGTCTACTGCTACTTTTGAATTAGTATCCAAGGTCAGTCCAGTTGGTATGACATCGGCGGAGTCTTCGCGGTTGGGTAAGGCAGCCCAATTTGTATCGTTAGTGTAGTCTGGCGCAGCAGCAGGTGCTAGATCAGCAAAATCATGACCGGGTGCCATGTAATAAAAACCCACGGCCATCATTAATGGTCCGCGATAAATGAAACCGAATACACCCAGTACGACGACCAGTGCGCCTAGGCCAATTAGAAACTTTTTCATATATAGACTCCCCTCTATGTTTTGTTCAGTTCATTTGTTGGTGTAGCGTTACATCTCTCTGTTACTTAGCAGATATCTGACTGTTACCTGCTGATAGTCTATATGTTGCGCCGGTCTCTTATCAGTGAAACCGGCTTTTCCATCAATGGTCGTACAAGTACTATTGCCTGTGGTAGGTCAGGGCTTGACCGAAAGGTCCGGGTTGTACGCTGCCGTCTGAGTAACGCAGATGGCCGTTTACCCAGGTTTTATCAATACGATGACTGAATTTGTGTCCTTCGAAGGGACTCCAACCGCACTTGCTTAAAATGGGCATTTCTACATGTTCGCTGTCTGGTGAAACCAATATCAGGTCGGCAAAATAGCCTTCACGGATAAATCCGCGTTCTGCAACCTGATACAAAATGGCAGGCGCATGGGCAGTTTTATGGACTATTTGCTCAATGCTAAATGTGCCGTCAGTTACTCTATCTAACAGAGAAATAACGGCATGTTGTACCAATGGCAGTCCCGCTGGTGCTGTTGAATACTTGCGGCCTTTTTCTTCCCAAGTGTGTGGGGCATGGTCTGTTGCAATAACATCTATACGATCCTCGGCAACTGCTTTAAGCAAGGCTGCTTGGTCTGCTGGTGTTTTGATTGCTGGGTTACATTTGATCAGTGCGCCTTTTTCAGCGTAGTCATCGGAGTTAAAGAATAGATGGTGCACACAAGCTTCTGCGGTAATTCGTTTACTCTCAATTGGACCTTTGTCAAACAGGTCTAATTCCTTGGCGGTAGTTAAGTGCAGTACATGTAGTTTTGTACCGTGCTTTCTGGCTAAGCCTACGGCCAGAGAGCTGGAGGCATAACAGGCTTCCACAGAACGAATATTGGGGTGTTCAGAGAAGGGGATGTCTTCGCCCCATTTTGCTGTGGCTGCGGCCTCGGCTTCCAAAATCATAGGCGTACTTTCACAGTGGGTGGCCACCAATAGCGAGGTGGCTGCAAAAATGCCCTCTAGGGTTGCAGTATTGTCTACCAACATATTGCCGGTGCTTGCGCCCATAAAAATCTTTACGCCACAGGTTAGGCTGGTGTCTACGCTTTTAACCGCTTCTAAGTTGTCGTTGGTGGCGCCCAGATAAAAACCGTAATTAGATGCCGAGCATTTAGAGGCTCTGTCGCGCTTGTCTATCAGCGCTGCTTGAGAAATTGTCAGTGGATTACAGTTGGGCATTTCCATATAACTGGTAATGCCTCCCGCTACTGCCGCTGCAGATTCTGTGGCTATAGTGCCTTTGTGCTCTAGGCCGGGCTCACGAAAATGCACTTGGTCGTCGATCATGCCTGGCAGTAAATAGGCACCTTTGGCATCTATGGTTTCGCAATTCTCAGGCGCGGGTACATTAATGCCCTTAATGCGTTCGCCCTCTATAACGACATTACCTTCAATAATGGTGCCTTCATTGACGATACGCGCATTGACTATTTGATAGTTCATAATTTAATTCTGACCTCTGCTTCTATTTCTACAGGTACGTTAAAGGGTAGTTCCGCCATGCCTACGGCAGAGCGGCTGTGTGCGCCAACCTCGGGTCCAAAGACATCCAAAATAAGATTAGAGCAGCCGTTAATGACGCCCGGCAGTTGATTAAAGCCAGGCGCGGTGTTGACCATACCAAAAACGCGTAACCAACTGGCGACGCGATCTAAATTACCAATACTTGCCTTAATGCTGGCGATGAGGCCTAGACCTACTTGACGGGCAATTTCGTTGGCCTGTTCGGGGTCTATTTCTGCGCCTACTTTGCCAAGCGCTTTGCTCATTTTACCGTCGAGATCAGTGGGTACGTGTCCAGATAAATATAAATGCGTGCCATCTATTCGCACCAAGTCGAAGGGTAGGTGTCCGGTGTCCATGGGCTTGGGCAAGACTAAGCCCATGTCTTTAATGCGCTGTTCAACACTCATGCGTTTCTCTCAATTTTACGGCTCAATGACGGCGGCGGTACTGACGCCAAGATGGTTGCCAGCCCAACAACAGATTAATTGGCTAAGGCCTTTTTAGCCAGTGAGAATGGGTGGTTTTTCTACCGGCTCCTTTGCTCGATTAGTGCAAAATTGAGTGTTTGCTCAATGGCTTAGAGTGCCTTGTGGTCATGCATTGTCTAGAGAAAGTGCTTAATTGCACTTAGTGCAATTGCTTATTTACTGCATAATCTCGGGATGAAACCAATTACAAAAAATCACACCGCGGTTTTGCAGCACTTACAGCGCATTTTACCTGCTGAGTGTTTGATTACTGACAATGCTGGCCTTAGGCCTTACGAAACTGACGGACTCACTGCCATTCGGGAAATGCCTTGGGTGGTTGTGCTACCCGAAACCGAAGCTCAAGTAGTGGACGTAATGGCCATATGCCGCGAGCACGGTGTCCCTGTTATTCCTCGCGGAGCGGGTACGGGGCTCTCCGGTGGCGCGCGCCCACATAAAGACGGCGTGGTGCTTGGGTTGTCCAAGATGAACAAAATTCTTTCTATAGACCCGGAGAATCGGGTTGCCCAAGTGCAGCCTGGGGTGCGTAACTTGGCCATTTCTAATGCCGCCAAGCCCCATGGCTTGTACTACGCGCCGGATCCTTCTTCTCAGATCGCATGCAGTATTGGCGGCAACGTTGCCGAAAATGCGGGTGGGGTACATTGCTTAAAATACGGGCTTACTGTGCACAACGTGTTGGGCGTGCGGGTGCTGACCAGCGACGGTGATGTAATGGAAATTGGCGGCGCGCTTTACGACAACCCCGGTCTGGACATGCTTGCGCTACTTTGCGGCTCTGAAGGCATGCTGGGTATTGTTACCCAGGTGACCGTTGCGCTGTTACCGGAGCCTGAGAAAAAGTCTGTAATTTTGGCCGGTTTTAAACAGGTAACTGATGCCGGCAATGCGGTCGCCAGTATCATTGGCGCGGGCATTATTCCCGCAGGCATGGAGATGATGGACAAGCTCGCTGTGCAAGCAGCCGAGCAGTTTGCCCATGCAGGTTATCCTTTAGATGCTGCGGCGATTTTGATTATTGAGTTAGACGGTGCTGAAGCGGAGTTAAGTGCTGTGACCGCCCAAGTAATAGATCATTTAAACGCCAGCGGTGCCTATCAAATTGACCAAGCCGACGATGCCGAAACTCAAGCCAGATTGTGGAAGGGTAGAAAGTCTGCGTTCCCTGCTGTGGGGCGACTGTCTCCAGATTATATTTGCATGGACGGCACCATTCCTCGGCATCAGTTGGCGAATGTGCTGACGCAAATTGACGAGTTATCTGAGCGTTTTGGTCTGGCGGTAGCCAATGTCTTTCACGCAGCAGATGGCAATTTGCATCCGTTGATTTTGTTTGATGCCAACGTGCCGGGACAAACCGAGAATGCTATGGCAATGGGTGGTGAAATTTTACAGTGCTGTGTAGCCGCCGGTGGCACAGTGACTGGGGAGCACGGTATTGGTGTAGAGAAACTAGACACCATGTGTGTGCAATTCACCAGTGATGAGTTGGACCAGTTCTTTCGTATTAAAGACGCCATGGATCCCAGTGGCGTTTTAAATCCCGGTAAGGGTATTCCCACGCTGACCCGCTGCGGTGAGTTGGGCGGCATGCACGTGCATAAGGGGCGCCTGCCGTTTCCTGAATTGGAACGTTTCTGATGGCCGCAGATTTAAGTGCGCAGATTATAAGCAGTGTTAAAGACGCGCATGCCAGTGAGCAAAGTCTGGTCATCAGCGGGCAGGGCAGTAAAGGTGCTTGGTTACCCGATGCAGTGATTGGTGCCGGTGGCAGTTTGGACGTAACAGGCCACAGCGGCATTCAAGCTTACCAGCCAGAAGAATTAGTGATCACTGCACGCGCTGGCACTTCACTAGAAGAAATTAATGCAGTGCTTGCGGCAGAAGGCCAGATGCTTGCCTGCGACCCCCCCAGATTTCAACCAAGCCAAGCGGATGTAGTGGTCGGCGGTAATGCAGGCGGTACCTTGGGCGGTGTTGTAGCCACCGGTTTAAGTGGTCCCGGACGTCCCTGGAGTGGCGCTGTGCGTGACGCCATTTTGGGCGTTGAGCTGGTCAATGGCAAAGGTGAGTACTTGAAGTTTGGTGGCCAGGTGATGAAGAACGTGGCCGGCTATGATGTGTCGCGTTTGCAAGCTGGCGCCTGGGGTAATCTTGGCGTGTTGGCTAGCATCAGCATTCGCGTACACCCCACATGGCAAGATCAATGTACGCTGGTTTTCCAACTGTCTGCCGAGCAAGCACAACAAAAATGTTTGCTTTTGGCGCAGCAAAATTTACCGTTACAGGGTACTTGTTGGCGGGGTGGGTATTTGTATTTGCGCTTAGGTGGGCATGCCAGTGGCGTGGCAGGTGCAAAACTGGCATTAAACGGCGAGGTGATGCAAAGGGGTGCGGATCTAGAGTTTTGGGCACACCTGCGTGACCATAAAGCAGATTTTTTTCAGCAAGAGCTTTTTCCGCAAATGCTAGGGGCTAAGAAAATTTGGCGCTTAGTGGTACCCAGTGCTGCGCCGTTGCCGGGCAATTGGCTTGGCGCGGATGACTTGCTTATTGAGTGGGGGGGCGGCTTGCGCTGGCTGCGCCACGATGATGATGCGGCGGTAGTAGCCTACGCTAAGAGTGTCGGTGGATGGTGTTGGGCTAAGGGTGAGCAAATGCCAATTGATGCCGTGCAGGCCCGCTATATGAATGAGTTGAAACGCGCCTTCGACCCAAAGAATATTTTTCTTAGTCCTATGGCTCTAAATCAGAGCCTGCATTCAAATCAACAACCAAACCTGCAAGAGCGTCAGCAACATGCAGACTAATTTGCCCCCAGAATTTATTGCCACCAGTCGCGGTCAGCGTGCGGACGAAATTCTACGTAGCTGTGTGCATTGCGGTTTTTGCAATGCCACCTGCCCAACCTATCAACTTTCTGGCGATGAGTTAGACGGGCCTCGAGGCCGCATTTACCTTATTAAAGAACTGTTGGAAGAGGGGACTAATAAAGCCAGAGCCACCCAGCATCTAGACCGCTGTTTAACTTGCCGAGCTTGTGAAACGACTTGCCCCTCCGGTGTGGCGTACGGCGAACTGGCTGAAATTGCTCGAGAAGAACTAGGCCCAACGCGGCCCGGTGTTACGGGTTTGACGCGTTTATTTTTGCAATGGCTTATCCCGAATCACCGCATATTGCGCACCATGTCCTACGTTGGTCGTTACTTTAAGTGGCTACTGCCTGAGGCATTAGCCAGCCAAGTACCGAGCAAGATCAGTAAGACGCTTGGTAGTCAGCCCAGTCAAAATGTCCATGCGCGTAAAATTTTATTGCTGCAGGGTTGTGCCCAACAGGTCACTACTGGTGAGGTGAATAAAAGTTTGGTTTCGCTGTTAGATGCACATGGCATTGGTGTTGTCACCACGCCTGAAGAGGGCTGCTGTGGTTCTCTTGATTTACACCTGGGTGATTCAACAAAAGCGAATGCTGCTATTCGGCGAAATGTGGATGCTTTGTTTCCCCTTCTTGATGGAGGAGTGGGTGGAGGAGTGGAAGGCATTATTTCCACCGCCTCTGGCTGTGGTGTCACAGTGAAGGATTACGCTCGGATATTGGCGGACGACCCTGAGTACGCCGATAGGGCTAAAGTACTTTCGGCTAAGACCTATGACATTAGCGAATATTTAAGCCAAGCTAATTTGCCATTAACGGCCAAGCAACCGGGCCAAGCCATTGCATGGCACTCGCCTTGTAGCTTGCAGCATGGGCAAAAGATCACCGGCGTGGTTGAAAGTTTATTGGAAAATGCCGGTTATACCCTAGTGCCCGTAGCGGATAGTCACTTGTGCTGTGGCTCTGCAGGCACTTATTCGGTGTTGCAATATGAGCGTGGCGAAGCCTTGAAACAGCTCAAGCTAGAGAACTTACTGGCGGCGGATCCACAAGTTATTGTGACCGCCAACGTGGGCTGCCAAAGCCATCTGGCTACGGGTACGTCTCGTCCGGTATTGCACTGGATCGAAATGCTTAAGTAATTTAGTCTCTAGGTTCGAAACATCTGAGGGGATGGAAGTGACTGAAGAGAATGAGGGTGCATCCGCACGGGACTATGGGTTTTTAATGTTCCTCACGTTGCTCAACGTGATGAACTTTGTAGATCGTCAATTGTTGGCCAGCTTTGCCAACTGGATCGTACCTGATTTGGGCTTAACCAATACTCAGTTTGGTTGGCTCACCGGCATGATTTTCATTGTCTTTTATTCGGTTGCAGGCTTGGCGATGGGCGTTTTGGCTGACCGTGTAAACCGTACACGTCTGATCGCTGTTGGCTTGGCCCTGTGGAGTGCGTTAACCGCCATCTCCGGTATGGCCAAAGGCTTCGTCAGCTTAGCTATTCCACGGCTCTTTATTGGTGTTGGTGAGTCCATCATGACACCTACCTCCATGTCTCTATTGGCGGATCGCTTTCCGTCTTCACGCTTGGGCTTTGCCAGTGGTGTTTACTACATGGGCGTACCCATTGGTGTGGCAACCAGCCTCTTTGTTGTGGCCTATCTAGAGCCAATCCTCGGCTGGCGCGGCTGTTTTTATGCGCTTGGTGGTATTGGACTGTTGCTGGCTATTGTCATGTTCTTTATGAAAGAAACGCCGCGCCGCCACGAAGTGGAAGCCACATCTCCGGTAGAAAAACTCAGCGTCAAAGAGATTTTGGCAACGTTAAAGGAAGCGCTAGTGCGCTCTCCTGCATTGGCCATGACGGTTGCTGGCGGCGTAGCCTTTCACTTTATTCTTGGCGCAGCTGTATTTGAGCAACTTTGGTTCGTGCAGGAACGCGGCTTTGACCGTACTGAAATTGCCGAGCTTAGTGGTTGGTTGGCTTTCACTGGTGGCATATTAGGCAATTTGTTCGGCGGCATCGGTGGCGACATGTTTCTGCGTAGAACTGGCATGGGCAGACCTATGTTCTTGTTCTGGATTATGTTGGTGCTGACCCCAATTGGTTTGGCTTATCGCGTTGCAGATCCAACGTCCATATTCTTTATGGTGGGTATTTTTGCTGGCTATTTTCAACTGGGCTGCTTCTACGGACCTACATTCTCCACGGTGCAGGAACTGGTACCGCCACAGATTCGCGGTACCGTAGTGGCCTTTTACATTCTTTCTCTGAACTTCGTTGGTTTAGGTTTGGGTGTTACAGGCGGCGGTTACTTTATTGATTGGATGATTTCTCAGGGCCACCCAGAGCCTTATACCATTACGTTGATTGTCTTTACTGCCATTTCAATGCTCGCCATCCCTATGTTCTATATGGCCGGCAAGCGTTTTGAAAGGGATCGTCAGGCACTGTATGACAGTGTGGCAGACTGATCGACTGAGCTTGAATCGCTGGCAGCAAGATGATCTGCCAGCGCTTTCTACTTTATTGACGCATGGGGCCACCATGAGTCACTGGCCCCAGCCCTTTACCCCACAAGATTTCCAAGAATGGCTGCAGCGTGCGCTAGCCCCTTCAGTAAATGGTTGTGCTCGCTGGCGTTGTAACCGCACTGCTGATGGCGTGCTGGTTGGTGATGTGGGTGTTGTGCACAGACAAATTCTCGAACAACCCGTATTTGATTTGGGCTATATCATCCACAAAGATTTTTGGCATATGGGCTATGGGCGCGAGGCAGTGATTGGCGCCATTGCCTGGGCCAAGGGACAGGGCATTAGTGAGTTAGTGGCGAATATGGCAGTGGATAATGTGCCATCTTGGTCTTTGGCCGAATCTGTGGGTATGCAGCGCAGCGAAATGTTTGCTAACCCCAAAAACAAATTCAAAGATACTTATATTTACCGTTTGCAGCTCTAATGGTTTTAGCGCGCTTCTAGCAGCTCTTGGGTGAGCTCACCTACTCCTTTTTTTTTTGCCTGCTGATACTATTAAAAAGGGTTAACTAAAAAGAGTTAACTAAAAAGAGTTGGCGCTGCATCGGCCAACCCTTATACCTTTGATGTACGGTCTTTAACTTTCGATCTGCTTATAGGCGGTTAGCGCCTAATTTTTAATTAGCTTCGGATTAGCCTTCAATAAGCGTCGCTGAGGCTACAGAAATTTGTACCTCGCCCTGAGGGCTGACCAATCCAGTATTAATCAACTTCGTCTCACTAGCTCCAAATAGGTTGATCTGACGTCGACCGCTTCGCGCATTGCCTTGCTGGTCTATGTAACGAATTGACAGAACTACATTTTTGAACGCCCGAGGTGCTCGGTTGGCAACTTCAATTTGTATGGCGCTGGCCTCGTTTCTGCCATAGCGCACGCCAATGAATGCGCCGGGGTTGCGTGCTACATCTATCTTGATCAATGAATTTAAGGCGGCTTGGCCAGACGCGCTGGGATCCTGAGAGGCGGCTGCAAAGTATTCTCGGGCCTCGTCTGTATTACCTTGGCGCTCAGCGATATTGCCTAATGCGTTATAAGCTTGTGCCGTTGGCAGTAATTCTAAGCTGCGATTGAGGCGTGATTTTGCTTGGTTCAATGCGCCTTGTTTTTCACTGGTAATGCCGCTTTGTAGGTGCGGGTAAAAGAAGCCGGGGTTTAACTGAATGGCTTCAGCATAGGCATTTTGTGCTGAGGTGTAGCGTTTGGTGTCTAACTCAAGGTCGCCTAAAAACGAGTGGAAGTGGCCTTCGTTGGGTTCCATTTTGATCGCCTGGTTAACGAGTTTTCTAGCCTCTTTAGGCCGATTGTCCTTGGCCATTTTGCGTGCTTTTTCATAATTTTCGTAGGCCGGTTTGGTCTCATTTAGGTGTGCCATGACTTGCAGGTAGCGGGCTTTACCCGTTACGCCACCCTTAGGTAGCGTTTGCGCATAAGCCTTATTTGCTTCCAGACGTTGTTTAGACGGCGGGTGGCTGGCAAATAGACCGTCAAAAAAGCTAGAGTCTTTTTGTCCAGAGAGGTCGACAAAAGTCTGCTGTAAATCTACTGCACCTTGTGGGTTGTAGCCGGCTAGGCTCATATAATCCATACCATAGCGGTCAGACTCGCTTTCTGCACTGCGCCCATACCTTGAGTTGATCAGTTGGGAACCAAGACCTGCACCTACTGCCACATATTTGCCGTAGTCGGTGTTGGCTGTGGCTAAGCCCGCAACAGCCGTTGTAGCCTGTAGTATGGTGCCGCGCTCTACGCCTTTGGCGCCATGCCTGGCGGCTGAATGTACTACTTCATGACCAAGTACAGCTGCCAGTTCGGCTTCGCTACCCAATTCTGTTAGCAGGCCTCTATTGATAGATATTTTGCCACCGGGCAGTGCCCAAGCATTGGGTACACCGTTGTTAATGACCGAAAATTCGTAAGGTAGCTTGCGACCACTCACCGCTGCTACTTTTTGTCCTACTTCATTGACGTAGGCTTGCACGCCTTCATCGGCAAGGTAGTCGCCCCCCTGCGATTGGCGAGCGGGCGCATATTGTTGCTTACCGGTTTTCAGTTCCCATGCCTCTGAGATGAAGCTGATTTCATTTTTGCCAGTAACCGGATTGGTGGCGCATCCGCTCAAAACAAGCATTAGAGCTGTTGCTGCAAGTAGTCGCGGCTGTGGAAAGAATCTGGTGTTTCGACGCTTCAGACTGCTAGTAGGTAAATTATTTAACGGGGTATTCATAGTAGCCTCCGGCTGCTAATTTTTTAAAAATATACTTAGAGTAATTGTGGAATTGAGTGTGTGGTAACAGCTTGCTGCTCTTTAACCCGCATAGCGCGCGTATTTTCTACGCAGCGACGCTGCCTGCTGCCGCTCTCCTTGAGCTTCCAGTACATCTGCCATTTGTAGCCAAGCTCGACCCGTTTTGACAGCGTCACTTCCAGCTAATGCAATGGCCTTGCGAGCGTGCTGAGAAGCCGCAGTGGTATGCCCTTGCTCTAAATGCGCCTGGCTCAGCCGTATCCATAACAATGCTTCTCTGGGGTCAATACGTATTGCTCGTTCAAGCAACACAATTGCTTGGGCTGGCCCTTGCTGCTTTAACGCAATGTTTGCTTGGGCTAATAGTATTTTAGCCGCTGAATTTTTTGGCGGTGTTGGGGTGATTTTCGCAGGCTTAGGTTGGACCTTGGGTTTGTTACCGCGGTCTGACGTTCGGGGCTGTCCAGAACTGGCTCGGCTGTCCGTCGCACTAGGGCCTTGGTTACCAGCGCATCCGCCAATTAAAATAATACCAAGCAGAGAAATACAGAGTTTTATGTTCACGAAAGCCCACACAGTTATACGAGTTAGTTGTTAAAGATTGAACGCAGCCGTTGGCCAAAAGTCTTACGGATACCACAACCGGGTTTGATGGGTAAAGTATCAGCGCGACGGGTGGGGATAACAACCACGTCTGCGCAAGATTTTGCTGCCCGCATACCTGTGGCAAATTCGATTGCCACCAGATTGTCCGCAGGGCTGTGGACAATTGGGTCAACGCCACTGGACACCTGCATGTTATTCCAAATGCGCAACGCGCCTGATGTGCCGGTGAGACCGGTAGATTTGTTGTCGTCGCGCCCCACCCAAACCACCGACAATGTGCTGTTGTCAAAACCCGCGTACCAGCTGTCTCTGTTGTCGTTTGAGGTGCCAGTCTTACCGGCGACACCCTGCTTGGCGAAGGGTGATGAGCGCCCAGTGCCGTGACTCATAACAATTTCTAGTCCTCTGTTGAGGCTGGCAACGGTTTCGGGGCGGATGCTTTGAGTTAAGTCAAAGGGGTGGTGTGACAACGGTTGTCCGCGTTCATTAAGCACCGCAATGACTGCTTTAGGGGTGGTATGGAATCCACCGCTGGCAAAGTTGCCGTACAACTCGGTGAGTTGCAGTGGCGACATAGACTCAGCGCCCAAGAAAAATGACGGGTAGCGATTCTTTGGCGCGTAACCGATGAGGTCAGTAAAGCGGCGTTGTACCTCGCCAAGACCAACCGTGTTGCCTAAATCCACCATGGCTAGATTCAGCGACATAGCTAATGCTCGAATCATGGGCAGTTCGCCGCGCGTTTTGCCGTCGTAGTTTCTAGGTGTCCAAAGTTCGCCAGAGTCCGATGTCATGGTAATGGAGGTGTCGTTGACCAGTGTTGACCAGTCCAGGCCTGATTCCAAAGCGGCGAGGACGATCACTGGTTTGATCACAGAGCCAACGGTTCGCTTGGCATTTAATGCGCGGTTGAACCCATCCACTCGACCCTTTCGCCCGCCAATCAACGCCAAAATCTCCCCGGTCTGTGTGTCGGTAATCACGCTGGCAGCTTGTAGGCTACCTTTGTCTAGTTTGCGTTCCTTCTCGATCATTTGCAGGGTTGAGGTGACTGCTTTTTGTGCGTTCTCTTGCTCTCTGGGTTTCAGTGTAGTGAATATGCGCAGTCCTTGAGAGCGCAAGTCTGAGGCGGAATAGCGTTCGCTGAGTTCAGCGCGGACGATATCCATAAAGGCCGGATAGTAAGCGCCGCCACTGTTGGGGCTAGAAACCACGCCAAGGGGAGAGCCAATGGCGTCTTGGTGTTTCGGGTTAGAGATTAAGCCGTCAACTAAGAATGTGTCGAGTATGCGATTGCGCCTAGCAAGCGCGCGCTCAGGATGCCTAAATGGATTGTAGTAAGAGGGGCCACGAATGATGCTGATCATGGTGGCAATTTCATGCACAGACAGCTCGTTAATGGGCTTATTGAAGTAAAATTGCGCACCTAGGCCAAAGCCGTGAATGGCGCGTGCGCCATTTTGCCCAAGAAAAATTTCGTTAATGTAAGCGGTGAGTAGGTCTTCCTTAGAAAATCTCAGCTCCAAAATAATAGCCATGGCTACTTCACGAAGCTTGCGAGTGTACGTGCGCTCGTTGGTTAAAAAGTAGCTCTTAACCAGCTGTTGCGTGAGTGTGCTGCCGCCTTGGGAGCGCGTGCCGCTGCGTAAGTTCACCCAGGCTGCGCGTAAAATGCCAGTGATACTAAAGCCCCGGTGCTCGTCGAAATTGCGATCCTCTATGGCTTTCAAACCTTCAGCCAGTAGGGGTGGGACTTGTTCGGGCGTTAGAATGAGCCGGTCTTCGCCATGGGAGGGAAAGAAGCTACCAATAGTGGCGGGGTCTAAACGTATCAGTGGGACCTCAGATTTATCTTCTGCCTGAACGCGGCTAATAAATGAATTCTGAAAGGTAACTTTTATCTGCTGAGAAGGTCTGCTGCCTTCCATAAAGTCGAAGTTACGCAGATGGGTAGACAGCGTAGTACCACTGGCATTATAGCTCCCAGGCGCGGTGAGATTTACGTCCGAGCGATAACCCAGTCGTTCGAGCTCTTCTACAAGCTGAATCTTGCTGATTCGCTGGCCCGCGTAAATCTCTAGCGGTTGGGCGAAAACCTGGGCAGGTACAGACCAACGTCTGCCCTCAAAAGTTTTGGTGATGGTTCGGTCAAGGTAATAGCCAAAGCCTGCGGCTACTAGGGTGGCGAATAGCGTCGTCCACAGGGTCAGCTTCAGCAATGCGCGCAAAATCCACCGCCCTAAACGTTTTAGCCAGGAGTCAGTTTTTTTTGATGACTTGCTGTTTTTCCTGCGGCCAGAGCCTTTGGCTTTGCGGGAAGTTGGCGTTTTCTTGACCAAGAAGCTGTCCTATAACTTGAGTTTAATTATGTGGTTAACCGTGCGTCCATCTTGCCTTGAGTGGGCGCTAGGGTGAAGTAAAAACCCCGTAGATTTTGCTTAGCTGTACAGCAAAAATCTCGCCCGGCATTTTATCTAAATTTTTAATGAGAAAGCAGGTTGAGATGAGCGGGCAGCACCCATTGATCGTAAAAAAATTGCCGTTTGTTGTTTTGGTGTCGAAGTGATTTTAAATTTTGATAGGGTACAACCGTTTTTTTAAGCCCGCTTATCTATTTGCGAAATTGTTAGGTCTGCTAACTATATGTCAAAACTTAAATGGGAGTTGGAAAACAAATTGGAAACACAACTTGAAGTTTTGTTATGGCGGTGCTCCGCTATACACAAATCCTCATATAAATTTTATTCATATTTTGGAGATGTTATGAGAAAACTAATTGTATTAGTGGGTTTTTTGAGCTTTTTCTTTGTCGGCACCGTTGCCGCTGAAGAGTCGGAGCTGTCATACAGTAATTTAACTATAAGTTATCTCGATGGTGATGTGATTGATACGGATGCTAATGGCTTTGGGATTCGTGGAAGTTTGGGCTTCGCGGGTGCGTGGTTTGTTAGTGCAGAGTTTAATCGCGCGTCTGTAGATGACGTTGCTGTTTTAGGTGTTGGTGAAATTGATCTTGATCTTGATGAGATTGCAGCCGATATCGGCTATCACTGGAACGTCGGCCGCAGAACGGACTTAGTGGCTTCTTTCGGTGTGAGCCGGATTGAACTCGACGCTGCCGGAGTGAATTCGGTTGGTGGCCACGGCTATGACGTGAATATTGGAGTGCGCGGTAAACCTGTCGATCAATTCGAATATGGATTTTTGGTTGGATATTATAATGGTGGCGATTATGCAGGCGACGTGCAATTTTTCGGCGAAGCGCGCTACCATTTTTTAGATGCGAAGTCGGTTGGGGTCAGATATCGCATCAATGATGATATTGATTATTGGGGCGTTGATATTCGCTTTGACTTTTGAACTATGCGTTCATCGTGGCGGTTGTAGTATTTTTAGATGCCTTCGTTGAAAGTTTGACAGTGAACAACACACTTCACCAGTAAGACTCAAACAGGGCTAAAGCTTGTGATCAAAAGTTGAGCGGGACAGGGGTTAATTATTAACCCCTGTTTTTTTGCTTTTTAGTCTTCGGAGTTTTCGACTGGACTATTTCCTATAGATGATCATGTGATTTGCCTGCCTAAGGGGGGCTTATGACTAAGATTGTTTTTGACTTTGTGTTTAATCATAACCGCGATCTTGCCTTGGCTAGCTGGAATGCTGAAGCAGAAATCTTAGGGAATGTGCTAGAAGCCCACTTCAATGGCCTGTGTTGATTTCTACTGATGATTTGGAAACTCTTACTGTGCCCCGCTATTCGCTGAAAAAATGCCGTTAGTAGCTTTTGAAAGCGGGCGAAATGGCCGTTGTAGTAGGTTCCAACTGTTTCTGTCTGCAATAAATTTGCAGATTGATTCGTTACATCACATTGATGTGCGGATAAGCGTTAGTAGCAAGCTTTGGTTAGTGCTTCCTCTTCTACATTATTAATCTCTTGACCGAATGTTGTTGGAGTACCCATGAAAAAGTTAATCTTTTGTGTGAGCTTTCTGTGTGTTGCATTGACCAGTGGCGTCGCCGCAGAAGAATCTGAATTGTCATACCGCAATGTTGCAGTTAGCTATATTGCCGGTGAGGCCGACGGCTTTGGATTGCACGGCAGCATAGGTTTTGCGGACTCTTGGTTTGTTAGTCTTGAGTATAATGATCGCAGCCAAGAGGTTAGCTTGCTTGGCATAACGCTCACACCCGGTATTTCTGGCATTCCTCTTAGTATTATAGGGCTGCGTGGAGCTACATCTGGCCTTATAGTACAGCCCGGAGTACCCATGGTCTTAGGTGCAGTAAATATAGAGACTGACTCCGAAGAAATTGCGCTTGATATTGGTTACCACTGGAGTTTAGGTGATCGCACCGATTTAGTGACATCCATCGGATACAGCAGAGTAGAAGTTGACGTTACTGTTATAAATCTCGGCGCCACGCCGATCCAAATCCCAGGATTTAATTTTAACGCTGGGAATTCTGGTGGCTTTTCTGCCAGCGCCTCCGGTTTCGATGTGAACTTTGGTGTTCGTGGTAAACCTACAGAACAATTTGAGTATGGTGCATTTGTCGGCTATTACGGGGGCGGTGATTTCAGTAGTGATCTTCAATTGAGTGGCGAGGCTCGCTACCGGTTTTCAGATCCAGTATCCGTCGGTCTTAAATATAGAAGTCGCGGCTCCTTAGATTTTTGGAGCTTAGATTTGCGTTATGAATTTTGAATCGAGCTAGTAAATCTAAACTTGATCTAGACTGCCTGTAATCTTCAAGCAAGTTGGAAAAGTAGAAGTTAAAGAGGCTAAACAGATTAAGCAGGTTAAAAGTAGCGGGGAGATAAATACTCATTCCCCGCCTTTTTTTCTTTTTTGTGCATTTTTTGCGTACTTTTGGCGCTTTCTCGCCCGCCTGTATTTTTCTGCTGGACTCTTTCCCTAAGATGATCATATGATACTGCTGCCTAAGGGGGGGCGTTACGCCTGAGATTCTCCTTGTTGTTTATGCTTGTTCGCACTTTGGTACGAAAATGTAAAAGCAATAAGACAGTGAACCCTTTGAACCTGATCCGGTTAATGCCGGCGTAGGGATAGGAGTTATTACTTCTCGGGATAATTTGGTTTTGCGCCAACTTTCTCCCTGGGGTGGATAGCAATCCCAGACCTTAGGCATTCGTTCTAAGGAGTAGATAGTGTCTAAGTTGTGCTTTTCATTTTGCTTGCCCTCATTTGCGGCGAAGCTGCCTCATGCTGCCCAGTTACTGCAATTGAGCATATTGAGTTGTGCTGCCTGTTTTTTATCCAGCCCTGTTTTCGCCGATGACGTGGATGATTTGATTGAAGAGGTCTTTGTTACTGGCGAGTTCCGTGACACCTCAGTATCTCAGTTGGCTGCAAGCGTTTCAGTTTTGCTGCCTGAGCAAAATGGTGATTCGGTGAGTCACCTTGAAGAAATTTTGGGTCGTGCTCCTAACGTTAATTTTTCCAGTGGTGGTTCTCGCGCACGGTTCTTTCAGGTTCGCGGTATTGGTGAACGAGGTCAGTTTTCAGAACCTTTGAATGCCTCTGTGGGTTTGCTTGTAGACGGCGTTGATCTTAGCGGTATTGGCACTGCAGCCACGCTCTCGGACGTCTCTCAAGTAGAAATATTTCGTGGCCCCCAGGGCACGGTCTTTGGTGCTAACGCCCTTGCCGGATTGATTAACGTTGTCACCCCTGGCGTGACTGATGAGTTATCAGGATCAGTGGACTTTGGTTTGGGTAATTACTCAGCGATAGACTTGGGCGCTGTTTTGTCCGGGCCAATCAATGATCGCGTTGGTTTCCGCATTAGCGCTCACCAATATAAAGACGATGGTTTTATCGACAATACCCGCCTTGGTCGAGACAACACTGACAACCATAATGAGGGCACTGTGCGCGGCAAAATTGCTGGTGATCTGGATCAGGGCGGCTGGCAAGTGGTCTTTGGCTCTATCGACGTTGATAACGGCTACGATACTTTCTCGCTAGATAACGACCGCAATACGCGTAGTGATGAACCCGGTTTGGACACTCAAGATAGTCAATATTTGGGGCTTAATTTGGACCTTAATCTTAACGAGAAAATTGCTCTAGATGCTTCAATTGCCTATGTAAGCAGCGATATTGATTATGGCTACGATGAGGATTGGACCTTCACTGGCTTTGATGTTGCTGGCTACAGTTCCACTGATTTGTATAGTCGCAATATAGATACAGTGACCTTGGATCTGCGTTTGCTTTCCCGTGATGGTGAAGGCTTGGCTGCTGGCAAAGTAGACTGGGTAGTGGGCTTCTATGCTCTTGATCGGCAGGTTGATTTAACTCGGCAGTACACGTATCTGGCAAACAACTTCACCAGCGACTTCGATGTTGACCGGATTGCGCTATATGGCGAAGTGAGTGGTGAATTGGCAGGCGGTTTGCGTTTGAGTGTGGGGCTGCGTGTTGAAGAGCATAGTTCTAATTATTCTGACAGCGAAAGTGTCAGCTTTACCCCAGATGATAATTTGCTCGGTGGACGCGTTTTGTTGGAAAAAGTCCTCGTTAATGAGAACTTGCTTTACGCCAGTTTGACGCGGGGATACAAGTCTGGGGGCTTTAACACCTCTGGCAGTTTAGACACTGATTTACGTTTGTTTGATCCGGAAACTTTGTGGAACTTGGAGCTGGGCTACAAGGGATCATTGCTGGAAGACCGCCTGAACCTTCGCGCTGCGGTATTTCGCATGCAGCGTCGAGATGTGCAAACTGCGACCTCCATTACTCGGGTTCGAGCTAACGGATCTTCTGAATTTATTGACTATGTGGGTAACGCCGCTGAGGGCGTTAACCAAGGCTTGGAGCTAGAGGCGGCCTTTCAAGCAACCGATCGTTTGCAGCTTTCTGCAAGTTTAGGATTGTTGGACACGCAGTTTGAGGACTATATAGACGGCAGTGGTCAGAACCTTGACGGCCGCGATCAGGCTCAAGCCCCGGGCTACCAGTTTTATCTCAGTGGTGATTATCAACTCGCTCAGGGCTGGTCTTTGAACGTAAATTTTGAAGGCAAGGACGACTATTACTTCTCAGATAGCCACAGCGAACGTTCTTCCAGCTATGAGTTACTCAACGCATCTGTAGCTTATTCAACAGAACGTTGGGACTTTAGTCTATGGGGGCGCAACCTAGCGGATGAAGATTATTTTGTCCGTGGCTTTTTCTTTGGTAACGATCCGCGAGACGGATATACAGCGCGAGGCTTTACTCAATTGGGTGCGCCGAGGCAATTTGGTATCAGCGCCTCGGCTAACTTTTAGCTCTTTGCTTAGGGTTCACACTGAGGCCTAGGTGCTAGGTGCTAGGTGCTAGGTGCTAGGTGCGTGGGCCTTTAGTGAGTGGGTCCGGTGAATGAGCGGCAGCCGCGGTGGTCTCCGCTCATCATCAACCTAACTATTCGTGCCCTTATTGCTTTTCTGCTACGGCCCGTTAGCCACCGCTGAATCTCCGGTACGCTTGGCCCGTTCTTGAGTAATAAGGTAATCCACCACTTCTAAAGCTCGCTGCATGCCGTTACCCATATCGACCGTGTACTTACCTGCAACGACCATGGTGGGTACAGATTGTACTTTGTAGCGACTGCCTTCGGTTTCAGCTTGAGCCAGCTTGCGGCGTACTTTGGGATTGTTGAACGCGCGCATAAATTCTGCTGCGGGTAGCTCTTTGCTGTCTAGGTAATCGGCCATTTCTTGGCCGCTGCGAAAGGTTTTACCGAAATCATGCACAGCACTAAAGAGCTTGGCGTGGTTGCCCTCTACTGCGTTGGCCTGTTCCAGAGCAAGGTAGCCTTGTCCGAGTAGGGTCCAAGTGCTGTCTCTTATACACATCTCCGAGCCCACGAGACGGACTCCTATCTCG
>OJFS01000282.1_pt1 | contig 22228 bp, 18 predicted proteins | sample 1594231 | NCBI WGS metagenome assembly OJFS01 (sample SAMN05416847, study PRJEB24817) | seawater metagenome | isolation source: Sea water | place: Canada:Atlantic | collected 2013-07
ACACTAGCTACTACTTTGCAGCCAGTTACGGGCATCTAACTGCTGCCCGGTGGTGAAGGCGACCACATTGCCACTGACTCGGTCACTCGCGCACATTAGCGCTAAGTACAATTCCATGTGATCTTCTGGGGTGGGTAATATGGCTGGGTCTTCTAGTGGGTAAGCCTCCTTGCGCATGGCAGTTCTGGTGCCGCCTGGGTTAACGCTATAAACATGAATGTTTCCAGCATTCTCTGTTTCGTCAGCAAATAGCTGGCTCAACCCTTCTAATGCGAATTTTGATGCCGCGTATGCGCCCCAATAGGCTCTAGCTTCTCGGCCCACGCTTGAGGAGGTATGAATTACACAGGCGTTTTCGCTCTTGTCGAGTAATTCGAACAGTCCTTTGTTGAGCATAAACACAGCGTTAACGTTGGTTTGCATAACTTTTTGCCACTCGTCCGCGGGGTAGTGGGCGATGGGTACTTTGGGCCCAAGGCGTGAGGCGTTATGCACTAAGCCGTCTAGTTGTCCAAAGCTATCAGCAATTGAGTTAGCCAAATTTTCTACGGTTTCGCTGTCGAGGTTTGCCAAATCACAGGGCACGATGACGGGTGTTGTTTTGGTATGTGCCTCTATCCAATCGAATACAACTTCAAGCTTGCTCCGCGTGCGGCCTAAAAGAATGACATTTGCGCCAAAACTCGCATAAGTCTTAGCCGTAGTGCAGCCAATGCCGTCGCCAGCGCCGGTGACCAATATTGTTTTGCCTTGTAACGCGTCACTTTGAAAGTGGTGCTGCCAGCTGCTTTGTTTGGCCGCCAATCCAGGGTAATGGTTTAAATTATTGGCCGTTTCATTTGTCTGTGTCATTGAGGTTTTCTTGCATGGACGATGTAATTTGCGTCTGTATCGTTGCTGATCCGGCAATTGCGGGTTAGCGGGTTATAGTTCATGCCCCTTATTTCTACCACTTCTAGACCAGCATCTCTCAATGCTTGGGCCAATTCAGAAGGTTTGATGAACTTGGCATACTCATGGGTGCCCTTGGGCAAAATATTCAGCAGGTACTCGGCGCCCAAAATCAATAACAGGTAGGCTTTTGGGTTGCGATTGATGGTGGAGAAAAACAAGTCAGCGCCGGGTTTGGCTAGCTCCGCACATGCTTTCACGGTATCTGGATAGTGGGTCACATGCTCCAGCATTTCTAGGCAGGTGACAGTGCGAAATTGCGCAGGTTTGAGCTTGGCGTATTCTTCCGCCGTAGATTCCTCGTAGTTCACCAGAGCGCCGCTGTCTAACGCGTGCAGTTTCGCCACACCTAATGCTTTAACCGCCATATCAATGCCAGTTGTTTGTGCGCCAGTTGCGGCAATAGATTCGGCAAGGATGCCGCCGCCGCAGCCTACGTCGATAATAGGGCCAGCATGTAAATCTGTACGCTCTTGAATGTAGGCGAGTCTGCTCGGGTTGATGTCGTGCAGCGCCTTAAAGTCGCCATTTAGATCCCACCAACGGCTTGCCAGCGCATTGAATTTGCTGATTTCTTCGGGGTCGACATTTTGCGCGTTATCCATGATGTGTGATCACACTCCGTAATTGCTTGCAAGGAAAGCAGCATTGCTCTTTGGGATTAATATTATTCATTGTAGCCGCCACTAGCCCTGTCACGAAAGGAATAGCCGCAAATTGGCCGAAATTGTCGCAGAAGATTTTATTGCTGTGCAGGGCGGTCGTCCCACTGAATGTCGGCAGGTAGCGATTGTTGTTGCCGAGATGGCGGTTTTTTAGCGCTTTGGTAGCACTCTTAAAGCTATTGGGTCAGTGGTCCTCAGCAGAGTTTTGTAGCCTAGAGACCAGCGGTCTAATTAGTCTTCTATTTTGCTCCCTTTAAGGCATCAACCTGCTTGCTAAGGTGATGGTGGAAGTGGGTCAATATCTGCTGTAAAAGACACCTACAAATGCCCCATTTGTGGATGATTGTGTTAATATTTTCAGCTAATTTCCCAAGCTGATAGCGCTGCATTTATGTCCGAAACTACGCCTCCAGATTCTAGAGATATTCGCCCGGTAAACATTGAAGATGAACTACGTCAGTCGTACTTAGATTACGCCATGAGCGTGATTGTGGGTCGAGCGCTGCCGGATATTCGTGACGGTCTTAAACCTGTGCACAAGCGCGTTTTGTTTGCCATGAGCGAACTCAACAACACCTACAACCGGCCCTATGTTAAATCGGCTCGAGTGGTCGGCGACGTAATCGGTAAGTATCACCCACATGGTGATACTGCGGCCTACGACACCATTGTGCGTATGGCCCAAGATTTCTCTATGCGTTACTTATTGGTAGATGGCCAAGGCAACTTTGGTTCCATCGATGCAGACCCCCCCGCAGCTATGCGTTACACAGAAGTACGCATGTCGAAGATGGCTTCAGATCTGCTGGCGGACTTAGATAAAGACACCGTTGAGTTTGTACCTAACTACGATGACACACTGTCAATGCCGGAAGTACTGCCTACTCGAGTACCAACGCTGTTGGTGAACGGTAGCTCAGGTATCGCAGTAGGCATGGCGACCAATATTCCACCGCATAACTTGACCGAAGTTGTGAACGCCTGTCTGGCTATGCTAGAAAATCCAGAGATGGAAATTGATGGGCTGATGGATTACATCACCGCGCCAGATTTTCCTACAGGCGGCATCATTAACGGGCGAGCGGGTGTCGTTCAAGCTTACCGCACCGGCCGTGGTCGTATTTATGTGCGTGGACGCGCCAGTGTCGAAATAGAAAAGAATGGCCGCGAACGCATCATCATCACTGAGATTCCTTATCAGCTGAATAAGTCTCGGTTGATCGAAAAAATTGCTGAATTGGTAAAAGAAAAGCGCATTGATGGCATTACCGAGCTCAGAGACGAGTCCGACAAAGACGGACTTCGTGTGGTTGTTGAAGTACGCCGCGGCGAATCTGGTGAGGTTATCCTAAACAACCTCTACACCCAGACCCAATTGCAGTCTGTGTTTGGCATTAACTGCGTTGCATTGGTAGAAGGCCAGCCTAAGTTGGTCAACCTCAAGCAAATGCTTGAAGCATTTTTGCAGCACAGACAAGAAGTCGTAACACGCAGAACCTTATACTTATTGCGTCGTGCACGTCAGCGCGGGCACATTTTGGAAGGCCAAGCAGTCGCCTTGGCTAACATCGATGCGGTCATTGAGCTGATTAAAAAATCACCTTCAGCGGCAGAAGCACGCGTGAGGTTGATGGAACAACGCTGGGCGGCAGAAGCATTGTTCGACTTATTAGAGCGCGTTGGCAGCGATGCATGCCGACCAGAAGGGTTGTCTGAAGACTTCGGTTTTAGTGAAGGTCTTTATCGCCTCACCGAAGAACAGGCTCAAGCTATTCTGGAAATCCGCTTACATCGGTTGACTGCTATGGAGCAAGGCAAGCTGATGGAAGATTACCAGGGAGTGATTGATGAAATTGCTGACCTGCTAGACATATTGGGATCGCATGCCCGATTGATTTCCGTTATTCGCGGAGAGTTAGAAGAAATACGCAGCACTTATGGCGACGAGCGCCGCACCGAAGTAGTGACCAGTCACCAAGATTTATCCGTTGAAGACCTGATCAATGAAGAAGAGCTTGTGGTGACTATCTCGCACCTAGGTTATGGCAAGACGCAACCATTAGACACCTACCAGGCTCAGCGCCGTGGTGGTCGAGGTAAAGCTGCTACTACAGTCAGAGACGAAGATTTTGTTGAGCATTTGATTGTTGCAAATTCTCACGACGTTTTGCTCTGCTTTTCCGATATGGGTAAAGTCTTTTGGCTGAAGGTGTTTCAAATCCCTCAAGGTAGTCGTGGTGCCAAAGGTCGGCCAATGATAAACCTGCTCTCTTTGGCTGCTGATGAGCGCATAACAGCTGTGCTCCCAATTAAAGATTACGCAGCAGATCACTTTGTCTTTATGGCGACCGCCAACGGTACTGTTAAAAAGACTCCGTTAGAGCAATTTTCACGCCCACGTCCTAGCGGTTTGATTGCTATTGATTTGGAAGAAGGTAATACCCTAGTCGGCGCGGCCATCACAAATGGCAGTTGCGACATTATGCTTTGTTCTAACGCTGCAAAAGCAGCGCGTTTCAAAGAAACCGACGTCAGAACCATGGGCCGTACTGCCAAAGGTGTTCGCGGCATTAGATTAGGCGAAGGGCAGCGTGTTATTTCGCTGATTATTCCTGATGAAGAGGGCTACCTCTTAACCGCCAGTGAAAATGGTTATGGTAAGCGCTCGCTCATTACCGACTTCCCCATCCGTGGTCGAGGCGCTCAAGGCGTAATCGCCATGCAAACTAGCGATCGTAATGGTGAGCTTGTGGGCGCGGTACAAGTTTTCAAAGGCGATGAACTGATGCTGATCTCAAATCTGGGTACGTTGGTTAGAACCGGCGGTGATGAAGTGTCCATTGTGGGTAGAAATACTCAGGGCGTGCGCCTAATTAAACTAAAAGAGGGTGAATTGCTTAACAGTGTAGGGCGTATTGCTGAAGGCAGTTTGGTAACGGATACCGAGGGCACTGAAGGTGAAGGCCAAGTTGTCGGTGAAGTTGCTGATGAAGTTGCTGGTGAGGTTGAAGGCGAAGTCATAGACGGCCCGACGCCTGCTGACGATTCAGATACTGAATCTGAGTAACAGCAAAAAACACACTTTGTGGCCGAGATGTAACTTTCTATGATCGTTGTAGGCCATCTTTTTAAGTCGTTCTTTTAGACAGTGAAAAGAAGGCAGTTACCTAAAAACACAATCTAGGCTATAAAAACAGCCTAGATAAAAAATTCATATGGCGGCCTAATAATTAGGGTTGCTCGCTGTAAGCTATTGGTAAACATAAACTAATTGGAGGTTTTTTTGGGTCGTACATACAATTTTTCAGCTGGTCCTGCGTCGTTACCGATAGAAGTTCTCAATCAAGCCGCAGAAGAAATGACAGACTACCAAGGTAGCGGTATGTCGGTTATGGAAATGAGCCACCGTAGCAAAATTTTTGTCGATGTGGCTGCCCAGGCAGAAGCTGACTTGCGCGAATTGATGGGCGTGTCAGACGAATATCATGTGTTGTTTTTACAAGGTGGCGCTACTGGACAATTTGCTGGCATTCCACTGAATCTGACCCAAGCGGGCGACACCATAGATTTTATTGAAACTGGCGCTTGGTCGAAGAAAGCAGTTAAAGAGGCTAAGAAGTATTGCAACGTTAATGTTGCTGCATCCAGTGCCGACTCCAATTTTGATCATATTCCAGACCAGAGTGCTTGGCAGCTCAGTGACAACGCACGTCTGCTACACATTTGTTCCAATGAAACTATTGGCGGTGTGCAATTTAAAAACTTTCCTTCCAGTTCTGTGCCTATTGCCGTGGACATGTCATCGGACATTTTGTCCCGCCCAGTAGATGTAAACAATTTTGGTCTGATTTACGCTGGTGCTCAAAAGAATATTGGCCCCGCCGGTCTAACAGTTGTGATTGTGCGTAAAGACCTTTGCGGTAACGCCCGAGATATTACGCCGACGTTCTTAGATTATGCTCAGCAGGCAGACAACGATTCTATGATTAACACGCCGCCAACTTATGGTTGGTATTTGGCGGGCTTGGTATTTAAATGGATTAAGGAAAAAGGTGGTGTTGAAGCCATTGAAGCGCAAAATAACGCCAAGGCAGCTTTGCTCTACGGTGCTATTGAAAACAGTAACTTTTACAGTTCGCCAGTAGCTGCGGGCAATCGCTCCACCATGAACGTGCCTTTTACCTTGGCCGATTCAGCGTTGGACGCGGAGTTTGTTAAGCAAGCCGAAGCGCGTAGCATGTTTAACCTTAAGGGACACAGAAGTGTTGGCGGCATGCGTGCCAGCATTTATAACGCGGTTTCGCTGGAAGCCGTTCAAGCCTTAGTCAGTTTTATGAGCGAATTCGAAAATGAGCGTGGATGATGAGGCGTTAAAACCCTTACGGGAGCGTATTGACAGTATTGATCGTCAATTACTGACATTGATCAATGCCCGTGCGCAGTGTGCGTTAGAAGTGGGGGAAATTAAGCAGGGCCAGCCTATGAGCGAGGCGCCTATTTTTTATCGCCCAGAGCGTGAGGCGCAAATCTTAACGCGGCTAATGGCAGAAAATTCTGGGCCTTTGACCGATGCTGATGTAGCCGGTTTGTTCCGAGAAGTTATTTCCTGCTGCTTGAATCTAGAGCAGCCGTTAACCGTTGCTTACTTTGGTCCTGAAGGCACCTACACTGAGGCTGCTGCGATTAAACAGTTTGGCCACTTTGCCAACACAACACCCATGGCGTCCATTGATGAAGTGTTTCGAGAAGTAGAGTCTCAGGCCGTTCACTATGGTGTTGTCCCAGTGGAAAACTCCACGGAAGGTATGGTTAATCACACATTAGATTGTTTTCTGAGCACGCGTTTACGTATTTGCGCCGAGGTGGAGTTACCTATCCATCACGCGTTTATGCAGGCTATTAGTGAAGGTGCCACGCCGAAAATTACCGAAATTGTTTCTCATGCTCAGAGCTTGGCGCAATGTCGCGGTTGGTTAGACCAGCATTATCCCGGCATTCCTCGCGTAGCTGTAGCCAGTAATGCAGAAGCGGCTAAACAAGCTTTGGCTCGCCCTGGCGTTGCCGCGGTAGCAGGTGAAATGGCAGCAGAACGTTATAACTTACATGTATTGTCCACGCGCATTGAAGATAATCCAGATAACAAAACTCGCTTCCTAATTATAGGCAAACAAGTTGTTGGCCCCAGTGGCAATGACAAAACGTCAATTTTAGTTTCGGTTAAGAATGAGCCTGGGGCTTTGCTTCGAGTGCTGGAACCCTTTCAACGCTTTGATATCAGTCTTTCGCGCATTGAAACCCGTCCCGCGCGTTCCGGCGATTGGTCCTATGTGTTCTTTATAGATTTCGACGGGCATCAATCTCAAACCAATGCGCAATCGGTGATTGATGCAATATCAGATGTCGCATTAGAAGTGCGTACGTTGGGTTCTTACCCTAAGGCAGTTGTTCCCGCATGAGTATCGAAGCACAAGTAAACGAGCGAATTGCTGGTCTAAAACCATATCAGCCGGGCAAGCCGATTGATGAAGTTGCCCGTGAACTAGGTATAAACGATATTGTTAAGTTGGCCAGTAATGAAAATCCTCGTGGTCCTGGAGAGCATGTTCAGCAGGCCATAGCGCAAGTGAGTAAAGAGTTGTCGCGTTATCCCGACGGCGGTGGTTTTGAGTTAAAGGCTGCGTTGGCTGAGCACATTGGAGTGGATACAAATCAACTGACGCTAGGCAATGGCTCCAACGATGTCTTAGATCTAATCGCTCGAGTTGCTGTTGAGCCAGGCTATGAAGCCATTATTTCAGAGCATAGTTTTGTCGTTTACCGTTTAGCAGTCACCTGCTGTGGCGGTGATTTGGTAACCATACCTGCCAAGGATTACGGTACGGATCTAGATGCCATGTTGGCGGCAGTGAATGAACGCACGCGGGTTATTTTTATCGCCAATCCTAATAATCCTACTGGCACATGGGTGCCTGGCGCGGATTTGGTAGATTTCTTGCAGCAGGTACCCAGCACTGTGTGGGTGGTTTTAGATGAAGCCTATCTTGAATATATGACTTCTGATGACTATATCGACGGCGTGGCTTTGCTAAAGAAATTTCCTAATTTGATTCTTACCCGCACCTTTTCAAAAGTCTATGGCCTTGCCGCCGTGCGCCTAGGGTACGGTGTTTCGAGTCCTGAGTTTGCTGATCTGCTCAACCGCGTGAGACAGCCTTTTAATGTTAACGCCCTTGCTATGGCTGCGGCGATTACTGCAATTGCGGACGAAGAGTATGTGCGCGAAAGTGTCGAGATGAACCGCCAAGGTATGCAGCAAATGGTTGCTGGACTGACGGACATGGGTTATCCCTATATCCCGTCAGCGGGTAATTTTGTCAGCTTTGACTGTGGTGAGCCTGGCCCAGACGTATTTCAGCGCTTGTTACAACAAGGGGTTATTGTTAGGCCTATTGCTGAATATGGCTTGCCCAATCATATTCGCGTAAGCATAGGTCTGCCCTCTGAAAATGAGCGATTTTTGACAACGCTTGCGAAAATTCGATAACGCTTGCGAAAAGAGTTCGGGAGATGGGTTCGCTTCTTCGATCAAATAGTGGGCCAAAAAATTGACCAAAGAGTGGACACAAAAAACGACAAAAGAGTTGCTAAAGACTAAGCGTTGATTGTCTTAAGGTCCTGTGCATTGAGGGTGTATGTCTGAAATTTTTCATAAAATTGCCATAGTCGGTGTGGGCTTAATTGGTGGTTCACTGGCACTCGCTCTGCGCCAGCAGGGGGTTGCCAGCACTTTAGTTGGCATTGAAAACAACGCGACTTCTGCTCAATGGGCACTAGACAACGGCTTGGTAGATGAGGTTGTTGATCAAGTACCGAGTGACGCGAATTTGGTGGCGCTATGTGTGCCAAGCGATTTGGTCAGTGATTGGGTAGTTAGATTAGCCAAACACCAAGCCGCCGTATTTGACGTGGGCAGTGTTAAAGGACCGATTGTCAGTGCGGTGGCCTGTCAGATAGATCTCCCGGAAAATTTTGTACCGTGCCACCCTATAAGTGGGTCAGAAAAAAGCGGTCCAGAAGCCGCGCGCGCCGACTTATTTACTGACTCCATGGTGGTGCTAACACCTACCGAAAATACCTCGCAGCAAGCATTAGAAAGTGTTCTTAAGTGTTGGCATTGCTTAGGCGCTCAAACCAGCCAGCTTTCGCCTCAGGATCACGACAGTGCGCTTGCCCTTACTAGCCATTTACCTCATTTGTTAGCCTTTGCTTATATGCAGCAAGTGGAAAGTAAGCACCTTGGGCTAACGGGTGGTGGTTATAGAGATTTTACGCGTATTGCTGGGGCCAACCCCGAGCTTTGGTGGCGAATTTTTCAGCTGAATAAGGAAGAAGTACTGACAGCATTGGATACCTTCAGCGTAAACTTGCAGGCATTGGCGCAAAATATTCGTGATGCGGACAGTGAATCTGGCATCGCTGCGATTAGCGCCGCGGCGAACAAGCGCAAAGGCCCAGAAGCAGAATAAAGCCGAATAGGTTGCAGTCAGTTTGTGCGTGAATTCACATCTCTATGTTGTTGAAATAATTTTTAATTGAGAGCTTCAACTTAGCATGGCGCGAGTTCGAGATTTCAATTCCAGTAGTCCATTGAGGAAAAATAATGCAGCACGACCCGCTTGCCCCGGTAGTTACCATTGACGGTCCCGGCGGTTCCGGTAAAGGCACTTTGTCTTCGCTAGTGGCCGCCAAATTAGGTTGGCACTTGCTCGATTCTGGAGCGCTTTACCGTATTGTCGCGGTCTCTGCCCAATCCCAAGCCATTGATTTAGAAGATGAAAATGCTTTGGTGGTAATGATTGCAGATTTACAGATCGCATTTGCCGGGGATATAGTGGACGTCAATGGTAAAGACCTGAGCGACATCATTCGCACTGAAGAAACCGGTGTGGCGGCATCCCGAGTGGCTGCATTGCCTGGCGTTCGTGACGCTATCTTGGCACTACAAAAATCTTTTCAACGTGCACCAGGCTTAGTGGCAGACGGTAGAGATATGGGCACCGTCGTATTTCCACATTCTAAAGCCAAAATATTTTTAGACGCTTCGGCGGAAGCAAGAGCCGATCGTCGTTATAAGCAGTTGAAAAATAAAGGATTGAGTGTTAATTTGCGCGACCTCCTCGAGCAGATACAAGAACGTGATGCTCGGGATAGAGGACGTGCAGTTGCACCGCTGAAGCCCGCCGCTGATGCCCTGATAATTGATAGCACCCAGATGACCATAGAAGAGGTGTTGGAAACAGTTATGACGGAAGTCACCAAAGGGTATTCGTAAGGTTCTTAGAAGGTTTCAATTAAGAAAGCTTTTTGGGGAAGGGTTCGCTTCGAGATGAAAGTAAAGTTAGAGAGTACGTAAGGATACGCAAACGAGAATTATGCTCGTTGTTCTACCGGTCTGATTACTTCCTAGTCGAAACAAGATTGTTGATTTGCTCCGTGCGCGTAGCGCGCTGTGCCAAGTAACAGTTGCTCTTTTAGCTTTAGCCAGTAACTGCCTAAACATTAACTAACCAACGGAGAGTTTCGCCGGCTTGGCAAGCATCTCATTTCGAGCTATGTGCTTCCCCCGGCAGACAATTATATGAGCGAATCATTTGCCGACCTATTTGAAGAAAGTTTACAAACCATCGAGATGGCACCTGGGTCCATCGTCACCGGCACGGTGGTAGACATAGATGATGACTGGGTAGTAGTACATGCTGGTCTAAAATCAGAAGGGGTTATCCCCAAAAATCAATTCCTCAATGAAGAGGGCGTTTGCACCTTAAGCATTGGTGACCAAGTAAAGGTTGCAATGGAATTTGTAGACGATGGCTTTGGTGAGACCCGTTTGTCTCGAGAAAAAGCTAAGCGTGCCGAGTCTTGGGAACAACTAGAAGAAGCCAGCGAAAAAGGCGAAGTTGTTATCGGTATTATCAATGGCAAGGTCAAAGGCGGATTCACCGTTGACGTCAATGACATCCGTGCATTCTTGCCCGGTTCATTGGTTGATATCCGACCATTGCGCGAAACAGCCCACCTTGAAGGCAAGCCTTTAGAATTTAAAGTTATTAAGCTCGACCAGAAGCGCAACAACGTTGTCGTTTCACGTCGTGCCGTTCTTGAAGATGAAAACTCTCATGAGCGCGAAGAGCTACTTGCTTCTATGCAAGAAGGTCAGGATGTTAAAGGTATCGTTAAGAACCTTACCGATTACGGTGCGTTCGTTGACCTTGGCGGCGTAGACGGTCTGTTGCACATTACAGACATGGCTTGGAAGCGTATTCGTCATCCGAGCGAAATGGTTAACGTTGGCGACGAAGTGAGCGTACGAATCTTGAAGTTTGATCGTGAAAAGAATCGCGTTAGCCTAGGTATGAAGCAATTAGGCGATGATCCCTGGGTCAACATCATTCGTCGTTATCCAGAGGGTGCTCGTGTGATGGCTACCATCACCAACCTGACGGATTACGGTTGTTTTGCTGAGATCGAAGAAGGTGTTGAAGGTTTGGTACACGTATCTGAAATGGATTGGACCAACAAAAACATTCATCCCTCTAAGGTTGTCTCAGTAGGCGACGAAACGGAAGTAATGGTTCTGGATATAGACGAGGAACGCCGTCGTATTTCATTGGGTATCAAGCAATGCCGTCCTAATCCTTGGGAAGAGTTCAGCATTCAGCATGCCAAGAGCGACCGCATCAGCGGCAACATCAAGTCAATTACCGATTTCGGTATCTTCATTGGTTTGGATGGCGGCATCGACGGTCTTGTGCATCTTTCCGATATATCTTGGAACGAGCCAGGCGAGACTGCGGTTCGTAGATACTCCAAGGGCGAGCAGATTGAGACCATTATCTTGTCCGTTGACCCCGAGCGTGAGCGTATCTCGCTGGGTATTAAGCAACTAGATAAAGACCCATTCTCAGATTACACAGCGATTCATGATCGTGGTGCGGTAATCATGGGCAAGGTTGTAGAAGTCCAGCCTAAAGAAGCAATTCTTGAATTAGCTGAAGAAGTACTTGGTGTACTGAAGGCTGCAGAAATCAGCGTTGATCGTGTGGAAGACGCACGCACAGTGTTGAAAGAAGGCGAAGAAATAGAAGTTAAGATCATTAACATCGATCGCAAGAACCGAACCATTGGCTTGTCTATCAAGTCGAAGGACATCGAAGAAGAGCGAGCTGCTGTTAAAGAGCACCAGAAGCAAGAGACTGATCGTTCAGGTCCGGCAACTTTGGGTGACTTGATTAAGGCGCAAATGAACCAGCAGGCAGACGAGGACTAGGCTTCGCCTAGTTTCCGTTTCTAAGAGCTAGAGTAGAGTTATGACCGAGGAAGTCAGCCTAACGAAATCTGAGTTAATTGAGCGCATGGTTAGCGCTCAATCTCGGGTGGCTGGCTTGCAGCTCAACGCCAAAGACGTTGAGTTTGCGGTTAAAACAATGCTTGAGCAGATGTCCAATACGTTGGCTTCTGGGGATCGAATCGAGATACGTGGTTTCGGTAGTTTTTCTTTGCACTACCGTGCTCCGCGTATAGGGCGTAACCCAAAGACGGGCGAATCTGTGGGACTTGCAGGTAAGCACGTACCGCACTTTAAGCCGGGTAAAGAACTTCGAGATCGAGTCAATGAGGCTCTATTGAAGGACTTGGCTAGCGCTAAGGCGGATGGTTCAGGCTAGATGGATAGCCTAGTGGCGTTTGGGTAAGAAAACGAATAAAGGAAAAACTAGAAATAGTTTTTCCTTTTTTTTTGTCTTGTTGCCAAGCTGCCTTCGCCTTAGCACTTGCACTTCGAACGATGCAAAATCACTAGAAAATTATTTTCGCTAATTACGCACAGTTAAATGTGCTATGACCGCTCGCAGAGATGTCTGTTCTCCTTGGTTCCAAGGGCGAATATCAGGCTTAGTATTTACCGAGTTTCATTTAGATTTTTGTTCTCAACAACTATCAGGATGAAATATATGTTTGCCACTTTTTTACACAGAGTTTTTAACAGAGCAGGCAATAACGCCGCTATCCGCTCCAGGAGCAAAGCCAAAGGTTATTTCTCAGCGACCTTTCTTCTTTGTCTTGCTCCACTATTTCTAACCAGCCCGGTGGCTGCCAAGGTACCCAGTGTATTGGGTGCTGACAAGGTTGCCTTCGCAGCATCAAGTCAGAGCCGTGGCATAAGTAATGTCTCAGCCAAAAAGACCGCTAAAACAGCCAGTGCCCAACAACAAAAGGTAGATCTGAACTCTGCCAGTGCAGATGAAATAGCCAAAACTTTATCCGGGGTAGGGCCGCGTAAGGCTCAAGCAATGGTTAAGTATCGAAATGAAGTTGGCCCATTCCGCAGTATGGATGAAGTGCTTGAGGTAAAGGGATTTGGCCCAAGTATCTTGGCGCGTAATAAAGGCAGGATACAGCTAGGTAAAGTTGCTAAAAAACGTTGATAGGATTTGCGTCAATAACCGGTAAGTTGTTGGCGCGTTTTCTTTGTTTTCTTTGTTTTCTTTGTTTTTTTTGGGCCGCTTATTTTTGGCTGCCTTATGGTTTCTATTCAGTGTCCGTTTATACAGCCCGCCTAGCCGAGCGTAGATAAGTAGAACGCCCGTGATACTGAGCTGGGCATTATGTCTTGCCCACGTTAGGCTAAAGCCAAATGAAGGAGGCAAGTGTATGAGCAAATTTTGGACACCATTGTGCGATCGATTTGAAATTGACGTGCCGATATTTGGCTTTGCCCACGATATGGCCACAGTGGCCGCCATCAGTAATGCCGGTGGTTATGGGGTGTATGGTGCAACACGACGCTTCCCCCAAGAGATTACCGATGAACTTGCCTACATTCGTAGTATGACCGGCAGTCGTCCTTTCGGCGTTGATTTGGTTCTACCACCGGGTATGCCTGAACATAACTCTAGAGAAGCGATAGAGGCAGAAATACCCCCCGAACATACGGCCTTTGTGCAGGGCCTGATTGATCAATTTGCAGTGCCGGATGCCACTGAGCCTGGTATGCGCACCCGCTTTATTCGCTCAAAAGAAATAGAGCAAGAACAGCTCCGCGCAGTGTTAGACAGCGATGTAAACATGCTTGCCTGTGGCATTGGTGCTCCAGCAGACGTTGTGGCTGAAGCCAAAGCACGCGGTAAAACAACCGTAGCCCTTATTGGTAGCCCTCATCACGTACCCAAAGCCTTGCAGGCTGGCGTCGAAATTATTGTTGCTCAAGGCTACGATGCTGGTGCTCATACCGGGCCAATTGGCACCTACTCACTAGTGCCGCAAATTGTCGATGCTGCCGGGGATGTACCTGTTCTGGTGGCTGGCGGAGTAGCGACCGGGAGACATATTGCTGCTGCACTTGCAATGGGCGCACAAGGGGTTTGGATGGGTACCGCTTGGCTGTTGTCCACAGAGCATCAAGGCCACATGCATCCAGTGAATCGTGACAAATTACTGCAAGCAGGCAGTGCAGATACTGTGATCACGCGCTCGGAAAGCGGTAAGCCATTTCGACAGGTGCGCACAGCCTGGAGCCAAGCATGGGAAGCTGAGAATGCGCCGAAGCCATTGAAGATGCCTTATCAGGATGTGTTGGTAGGTGACCTGCTTGGTGCTATCGAAGAGCACGATATTGAACCGCTTATACATTCAGGGGCGGGGCAGAGTATTGCCTACTTTAATGAGGTGCAAAGTGTAGAGAAAATCATGCAAGATTTAGTCACTGAGACGCGCCAAATTCTCGCTGCGCAAGCCAAGTATTTGGGTTAAAAGGTAAAATTTATGCGGCATAACAAAGTGCAAAAAAAAGAGCAAAAAACTGCGGCGAAAGCGTTGAAAACAGCCATAGGCACGGCGTTTTTCGCGCTCTTAATGGTTGGGTGTCAGGGCTTAGATTTAGCTGAAAGCCCGGTTAAATCCATTCAACTATCAGGCATTTGGACGGTGGATGCAGGTGCGTCGGATGACCTCAGAGCATTTACTCGTCCGCCCTCTGAGCGTCGTACGCCAAAGTTATCTGTGCGAGAAGAAATTCGCAGAATAGGTCTGGGCTCTGGTTTGGCATTTGTAGTACAAGACTTTCAAGTCATTGATGCCAACCAAATTAGCATAGAGCAAGGCCGCGACTCGATGGGCGTGAAACATACCCCTGGCACCTACCGAGATGTCACCTGGGGAGATCGAGAGCGAGACATCTGGCGTATACAAGCGGGCTGGCAAGAAACGGATTTGGTCATTTTTTCCAGCGCAAAAGGACTGCGAGTTTTGGAGCGCTATCAATTAGTTAATCCAAATAGGTTAAGGCTAGACTTAGAGGTGCAAGCGGATGCCGTTAATCGCAAATTGACACGCTTTTTTGATAGAAAAAGGTAAGTAGGCATACAAAACAGTCAGCAAAAACCGAATAATTCGAAAACAAGCCTCTATTACTGAAGCGAATCACAAATTCTGCCTTATCGGTCTTGCATTTGGTCTCATTGCTATTAGAATATCGCGCTGCTCCAGAGGGTTACCTCAGGAGCATACCAACACTACTCCGCCTTAGCTCAGTTGGTAGAGCAGCTGACTGTTAATCAGCTTGTCGCTGGTTCGAGCCCAGCAGGCGGAGCCATTTTCCATTATTTATCCTCTTTAGAAAGCGTAGACGCGCCAAGCTGATAATCAGCTCGCGCACACCTTAAACGGTGTCCGCCTAGTTCGATCTGCGCATGCGGAGCCATTTTCCATTATTTATCCTCTTTAGAAATCTTAGATGCGCCTCTCTGGTAATAAACGCCAGACTCTCAGTCCTACTTGTTGACCCCAATCAACATTCCTCTTCAAGCCCTTCTCAATAGGCATCTAAATTTGGCTAAACCTTTGAGTTAATAACTCTTGAACATTAGCCAGCCTTGGCGAATAGCGTCACGAAAAGATTTCTATTCAATGCTGTAAAAGCTCTTCCTCTCTGAGCTTGGTGAACTTTTGTCCAATTCGGAATTTTTCGTGTAATGTTTGGGTGGGTTATCCCAAAAATAAGAATAAAAACGAAAACAATAATAAAATAGAGGAAACACTATGAAATACAGAACACTTGGCGCTTTAGCGGCGCTATTCTTGTCGGCGCAGCTGAATGCCGCTCCTATTGTTGCCGTTACTGAATGGAAAGTAGAGGCTGGGAAAGCAGCAGATTTTGCTAAAGCCATCGACGGTCTGCAAAATACTGACCTTGGACAAGATCGTAAAGCTCAGCTACAGCTGCAGGCGAGTTCATTTAACGGGGTTAATCCTGCAACTCACCGGATCACAATTCTGTATCCAAGCCTCGCAGAAATGGAAGCTTGGAATCAAAAATTTAACGGCAGTAAAGAACAAGCCGCCGTCATGGTGGGTATTGGCGAGAGTGCACAAGTGGTATCGCAGTATATGGGTTCACCAATGCAAAGCTGGGGCACGGTCTCCAATGAAGATGTAGTTTGGGATGTCATCCGTATCACGGCGAGCGACCCTAGAGCAGTGTTAGCCGGTTTAAACGCGCTAATGAACTCAAGTGACACTAAAGCTTTTCCGGGTCAAATTTGGCTTGTACAAATTCTGCGTGGGCAAGCAAGTGCTGCGGGAAGGGTAACCCATGAAATTGCCGTTGGTTACGAGAGCATGGCTGAAATGGAAGCCTGGTCAGATAAAATGCAAACGACCAAGGCTTGGCAGACATGGTTAGGCGTTGCGGGTAATAGTTTCACAATAGCGAACCGTTATAACGTTAATTGGCTAAAAGCTTATGAGCATGGCTACACTCTAGAAGATTTTGAATAGAGCGTGATAAGCGGCGCCCCTAGAGTTCTTAAAAGATCTCTAGCGGGCGCTAGCTTCATAGCGCGAAAGGCGTTGGAGCCGCCACTGTCCGCGCGTACTTTTAACAATCCATCTCATGAATTTTCTTTCATCCATAGTGATTAGGTCCGGATGCTCGAGATCTCCTTTTCACTCGCCCAATCACTCGCCCTTTTCATTCGTTTCTTTTCACTTGTTTCTTTCATTAGCCCTTCGCGTTGCGATATGCAGCTAAAAGTTATACTTGAATATCAAGCTATAGAAACAGTTAGCAGTCCTTGTATTTGCTTTTGACGCAGGCAGCGGCCAATACTTGAGCTTTTGATAAGTCTTTTGTTGTCAGTGCTTTAGCACTCTCCGGGAGCATTTTTGCGCTACTTTTATCACGGTTCAACGCAGCTATCATTAACCACATATGAGCGCGAATAGGGCTTTGCGTTACACCCTTGCCAGCTTTGTACATTGCGCCTAGTGAAGTTTGCGCATTGGTAGAGCCTTGTTTCGCAGCCAGTCGAAACCATTTAATCGCTGCGTCATAATCTCCTATACGGCCGTCATCGTCGGCGAACATTTCGGCGATGTCGTTAAAGCCTCTAGCGTTACTTTTGGCCATGATGAGCGCGTACCACTTATTGGCTTCTTCGTTGTTTTTTTCAACACCGGTGCCTTTTTCGTACATTCGGCCAAGGCGCGCTTGTGCAAGTAAATCATTTTGTTCAGCAGCAAGTAGATACCATTTGATAGCTGTTTTATCGTTTTTTAAAACACCAAGGCCTTGTTCGTATAGATAGCCAACAAGCATTTGAGCATCAGCATTGCCTTCTTTAGCAAGGGGTAACATATAGCTAAATGCGGTTTCATAATCTCCGTTATCGAATGCCATTGCACCCTGAATTTCTGGCGAAGCGAGTAAAAGTTGCAACCTAGTTGGTTCCTTATCGGTGCTCCATGCAAAACTCGTAATTAGTGTTAACGCAATAATCAGTGCGAGATTGTTCATCCATTATCCTTATTGGTGGTTTTTTTTCATAAGTATGAGCGTCTACGCCAAAATTTCACCTTACATCGCAAAAAATTTTATTGTTCAGGCTAACGATCAGAATTTGTTTGTCAGCGCTTCAGCGCTTCAACTCCTTATAAGAGCGCCATTCGTCAAGTTTGCGCGCTCGGCAATTCGGTGTAGGTCTGGCTGAAAAGTTGCTATTTGGCGGGCTGGAAGTAGTGTATTGCAAAGGGTAACTGGTTGTAGAGGTTAGAAGTAGCCGGTGAGTCAAGTAGGTAGGGGCTTGGTTTAATTTAGGCCGTGTGTGTAAGAAGGCCGCCGCCAATAACTTCAGACGGCATCAGCCAACCTGCTGCTTTGCAGCAAACAGCAATGAACAGCACTATTGAGTTCCTCAATAAACGATTCGCGGCAAAGCTTGTGTGTGAACTTCACTTCCAGTTGTTGCTTCTAATCAGGTCAAGCAGATACTTTTTGGTGCTGGCATCGCGCATGCCTACCGCAAGATTTGCGCCCAAAAAACCTTCTTTGTTGCCGCAATCGAATGTTTCAGCATCAGTTAGAAATGCATTTAGCCCATCTAGCTTTAGTAGTTCATGGAGAGCGTCAGTTAACTGTATTTCGTCCCCCACGCCGGCGGTGGTTTTTTCCAGAAGCTGTAAAACCTGCGGCGGTAAGATGTAACGGCCGAGCACAGCTAAGTTTGAAGGTGCCTTCTTCACTGAAGGTTTTTCAACTAGCCCTGCGATTTTAATGCTTTCAAAAGGTTTTGCGGGAATGCCGCTCAAGTCAGCTATGCCATAATTTTCAACGGCGTTGCCTTCTACTTTTTCAACCATAATTTGCCCGATACCAGTTTCCTCCCAGGCTTTTAGCATTGCGGAGAAGCTATGATTTTTATCAACCGATGGGCTATCAAGTACCAGCACGTCTGGCAGCAACACGGCAAAGGGCTCGTTGTTCAATAGATGCTTTGCGCAAAGTACCGCATGGCCAAGGCCAAGCGCATCATGCTGTCTAATAGAAATAACGTTGACGCCTTTGGGGATAATATTCTTAACCTTGCCCAAAATAGTTTTATTGCCTTTCTTTTCTAAGCGACTTTCAAGCTCATAGTGGGCGTCAAAATGATTCTCAATGGCTTCTTTACCACTACGAGTAACTAAGATGATTTCGGTAATGCCTCCAGCAATGGCTTCTTTAACCACGTGCTCAATGATTGGGCGATCGTATACGGGCAATAGTTCTTTCGGTATCGCCTTTGTAGCCGGCAGCATTCGTGTGCCTAGACCCGCTACAGGAATGACAGCTTTCCTAATTTTGTTCACTGAACTCTCGTACTGATTGTTTTTGGACACTTGTTAAAGTGTTGTTTTAAGGCCCAGCTATATTACTTTGAGTTTGCGTCAATTCACGCTTTTTTTGCTGTTGATGTGAGGTGGCTGCCCTCAAATTCAGTTCTCAGCGCTGAATGGAGGTCGCCTATTTATTGGTAGAGGCGTAATTCCTCTGCCGCTTATTACTGCCAAGCTCAAATTAACGCAGCACATGGGGGCCTCTTGTTATGCAAAGCCCCATAGTTGTATGCAGCTGCATGGCAAAGCACTAGCAGCAATCTAGCGCCCTTATGAGAGAGTCTTTGTCCTATGGGGCTGGCGTGAATTGCGTATATCTGAGCTTCCTAAGGCTTCTAGGCCGCTTAACTTATCTCCTGAATATACCTTTGATGTCGGTGTTCCAAGTTATATACAGTCTTACACTATCTGGCTCTGCTACATCGCCTTGATTAGATCCCTCAACACCAAGGTTGAAAGCGCCACCCCAAAATAGGCGCCCACCGTTCTTTAATGTATGCAGCGGGTATTGAAATCGAATTTCTGCGCGGTGGCCGCTCAGACCCTCAGTTTTTCCATATAGAACATCAATAAATGATTCAGGGCTGTAGGCTAATCGGGCCCCACCATAGTATCGGCGTGTAAACCTGTCCGTATTACCGACTTTGATCAGTGAGGCCTGGAAAGTAGGGCCAATGAGCAGCGAGCCATACAAATCCTTACCTTTCGCAAAAAAAGGCACGAAAACCCCCAGTTCTGATTCCAACGCCAACTCCACTTCGGGTTCGACGGGGGCGGGGTCAGTACCGTCCAAATTAGAGCTGCTGGCGACATTTGTTTGCTCTGCTGAGCTGGTCAGTACGCCTGACAGCCAGCCATGTAGGCCGAACCCGAAGCCGCAGTTTTTTTCATCCTTTTCTGAGCACCTACTCGCTATACTTTTTCTCATTATGTGCTGTAAATGATTAGGCTCGAATCTCACCAGCTGGCTATAAGCGGTGAACCCAGCCCGAACATTGGCTTCCTCTGACAGCGATTGGATAGAAGTACCCTCCAACCCGCCGTAAAAACTGAGGAAAAAATCTTCATTTGGCACTTTTGAGTCCATACTTTTGTTTCCCCAACCTTTATCTGTGGGGGTTAACCTCGAATCGATTTCCTTAAAGACATCCAGATACTTATGCATGGCCTTGTCGTCGCGGTTATCAACAGATTGACGAAGACCATCAGATGCTATGAGCATGAAGTTCTTGTCGATGCAGGTTGCCGTGGACATGCCTGCCTTTTCTTCGCAATTGTCTAATGCCGTTTTGCTTAACGCGTCTGCCATGGTGTTAGCTTTATCTAGCTCTTGTGATGCCTTGGATGAACAAGCACTGTCCACATGGTTCAGATTCAGTCTTGAGTCTTTTAGGAACTTCCACAGCTCAGTTGCCTCATCGATATTGTTATTTGCAAGGGCGCTACAAATAGCCTGAGTAGCGCCAGTTACCACTTGTTGTTGGGCCGTAGTTTTTGCAAATAAAGGCTGGCTCAGTAGTAGTAACCCTAAGAGCGCGGCGTTTGTAGTTTTCCACATTCGAATTTTTCCTGATAATTTTTCAAATTGTTAGTCTTAGGGAAAGCAACAAGTGTGCCATCGTATTTTCCCGATGTTAGTGAGGCCTAGAGGGGCTGATACCAAAAGTGGACTTGGGCTGCGTACAAAAAGTATGTATGTTCGTAATTCATGTACGCGCGGGATTTATGTAAGTGAATGAGCTGGCGAATTTGGCTGCGGCACCGTCTCTGGATGCTGCCTATGCGATTGTGGATAAACAATTGCGAGTAATTGCAAACAAAAACCTTCAGGGTGAATTTTCGGGAGCGAGTATTTCCCAAGTTGTATTTCATATTCGTGACACAGATGCCTATAGGACTGTGGCAAGTTTGCCAGGGGCAGATATTAATAGAGGTTTGGCGTCTTCAGCTGCCATGTGGCAGATGGTCCTATCACGAAAGCACCCTGTTTCTTTAGACGTCACCACCGCATTGGTCCAGTGGGAGCCGGGCGGTATGAAGAAACAGTTTATGGCGCAACTGTTAGAAGCCCTAAGCGAATATACACGTGCTCAGTTTTCCCAGCGTGGCACCACCCATATCCTTGCAATCCCAATGTTTCTGCCCGGTGGCGAGGTTGTAGGAATGGTAACGCTTGAGGCTGTAGTAAGTGCTGCCATAGGCGAGCCGTTAGAATGGTCCACCATTATAGGCGAGCTTGAAACGGTGGTTAACATTGGTACGCCTTTCCTCTATTTATTCACTTCAACGCCGGATAAAGAGCAAAATAAACTACCCATTGATGCATTGGTGCAGACTTTTGCTAACCAACATGAGACTGTGCTGATACTGGGTGAGACCGGTACAGGGAAGTCGAGGTTAGCGGAAAAGATTCACCGCCTATCTTACGCCAGCGCTGGGCCGTTTATTACCTTCTCTCTTTTGGGCGTAAATGAAGATTTGCAGTTAGCACAACTTTTCGGCTGGAAGAAAGGCGCTTTTACTGGGGCTATAGATTCCAATTTTGGATTGATTCATCAGGCAGAGGGCGGCACGCTGTTTATCGACGAAATTGATAAGCTCAGTCTTTCTGCTCAGTCAGGGTTGCTCCAGTTGCTCGAGTCGAAGGTCTACTATCGCTTGGGTGACTCGGTCCAGCGTAGTGCCTGCAATATCCGCTTTCTCGTCGCCACCAACCGAAATCTGTTGACCTGCGTTGAAAACGGTACCTTTCGTGAGGACCTTTATTACCGCATCAATGTGCTGCCCTTGCAGCTTCCAGCCTTGCGTGAGACGCCCTGGATGATGGACCACTGGATAGATGTTCTGCTCGAAAGTCTGTCTTTAGGTAATGCCTACAGCATAGTCTTTGCTAGATCTGCACGTAGGCTGCTTAAAGAGCAAATTTGGCCTGGAAATATACGTCAACTGGATAATACGTTGCGGCGATCCATAGCCTTAGCAGGGCCGGTTGAAGCAGGGAGTCTAGAATTAGAAGTCTCCGAGAGTCATGTCGTAAATTCACTGTCCATGGACGGCGCAGGTGGTGGGCGCAACGCTTTCTTAGGCGCTCTAGAGAGCACTGCACGGGCTTATTTAGCGCAACCTAATCCTGACCACACTGTTCTTAAAAACAACCCATTGTTCGCGCTGACATGGGCGCTCGCATCGGTAGGTAGTGGAAATGTAGAGACCACTGCAAAACTGGTGGGCAAGCGTCAATCTATTCTGTCGCGCAATTATCAACGAGAATTCGATCGGGAAGTCGAGAAACTCCGAGACCTCTATCTAAAACTTGGTGAGCCGGCCCCCAGTTTTTTAGAACGCTAGGGAAATTAGACGCCTGTCTCTTATACACATCTGACGCTGCCGACGAAAGAGAGGTG
>OJFS01000286.1_pt1 | contig 22080 bp, 19 predicted proteins | sample 1594231 | NCBI WGS metagenome assembly OJFS01 (sample SAMN05416847, study PRJEB24817) | seawater metagenome | isolation source: Sea water | place: Canada:Atlantic | collected 2013-07
GTGGGCTCGGAGATGTGTATAAGAGACAGGAGTAAATAGCTAACTACTAAAATTAGGGTTATGCGCAGTTTCATTTTACGAAAGGTGTATCGCTTTAAGGTACCCGACTTCTCAACAGGCCGTCGCCTGCGGCTAGCCGCAACTGACACTACTACCTATCGGTTTGGTTACACCACGGCTGATTAGATTTTACCGCAATCGCTACTCTTAACGAGAAAATTCCACACCTGCTCACGGTGGCCATGACTGAGCCACTGCTCTGAAGCATCTGTATTGTACTGCGGGGCGGCCTTCATCATGCTAGCGTATTTAAGCAATTCTTCTCTAATTCTCGGCCAATCTTGGAGAGTATTTTTTTGCTCGCCCAAAAACGCAACACAGTCAAAACCAGTGAGTGCCATACCGAAGATTTCACTTGGGTCGCCATAATCAGGGTCTGCAAATTCTTTCTCTAAGTACAGCGTAAACATTGCGTCTATCGTGGCAATCTCTTTGACACTAAAGGTACTTTTATAATGAAATTTACCAATGGCTGCATGAATATTCTCAATAAAAACATCCTCAACCAGCAACAGTTCAAGAATACGAGGTATAAAGTACTTGTGTTTTATTTCCCCGACGTCCGCAATATTACACGCAGACGACCACGCCCCAAAAATATAGTGATTTAACTGCTCTAACGGGGCCTTCAACAAATACTCTTCATCTTCGAACGTAAAACAAAAACCACATTCTCGATGAATTACGCGTTTTGGTACTTTATACCTAGAAAAAATTTTGTATAAGTCAGCTGTAGCGAAGTTCATTTTTAATGGCCCCCTTCAGCTGCGAATCCACTAACAGTTTACAACTAGGCTTTGAACTAAAGCCAACCACCCAATCTTCGTGATGCTTTACTCGATGCCGTCTGCGCTGCGAGGCGCCAAAATCTGGCTTCTAGCCTCTTCAAAAGAATCTACTACCGCAGATATTGCGGACATCTCCGCATCGGTAAGGCGACTAATTTTAGCGATTAATGCCTCTAAACCAATACTGGAGTCTTTGTTACCAAGCCCCCAAGCCAACCAGCCTGGTTCAACTTGAAAGAAACGGGCTAACTCAATCATTTTACCGCGAGTGGGCGTAACCTCGGCTTTTTCCCAACGCAAAACCGCATTGGCTGTAACCCCTACCTCCTTGGCCAAACCACGTAGTGACAACCCACTGTCGCTGCGCAACAGCTTTAGTCGGGTAGAAAACAGGGTCATTGTTTGGTCGTCTTCAAGGGAAAACTGATCTGTACTCTCACTCATAACTAATTGGCTCCTCTATTGAGGTAGTGTCTGGTGATTTGGCCCTACATAACGAGACGTAGCAGAGGAGAGGTAACAAAAAGCGGACAAACGCAGTATCGTGACCCTTTTGCAATGCTCGGATTACCAAAAATTCATCCAGCTAACGTATGCGCTAACGCCACCGGCATAGCCCCCTGAACATTTTGGCCTCCAATTTCAATAGAACAGTCTAAGAATCGTTGCTCGGCTTTTGCTCTGCACACTATTGATTTACTAAATTCCCTAGGCACCCTGCGCACATAGATCTCACTGCCAAGCTGCAAACTCAAATGTTCCGCGCCCGCAAACCGCGTAATTGCCCACCCGGCTCCGCCTTTCATCAAGTTGGGTTGCGCCCTTGCGTAGGCTTCCGACATACGTTGAAACCGCGAACTATCACTTGCTAGGATGTCGGAAAAAAACCTCAAAGTGGCAGCATTTTGTTCGAATACAAAAACTGAAATAACACCATTATTAGAGGGGAAATGTAACGTGGGAGTAAAATCCGCCCCTAGACTCAAGAAGTGTTTTGTACACTTATCAAAAAAATCCTGCGCTTCGCTAGCACCGTTCGTCTTATCAAAATCAGCAAACATATGTCACCTCAGGTGTATACCATTAGTTAACGGTTTGTTTTAGTCACCGTTCATCAGGTAAGTTGTACCGATTATCGTCAATTTCGTCAACAAAATAAGTGAGATACTGCCGGTTGGGCAATTAACTTTTGTAAAGATATTCACAGTTATTCATCGACTAACCCGCCACCCCAACTAAACACCCTAACTTTGGGCGACCTAACGCCGCCGCCTGTCCATGCCAAAACCCTAGTACCGTCGGCCAAAGCAGTTATCACAGGAACGCCAATTGGCTTCTTGGTTGCGAGCGTTATTGAGTCTTGATTGATTTTCGAGAGCGCGCTGTCTTTTATGTTGAATGAAGCCAGTTGAAGCTCTGCAAACTCCGTTCCTATTGGCACTGTCAACCAACTCACTGTAATTTTCTGGGTGCGGTCCATGACCAAACTCACTCGCCCGACAATACCGCCATGATCAACCTCTAGTGGTAGCCCAAACATTAGCCCACCATCACGCGAAACTGCTAGGCGGACACTCTTTCGCCCTCCCGCAGCCGTAAACCAAGCAATAGCTATAGCATTACCAGCAGATGAGATAGCTGGACCGTTAACCGGGCAGCCAGTAATGTGCCAATCATCAAAGCCTACAGATGTTGGCTTACTCCACTGCCCTTCTCGCAATTGTGCGTAAAAAATATCTCGCTGTTCGGTTTCGTCTCGATTGCGATAAGCAAGGATGGGGCCCTGAGGTCCGTGGGTTAACGCTGTCGGGCAACAATCACAGACCAAGTCGTCAACCACCTGCTGGTCATATACAGAGCCATCTAAACCAATCATCGCAGAACGCAGCGCTACGCCCGCCATGCTGTGCATATGCTCTGCGGGCGACTTCATCGCGGCATTTCTGCCATCTAGCCAAACCACCCCATACCGCCCATCGTCCTTACCTCTATATAAGTTCACAAAGCCATGCTCTGTCGCTGTGCCATCTGTATGCGGGGTCACTGGTTTTGACCATGTTCTGCCGAGATCCAACGAGTGACTGACAAAAATATCATAGGCAAACCGTGCGGCCGGATTCACAACTAGCCAATGCGCTGCCATTAGGTTTTCCGAGAACTGAACAACGGAAGGTGTATCTGCCCCGTTAACTACCCAATCATCACCTCGGGCCACCTCCAGAGGCGGCGACCACTGACCTTGAGCAAATATTGAGTATTTCAAAACCGAAAACCGGCCTTCTGTCTCGATCCAGCTAAGCAGTGGGTTGCCGTTAATGTCTTGTGTGAGCCGAGGAGATTGCGAGTTAGAGCTAGCCGGGGATGCTATTTCTGCAATCCTTGACCCCGATTTTGCTCCTTGTAGCGAAAGACCATCGCATCCAGCCAGCTGCGCCGTCAAAATAAAGAATGCGCATAAACCCAAAACTGCTGAAGAGGTGATTATTTTATTACTTGATTTCATTCAACGAGGTTATACGCCAAGCCCACAGAATATCCAGCTATCTAGCAGCCTGAAAAAAACCTACATAACACCCAGCAATCAGGCACAGAAACCTGGTCCATAGATTAATGAGGTCAATGAGCTAAATCAGCTAAAAATTCGCTAACCTCACTTCGGCTACGCAGACGTATAAATTGAATATGCGCCAACCCCGGTGCTTTAGCCGCCGCTGAGTACTCGCGGCGACGCGCACGCAAATTCTTGATCGAATACCAGATAACCGATGAACTGGAAAACGCCTTGCCTAGTCTTTCGACATTACCCGCCCAAAGCACCTCTTCATTGCGCACGCGCAAATAAGTTCTTTTGATCAACTGCCAAATTATCTGTAGATAGGGCAAATCAATCCAAACCACTACCTGTGCACGCTGCCACTTAATCTGCTGCAACCGGCGATAGTTACCATCTAATACCCAGGCCTCTTTCTGCACAACTTGATCGACGTCTTCAAAAAAGTCCTCGTCGTCAGGTTCTTGCCAATTGGGTAACCAAAAAATTTCGTCCATTTCAAAATATGGCAACTTGAGGCTCTGGGCTATTTGTTTCGCTAGCGTAGATTTACCACTGCCACTTGCGCCCACTACGTTAATTCGGGAAACACCCTCAGCAATTTGTCCGCTCACAAAATTCAACCAAATTAAAGTTATTGAGATCTAATTCTAAAGGCGTTGATCGAATACGAACCCGTCTACGGCGCCAGCGGCACCAATACTTGAACAAATGGTCGACTTTACTGAACTGCTTTGCCGCGCCATCTATTTGCCTGCGTCTTTCACAAAGCTTTCATGCAGAGAATTTTAGTGTTTACAAATACGCAGACATGATCAACGTCACTAGCTCACTATCAGGAAATTTATATGAATTTAGAAAAAATAAAATCTCTAGTGGAAAAGGGTCAAGCGCCGGCCATTGAAGTACACTCAATCGATCCGAATATTTACTTGATTTACTATAAGGACGGCGAAGATATAAGACCTGTTTTAGACAAACACGACAAAACCCTGCGCTGTAAAAGTCGCACCAGTGCATTTTTGCTGCTCGGCGAAACAGGCATCTCTACAACAGACTTCGTACATCAGACTGCTTACGATGAAATGATTGGATTTGCCCACAGCGGGCAAAAAACAGAACTCAGGGAAACTATCGAGCTCTAGCAGGCCAGAGACTAAAAAACGTGCCAGCTAATTCTGAATTTCAATCACTAGGACAAAAGCTCCATCTACTGCGCTTAAGCGTCGGTTGGTCCGAGCAAGAGTGCGCTTACCGCCTAACGCTGGAAGCAAACGAACTGATTACTACACCAGTATGGATCGGCTGGGAACAAAGTGGCCTAGGTGACGCACAAAATCGGGAGATCGCTCGTTTAGCAGCGCCAATTTGCAAGCTGTTTTCCACTGACAAAAATTGGTTAATGGACAGCAGTACACCGGCAACCCCAAGCGCAAAGATTCTTCCTTTGAAACGCTAGATATACTATCAAAATCTTTACCCGAGCAAACTTGTTGCCGCGCGTAAAAGCAATTATTTTGCGTCAGCCTTCGCTTCAACAACTTCCTTATAAAACGCCTCATGCGCAGACTGAAAAATACCAATCAGCGCGGCAGCATCGTCACTATCTGTAGGGAACTTTTTGTCTACCATTGAATCCCTCAGCATCCAGCTTTCAGCAACAGCGCCCGGTGGCACTAAGGTTAAAGTCTTATGCAAGTCATTCTGTGTGACCACGCCGATATGGTAATCGTGCTCTACTAAGGCGCTGCCATGAGTTGCGGAAAATAAAGTCCCCCCCATAAAACCCTCAGAATCTTCAACATCCAACAAATCTAATATAGTGCTAGGAATATCCATTATTGAGCCTAATGAGCTATGCGTTCGCGGCCCAAGACCTTGCGCAAGAAACACAACGGGTACACGATAGCTTGCAACTGGTATCGTTGAGTTGCCATATATCCTTGGACCATGATCAGCTGTAATAACAAACAGAGTTTGGGAGTACCACGGCTTTTGCTTCGCATGGCGGAAAAATTCACCCAAAGCCCAGTCTGCATATGCAATTGCGTACTCGAGCTTGCGCTCGTTTGGATAGGGTATTCGGCCAACCGGCACATCAAAGGGTCGATGGTTAGAAACAGTTAGCGTGGATAGAAAAATATTTTTGCCCTGGGCAACTTCAGCGTCCATTTCTAATAATATTTTCTCAAACAAGTTTTCATCGGCCACACCCCAAGAGGTTTCAAAGAGGCCCTTGGCAAAATTTTCTCGTGTAAAAATTTTGTTGTAGCCGATACGCTTCCAGTAGGTAGAGAATTTTGAGAATTCTGGCCAACCACCATAGACAAATAAACTATTGAATCCCTCGGCCCACAACTGCCGAGGCAGCGACGGCAACTTCTCCAAACCCTCACGCTGATTAACAGCAATACCCGGCAGCGGTGGATAACCGTGCAGTATTGCCTCTAAGCCCCTCGTAGTTCGCGTGCCGGTTGAGTAAACATTATCAAAGTAGACCCCTTCATCCGCTAACGCATTAAGGTTAGGCATATAACGATCGCGTTTTTCAGGGTCCCACCAATTCTTTCCTGCAAAAGACTCTTCAACAATCAAAATTACATGCTTGATATGCGACAAATCAGGATGAGTCACAGACTGGGCATTATTATTTAGCGCAACCGCCCGTTTAGCTGCCTCTTGGGCTAATTCCACCTCGTCTAATTCAGGGTAGGTACGATGCCAGTCCGTCACATTAACCCATGCAACAAAAGTTAGATTCATGAATGCATTTTTTGACAACTCAGTCAAAAGTCGGTCTTGATGGGCAGTTACAACAGAAAATTGAACCACCCACGGAAGAGACAACAAGGCAATGACCATAAGGTTTGCCAAAACAAATTGGTTGTTGGTTGGCTTTACAAATTCGAGTAGCTTTTTAGCAAACGGTGTTACCCACTGATACAACCAGTACAGCAGTACAAGAAGCGCAACTATCCAATACACTAAGTACAATTGTTCTTGTAAGTAGACTGCCACCTCATAGGGGAAATTCAGGTAATGAAAAAAGAGTCGATTCAGTCGCACACCAAAAGCGAACCAAGTGCCTAAATCAGCGCCAAATATTATTAGGAACAAAGAAACAACAAGAAGTATGACAGAAGTAAATGTGGGCAGCGCAAAGCGGCCCAGCCAAGGAGTGATCACAATCACACCTATGAGCGGCAGAAGCAGATATATCCCTGCGGCTAAATCATTCACCGCCCCCATCATCAGGCTCTGAGAAACCCCACTCCAAGTGACCGGCCCATCGATGCTCGGAGAATAGAAATCCCAGACCAGCCAAAGAAGCCCTAAGCGCACTACCGCGCCAAACAACAAATATAAAAACAGATATAGCAACACCGAGGGCCAATATCTGTTTAGCGTCTTCATTAGTCAGACAACGCTAACTTAGAAGAATTTGGTCCAGAGTCAGCGCTTTTATCTGGGTGTGCGATACCTAGCAATACTGGCAACAGAAATACCGTGAACACCAATAATAGTGCAACGGCAATGGACAGCAGTAACCCAATACTGGCGGTGCCCTGGTGGGGTGAAAGCGACAGCGAGGCAAAGGTGCCCAGCGTAGTCAAACTACTCAGCAATATTGCCCTTGGCGTACTAGAACTCATTAACGATTCAAAATTTTTGTCGTGCAGAAACCGCTCAACCACATGGATACCGTTATCTACACCCAAGCCAAAGATCAGTGGCACCACCAAAATATTCGCCATGTTCAGGGGCATGTTAAGTGCCACAGCAATTGCCATTACAAACACAGCAGTTAAAAACAGCGGCGCAAACACCAGCGCGGCATTGAGCACGCTGCGCAGGGTAACAAGCAATACCAGTGCAATTGCACACAAGGCAAAAATCATGGCCTGAGTGAAAGCATCTACCACAATTTTACCCACACCCCACTCAATCACAGGCCGACCTGTGGCTTCTGGCACAACGCCGCGAACTTCCTCAAGAAAAGCCCTTAACGACTCAACGTTAGAAATATCATCTGCTGGCAGCAATAGGGTATGAAACGATCCATCAGCCCCAACCAAACGACTACGCAAAGACTTGGGCAACTGGGAAAACTCAATTTGCTCAACGGCCAGGGCTCTACGCAACCACGCAAGCTCTTCAAGCAAATTTGTTAATGATGCGGACTGCCACTGCGTGAGGGCCTCAGGACCATCATCTAGCAGCGCGATCATTGACACGCGCAAGCGCTCGTTCGCAGCCTGCAGGTCTGGAGCCTCATACCCGGCATCGCCTATGACCTGAGAGGTTCTGCGCACTGCTTGGGAAAGCTGTTCATCACTGGGCGCTTGGGCCTGCCTCACAGGTTCAATAGCGCTCCAAAGCAATGTCTGGATATCGTCTAACAACTCAAGATTGTCAGATTGATCTTTGGGCAAAAAGCTTTCCGGCGTACGAATTTCTTCAACTGTTGGCAGTGCCTCTAGCTGACTGACTAACGAGCTGTCATTGGCACGAGATGGGTTAACAGCGACAAGCTATAATCAGTCACAACCCCCTCGCGCTGTAACTCTCTTAGCGTGCTCATAGATTCAGAGTCTGGATCGCGTAAGGCTAAAACACTGAAATCAAAATAGGTTTGGGAGGCCACATAGCTAGCGCCTATGGCGGCAAAGACCAATACACTCATAACCTTGCGCGGGTGTTTAACTAAGCTCGATATCCAACCTCTGCCCAAAGAAAAGTTAGGATCAAAATTTCGCGCCGGTGGACCAAAAAATGCGAAGAAGGCGGGAATTAGGGTAAAGGTCAAGAAAGCGGCAATCACCATACCGCCGGCAGAGATAACACCTAAATCTGCCAGCCCTTTATATTCGGTGGGCACAAAGCTTAGAAAACCCAACGCAGTGGTCACTGTACAAAGAACAATTGCGCGGCCCACGCTACTTGTCGCGGCCTGTAACGCCTGTTGATTTTTTACGTCTTTTTCGCTGCTATTTTCCAGGCTCTGATTGTCGGATAGAAGATTGACAGAAGTTTTACTGGGCAGCAGCGCCTCTTGATAGCGCAGACAAAAATGCAGTGCAAAATCGATGCCCAAACCAAAGAACATAACGAGGAAAATGAGCGACAGGGTATTGTATTCGCCAACTGTCAACAGCGCGTAAGCGGAAGTCCAAACAATGCCCACAAACAATAGCAGAAGACTGACAACAATCACTCTAAAGGACCTCACACCGAGGCTTAACAAAAGCGTGAGCAATATCAGAGAGACAATACCGGCGATTTTTACGCCCTCTTTGGCCGCGGCTATCTCTTCAAATTCAAGCGCAATTTCCCCAGTAATACGCACATTAACGCCCGGATCAATTTCTGTTTGCGCAATAATTTTTCTAATATTTTCAATGGTTACAGCATTTGGCTGCTCTAAGCCATGGTCCGTGTAACCCTTAAGAATAATCAATTGATATTGGGTGCCATCGCGCTCAAACAATTCATCGGTCCAAGAAACCTCACCCCGCTCGCCCCGATGCACAGCTTCAGCCGATTCGGCCAGCAACCTAAGAATGGGCTCTAACCCCTCCACCGGGTCATTTTCAGCACTGCTGCGCAAAAGTTTCAGCACACCCATCAGACTTTGGTCTTCCGCAACCGCCGTTAACATGGGTTGTGCTTCTGCTAACTTATCCGCCAATTCCGATAGCGTCTCATAGTCCAAGTACAACAAAAGGTGGTCGCGGAAAAACCCATCTGTGGCCGGCGCATAAACCTCCTGAAACACATCCATAGTAGAGAGTAGGTTTTCACCTAACCTTTTACTGGAGCTCTCTACACCTTTGATGGACGGTCCTGACACCACAACAAAGGCTGTTTGGATGAGCGAGGGAAATTGCTCCGCGAAGGCGTCAAAGTCGCGGCGCCAGGCGGTGTCCTGCTCGATCAAATCATTCATCTCAGAATTGATACTGAATCTCTCTACTGAAACCCAGCCGCACGCCGCAGTTATAACCGCAATTGCGAAAAACGTAGTAAGGGAATACTTGCTGACCAAAGCCACCCAGCGCTCTAACGCTGAGGTCAAAATACGAGAAATATTCAATTCACAGCCTTAATACTCGGTGCTTTTTGATCTACTGCCCACTCTATATGAGGATCGTCATTCGACCTTTCAGTAGACGCATGGGCCTCATCATCAAAGAGCTCGTCTAACAGATCGAAGAAATCCTCCTCTGGAGGAGCACCATTAAAAATCTGATTTTTTCTACTTTGGTAATAGGCATTGCGCGTAAACGCATAAGGGTCTAAAGCAATGTCGTCACGGGCGTCTGTTTGCCCAAGCACATTAGCCCTTGAAGACACGCCGTCGGTTATTTTTGCCGTGGTGGCAAAGCTACCGAATATTAAGTTGGCGGATAAAACCCTCTGCCATATCTGCCCCGGCAGGTCTCGAACTGTACTTGGCCCAAGCACTGGCAAATATAGATAGGTAGATTCGGTGTAGCCCCAGCGCGCCAATGTTTGACCAAAGTCTTCTTCAGCAGATTCAAGACCAAAAGATGCTGCAATCTCAAACAAACCCACCACGCCTAGCGTGCTATTAATAACGACGCGCCCTAAATCGCCGCCGCCACTTTTGATATCACCCTGTAAAAAGCCATTCAGCGAACTGTCTATATCGCGCACATTATTAAAAAAATTTGTAACCCCGCGCTGCACTGAATTAGGTACTACCGTGCTGTAGCCCTTGGAGATAGGCCTAAATACCCACTTATCAACGTCTTCTGAAAGCCGGAAGCTAGCGCGATTGGTCTTTTCAAATTTGTCGTAAGCTGCAAATTCGCCCTGGTTATCTTTGCTGCTTTTGCTGCTTTTGCTGAAGGAGGCGCAGCCGCTCAAGAGAAAAATGGCAACCACGGTCACTATGGTAAAAAATGGAGCAGAACCTCTGAAATTTGAGCAGAGAATAGCCATACCAATCAGTTACCTAACTCTGCAAGTTTCGTTTTAAGACTTGCGCGTAAGAACAAATAGCCCTTTTGCTTAATTACACCTGCGTAATCAGCCCTGCGTAATGACAAATCACTGACCCCATCTGCAATCACATTGAAGATGCGACCGTCCTTTATGTAGTAATCCAGATTCACCGTCCCGCCATCAGATTTTGTCAGCACCGTTTTAACTACCCAGCGCCCCGGTCGATTTTCAAGCTCACTCAATACAGCGAACTTTTGCCCATTAAAATCAACAAACCGGTCAGCATAAGTCGCCGCAATTGTATTCATCACAATTGCAATGAACTCTTGTTGCTCTTCACTGGACAACTTTCGCCAAGTAGCGCCAAGGCTGACTCTTGTGATAGCGGAACTATCAAATATCTTATTAATGGTGGGCTGCAATTGTTGATATCGGCCCTGATAGTCTGTGGATGCTTGCATATTGGTCAGCAAAGACCGGTGCAATGTAGAGACGGCAGGACCGCTGCGAAGTGAATCGTCAACTGCGGCAGCGGCAAAGCCAAGGGGCATGCAAAACAAAATCAAAACAAACTGCGTGAGTAGATTCGGCTTCAATTTCATATCACTCCTCATCCACCACTCCAGCTAATTAGTTAATGCACGCGCGACTTTATCCGCTGTGGTGAACATAAATTTTTCACTCAGTAGCGCGCCAATTATCGCGTACCTCTTATAACAAAATGCTTAGGACAGGAGGACGTAGGGGTCAAATTAACTGACATACGTAGCCACTTTAGCGACAAAGGACTTTTATTCCAAAATGTACCTCAAACAACATCCAGAACGCAGTACTATGGAGACCCAGGTACTTCGCCGTTTTCGAGCAAAAATATAGCTCGTCGCCTTACCAGTTGACGGCGGGTTTTTCTGCTAACAAACACTGAAATTGAACTGCTGCAATAAATGAATAAATTCAAAACATGAAACCATGCAACCAATGCGGCAAGTGCTGCATAAACTACAGCGATGGCGGGTTATCGGCAACCAAGGAAGAAATCAGCTGGTGGGAAGCATTTCGCCCGGACATTTCACGCTTCGTGGCAGATGGCAAAATTTGGATGGACCCAGATACGGGTCAACAGCTCAAACGCTGCCCTTGGTTAGCAGAGTTGCCTGAGAATAAATACGGTTGCTCTATTTATCATGATCGACCAGACGACTGCCGCTACTACCCTGTGGAAATTGCGCAAATGTTAGAAGATGAGTGCGAAATGTTGGAGTTAAGAGACATCACAGACACCGCAGAGGCGCAAAAGAAACTCGACAAAATGATGTCTGATAGTCGCCCAGCCGCTGGCAACTGAGCCTCAACAAAGAACGGATTAGCCAGATAGATCTGCATTCCCCCAACGCTCTATTACCTAGCGGGACATGGTTTCAGGCATGCTTTGGGGGATAGGTTGGGGGATAGTTTGGGGGAGTAGGTTTACGCCTAGTTTTGGGCATAGTTTTGGGCATAGCTTTGAGCATAGTTCCAAGCATAATTTTTGCCACCATTTCGATAATATATGTCCTGCCCTGATCCAAAAACTAAGAATAATTTCTATATCCAAACCTAAGCGCCAGACCTGAGCGCTTAATCCAAGGACTCATGGAATAAAGAGGCATTTTAATTGAGCAAGCAACAAGACAACTTAGATCTAGCAGAGCTAAAAGGCAAAATCGCCATCGTTACCGGCGCTGGTAACAACGGCATTGGCTGGGGTCTGTGTAAGCACGCCGCAGGCCATCTAGGTATGCATATAGTAGCCATGGATCTGCACGAAAACTTGGTCGACTCAGCCCAAGAACGACTGCGAAGTGCCTACCCAGACGTAAAAGCGCTGGGCATTGCTTGCGATGTCACCAAACCAGAGGAATTGGCCACCGCGCTAAGTACCATTGAAGCGTATTTTCCAGATAGCGAAATTGGCGCAGTTTTTGCCAACGCAGGCACCTTGTTCCACAAAACGATTCTCAAGAGCAGCATCGAGGAGTGGGCAACTACCCTTAACGTAAACGTGATCGGCGTGGTCAACACCATCAAAGCATTTTTACCGAAGATGCAAAACAGCGAAGCCAGCTCAATTTTTTGCACCACAGCCTCGGTGGGCGGACTGGTTCGGGGCGACGGCGGCACAGCATCCTACCAGGCCAGCAAACATGCCGTTGTATCACTCACTGAATCCTTGTCCTTTGAAATCGCAAGCCGATCACCGCAAATAAGAGTCCATGTGTTGTGCCCATGCATTGTTGAATCTGCACTACCGAAAAACAGTAAAACTAATGCTCAAGAGGAATCAGGAGAGTTTGATGCAAACGACATTCACCCAAGCAGCCCCCCGACCAACGACTTCGCCATGACAACAGAAAGTCATGCCCAGCAGGTTTTCGACCTGATCGCTGAGAACAAATTTTATTTGTTGACTGACAACATACGCCCGTACGTAAACCACGACTATCCATTTGAAGCATTGAATATTGTGAAGGAACGAATGGAAAACATATTAGATCTCACGCTGGATAACGCAGGTGCGTTCCCAACTGAGTCTGGAGACGTAAAGACCTCGACACTCACCGGCGCCATGTTCCGCGAAGCCCGCAAGCGCAAGCCGCAAGCACCCGAATAGCCAAAATGGCTTGCCGCAGTGAGCACCCCCTCTCACGCGGTGGGCTAACACAGTGGACTAGAGCGCTGACCTAGCGCGTCGAATACACACCTAAACTTAACCAAAAACTTAGGCTCCCGCCCACCTAGAGAAATATAACCGTTACTTTTCTCTGGAATAAACGAAAAACAAGCGTTTGCACGTCGTTTATCGTAGACTAAATACCGCTTATCTGATAATTTGCGCCGCCTATCGTTTCCTGAGAATTTAAGCCGCAGTCGACGTTAACCCCACTTCGGCCTCTTTAGGTTTACAACCTATGGAAGAGAGCCGTTCGCAGAAATAAAAACCGGAATATATATGGATCACCTAGCAAAAATGCTGATGGTTGTTGCAATGCTATTCGCATCGACAATGTCGTTCGCGGAAGATACGCCAAGCAAAGATGGCAGAGCTTGAAGCAAGAACTGTAAAAGCAGAGGCAGAAGCTGCCTCCGCAAAAGCTGAATTAGCGCAACTGCAAATTCAATCCACTGCTGTTTCTTACGAAACTGGCACACCAGCTGATCAAGAGTCGCAGTCTGGCTTAGTTGGCACTAACGCAAGCTACAGCTACAAGGTCTTGGACCACTCCATACGCACTAACGCAAAGCAGCGTTATCAGCTAGAAGCCATCAGAGATGGTGCGCTAGAGCAAAAGCTAACTTTTGGCGGGCAAGTAACCGCGTTAGCGAACTATCAAAAATCCAATACCAACACCAAGTTTGGTTGGTTAATGCGTCACCCTACTTCTGCTAACCAAATTGGCGAAAGTGTGTCTGAAGCAGTAATTCACTCTAGCAACCTAGCAGTAACTGCTCGTCTGACAAACAATCTAACGGCCTACGCTGAAATGCTCTACAACCCAGAGCAAAACTTTGCCGGCGGATCTACGATCACTGGCTTGGCAAGGAACAACATCAATATGCGTCGCGCATACCTAATGTATGGCAACCTAGCTGACTCAAACTTCTACGCATCTATCGGTAAAATGGACATTCCATTCGGCTGGAACGATACAGTAAGCCCCTTCACCAACTCCACCAGCTGGCACTCCTTCGCAGGTTTGGCTTACGGTGGTTTAGTAGGTTATGCAGGCGACAAACTACATGTTAGAGCAATGGGCATTCAAGGTGGCGCCCAGTTCAGAAACGCAAACACACCTGTTTCAGGCACCAACGTGCCTTCTAAGCTAAACAACTTTGCAGTTGACGCAAACTATACGTTCAGCTTTGAAAACCAAGGCCGATTGTTGGCTGGCGCAAGCTACCAGTACGGCTCTTCTTACTGCCAAGAATATCCTGTTAAGCACTTCAACGCATGTAAAGACAATAATGACTCCGTTGCTGTATATGCAGAATACGTAAACAAGAAACTGACCTTGATCGCTGAAGCGGCACAGACTCTTGAAGTATGGCCTGGGTCAGCTAACCCGAACTTCCCTGCATACGCAGACTTTGCACCACAGAAGAACCTAACGTTCACATTGGGCGGCAAATACGCAGCAGACTTTGGTTTAGAACAGCCAGTAAGCCTTTCAGCTGAATTCAGCAGATTTGAATCGGGCGCGAAAGGTTCGCCTTGGGAGAAGCAAGACCAGTACGTATTGGGTGCATCTTACTTCCCAGTTGACAGCGTTAAACTGTTCACCGAGTACGTTCACGTAGCTGAGTGGGTGCCACTTAACTTCCTAAGTGGTGGTAACAGAGACGCAGCCAACGCGTTCCCTAATGTTCCTGCTCTTCATGAGTCATGGTCCGACCAAGACGCAAAGACAGACCTAATTGTAATAGGTGTCCAAGCGGCGTTCTAATCTAGGTTAGATACGCACAAAAAAGCCGTGATTTATCACGGCTTTTTTATGCCTAGGGTTTCAGCTCAAAAGCAAAAAATGGTGGCCCAGCGCACCAATCCCAACTAGGTATCTAACGGCATTACTATCGAACTAGGTTAAGCGCGCGTTAAGTTGCTGGCTCTAGCGTTAACTTTATATCCAGCGCTTGCAATACTTTAAGCGCCACCCCGGTGCCCGTATCTTGATCACCACTTAAAGCGCGGTATAAAGTTGTGCGCTCAATGTTCGTCTTATTCGACACATCTGTCATACCTTTGGCTTTAGCAGCATTACCTAGCGCCTTGAGAAACACCCCATGGTCGCCGCTTTCTAACGCAAGATTAAGATACTCAACAATGGCTTCCGGCGTTTTCAGAAAATCGCCGCCTTCATACTGTTTCAATTTCATATCTACTCCCTAGTAACTCATATATAAGGCGGATTTATCTTGTCTTTACTTAGTTTGGCCTTTTAGTTTGGCTTTATTTAGCTTGTCTTCATTTAGCTTGTCTTCATTTAGCTTGTCTTCATTTTGTTTTTATCTTGCCTCTACCTGCTAGTTTGCGGCGCGTTATAGAGACTCAGCCATTTTTTGGGCTAACCTAACATCTTTTCTTTGCGACCTTTTGTTGCCACCACATAACAAAAGAACAATGCGTAAGCCGCAGACAGTGTAATAAATCCGATACCCCTGCCCTGTATTTATTCGCAACTCGCTAACACGCTTACCCACACTTTTATGGTCGCCAAAATTACCTTCTTGAATACGATCAATTCTATAAGAGATGCTGGCGACTGCTTTGGGGTAGCGAAGGCTGTCAATCCAACGCTCCACCTTTTCTGTGTAAACGATTTCATATTCCATACACCGCCGCTCCGGATTGTTGTATATTTGCAACAAATTGTCAAAATTTAAATGCTCAAAATTGGATTGAGAAGCATGGGTAAGAATCGAGGAATAACGTGTAAGAAAGTTCGTAAGTTGATGACATCTATCTGTCTGGGGAGTTGCTACAAAGAGATTAAACAGCTGGCTGCCTGCAATTGAGAAAGGGTTCTTCAGAAAGGGCCCTTCGGAAAAGCCGTCCACCACTTGCGTTCTCTACCTCAGCGACTAGTCTTATGCGCTCTATTATAAGAAGGGGAAACAAATGTTCTCAGCTCAGTTTGCTGTATCGCCTGCAGATGGCCCAATTGCTGTTACTGGCGCAAGCGGCTACATCGGATCTTGGATTGTGCAAGACTGCATGGAACAAGGGTACGAGGTTCGCGCTTGTGTCCGCGACAAGAATAACCCCGACAAAGTAGAGCACTTACTTGACCTAAATTACGACGGCATGCGTGGCAGTGTTTCATTATACGAAGCCGACTTGTTCAAGCCAGGCAGCTACGATGAAGCCTTTAAAGGGTGTGCTGCAGTAATACACGCCGGCGCTACCGTGGGCTTTAATAAAGAAACGCCTCAAGAGGTTTACGACGGTTGCTTTAAAGAAAACGCCCACGTTATTGAGTCGGTTAAACGCTCAGGTAGTGTAAAACGTTTTGTCTTCACCTCTTCTTTTGCTGCAGTCAGCCACCCACGGCCTGAAGGCTACGTTTTTACTGAAAAAGATTGGTGCGGCGACAACATTGAAGCCTACAAAGGGCGTTGGAGCGAGGAGCAAATTCCTGAAAATCGTGACATTGCTTACGCCATGGCCAAAGCCAACTCAGAAAAACTAATTTATGCAGAAGCGGAGGCTGACGGTAGTTTTGAAGCACTGGCCATTCTGCCGCTACACGTTGTTGGGCCACTTATCGCACCCAACCACGACCAACCTTGGAGCTGGCAAAACCACATTAAGGGCATGATGCTGGGCAAAGCCTATCGCGGTGGCCGCGAAGGTCGAATGTTGTGGAATGCGGCAGATGTCCGCGATGTGGCTCGTGCCCATAGGTTGAGTATTGAAACCACCATTGGCACCAACGGTAGTCGCTACATTATGGCAGCCCCTGATCGCAGCGGTGAAATGTATACTTGGCAGCTACAGGCGTTACTTGAATCAATGTACCCCATGGTTGACGAAATTGGCGGAGAGCCAATGGAAGAAGACATGCCCGTAAAAGCCACCTACGATGCGCCCCGCGCCTACTGTTTACTGGCAATGCAAGAGTTAGGACTTGAACCGTTTGATATTGAGACGACCATTCGAGACACGGTGGATTCTTATTATTCACTAGGGATCATCGGTGCAGACGGCTAGCGAGGGCAAAGCCACGCAAAATAGATGTACGAAAAGGGATCTCTAGAGATCCCTTTTTTATGTCGGTAAGCACAAAAAATATAACCTTTGGGTGCAAACAACTTAACCGTGCAACTCGGCAGAAAGACTGACAGAAAAGCCTTCTGTAACGCAGGGCAAAAGCGCAAGGGTAAATTGCCTTAACCTACCAAACGCAAACAGCCATGCAATTCTTACCCTAAGACACTTGTACACTGGCTACAAAACCAACTGCATTTTCTATATTGTAAGTGGCATCTTTTGTTTCTACACGAGTATTCACTATGACCGCAGAGCAAGTTTTTAGCTTATGCAGCACGATCGCTATGACCGGCTGGGCTGGTTTAGTGCTCGCTCCGCGCTGGACTGTGACCCGCGACTGGGCTGCCCCAGTTGCGGCGCCATTGCTCATTGCCGGCTTCTATATATGGCTAATGACCAGTACTACCCCACCGGCTGGCGGCGGATTCGGTTCTTTAAAAGAAGTAACCATCCTATTTTCAGACCCCAACTTATTACTGGCTGGCTGGATCCACTATCTAGCCTTTGACCTGTTTGTTGGCGCATGGGAAGTGCGTGATGCACAGCGCCACGGCATTCATCATTTGCTAGTCATTCCTTGTTTGTTCGCCACCTTAATGGCGGGGCCAGCGGGGCTCGCCTTGTATTGGCTTGTGCGTGTTGTGGTGACATTCATCAAACGCCGTCAAAATCACATTGAGGAGGCAGCCGCGTGAGCACTTTGGGCATAACTACTACCAACACCCAATGGCCAACGCTGACCGAGCTGAAAAACACTCAACCCTTATGGTTCTACGCCGCCCTATTCAATTTCGCGTTAATGGGCTTTTGTCTGGTCGCAGGCATCTTTGACGACAGAACATTCAACGGCGTTTCCGTATGGAGCAAGCCCATAAAATTTGGCTTATCCGTAGGCGTGTACTTTATTACCCTAGTTTGGTTTGCAACTTTCCTCAGCAAAGAAACGCTCACCAGTACCGCAGGCAAATGGCTGGTAGCGATACCTCTTATTGCAGGCGTAGTAGAGACGATCTACATCGCAGTAATGGCAGGCTTAGGCCTCGCCTCACACTATAATTTTTCCTCTAGCTTCACCTCTATCATGTACGCGGTTATGGGCGTTGGCGCATGGTCTATGGTGTTGGTACTGCCTTGGATGGGCTACCTGATTGCCAAACAAAACCCCATAACTAACCCACTCATATTCGCCATTGTTACAGGCCTATGCGTAACGCTTATTCTAGGCGGAGGCTTCGGCAACTACCTCAGCAGCAATGCTGGTCATTGGGTAGACGCTGCGCCTACAGATGCCAATGGGCTGTGGCTATTTAACTGGGCGCGAGATGGTGGCGACCTGCGTGTGGCGCATTTTTTCGGCATGCATGCCATGCACGCGTTCCCTCTCTTCGCATTACTACTGCCAATGAATTGGGGCGAGAAGCGCAAACTGGGTGTGTTGAGTGGCTTTATTATCTGTTATGTAGCGTTGAGCGCCAGCACATTTATTCAGGCGGTAAATGGACAACCCTTTTTAGCAGGCTAGCGTGACTGATTTGATTTACTCAATAGCAAGGCCACATTGGCTAGGTCACATTGACAAGATCACTTAGGCCAGGTCACTTTGGCCAGGTCACTTTGACCACCTCTACCCGCGGGCTAGATTGAACGGGGTTATCCACCCTACTTATCAACACCAAAGCTTTCCCTTTCTAAAAAATACGGCTTCCCGCGACACAAATAGCCCAATGCAGCCTTCCTAAAGCATCGCGCCAGCCCGCCCCGCGCGCTCAACTTTCATGTATTCTTTAGCCATAATTGTAAACACAAAATTTCAACAAAAATTTCAGCAAAAAAAGCGCAGGAGAGCAAATTTGAAACTCATAAGCGACGACATCTTGATTGACTCGGGGCAACAGCTTCCAATTCACGGGGCAGCATACCCGGCTTTCAATGAGTTCAAATTTGCCGACCCCGCCGCATGGACAAAGGGTCACCCCTTCGACCAATACAAGAAAATGCGCGAGCAAGCGCCCGTGATGTGGTCCCCTATAGACAAAACACGCTCAGGTTTTTGGTCCGTTACCCGTTATGAAGACATCAAAAAAGTTGAACTGGCCCACAGTGTGTTTTCTTCTCAACGTGGCAGCATCAACCTGGCCGTACCAGAAAGAAAACATTGGCGTCCCGCAAAGCTTATGCCAGCGGCCTTCAACTCATTGATTAATATGGACGAACCCGCGCACCGCGAAATACGCATGCAGCAGAGCGACTTCTTTTTCCCGGCATATGTTGCAGAAGTTCGAGATCGAGTGAGCGTAAAAATCGACTCTTTACTCGATGAGATGGAGCGCAAAGGCCCAGTTGTCGACTTTGTTAAACTGTTTTCAGAAGAGCTTCCACTATTCACTCTGTGTGAAATGCTCGGCGTCGATGAAGGCGACCGACCCAAAGTTAAAGTTTGGATGCACCACCTAGAGCTAGCGGCGCAATTTTTGTCCAATCCATGGCAAACGTTTTTCTCCGAACCCATGTTCCCGTTCCGTTTTAACCCAGTTGTAAACGACATGTTTGCCTATGGCGAGCGCGTGATGGCAGACAGACGAGTCAATCCACGCGAAGATCTATTAACCGCCATTGCCCAATCCAAGCTGGGAGGCGAGTTACTGCCGCAAGAATTTTTGGATGGCTCTTGGCTGCTCATTATCTTTGCCGGTAACGACACCTCGCGGAATTCGTTGTCGGGCACCATTCGCTTAATGACCGAATTCCCAGATCAGCGCGCTATGGTGTTAGATGACCCATCACTCATCCCACAAATGTCAGAGGAAGCGCTGCGTATGGTGTCACCTGTTATGCACATGCGACGAACTGCGCTAGAAGACACAGAATTGAACGGTCAAAAAATCGCCAAGGATGAAAAGTTAGTGCTTTGGTACGGGGCCGCTAACCGCGACGCTGATATCTTCCCCGATCCTGACACATTTAATATGCACAGAAACAATGTAGACAAACACATTGCGTTTGGTCACGGCGTGCACAAATGTCTGGGGTCTCGAATCGCCAAGATGCAGTTGCGACTGGCCTTCGAGAAGATCTTTGAGCGCTTCCCCAACATCCATTGGACCGGCAAACAAACCATTTCGCCTAACCCACTAGTGCACGCTATCTCCAGCTTGCAGGTTAATTTGTACGGCCCTAATGGTAAGCGCCCTACGCATGTTGCGGTAAAGTAGGGTGCGTTGGCGTTATGAATAGTCTGATCCTTGGTCGAGAGTAAGAACGCCTGTACTCATTTCGAACCCTCCTAATTTGGCAAGTCCGCGCTTGATCCGCGCTCTCCGCCAGACCGAGGTTTACGAAGTATCACCTAAAGCTTAGATAGCTCAAAATCCGGGTAGAAATGCGCACTTGCGTTTATCGAGTTTACAAGAGGGTTGCTTCAAAGTGGGTAGCAGAGCAACAAGATGATCAGAGAAAAACTTCTTTCAAAGGCTAAGTACAAATCTGCAAAGGCAATAACCGAACTGTTCTAGCTTAAAAAGGCAATAACCGAACTGTTCTACCCTAAAGATAGAGGCGGCCTGTTTGTGTGTGCGGCCAAACGGGCGCAGACACTGGATGCTCCGGTACCGCGTTTTCGATAAAGAAAGAAGCTCTAGCATGGGCGCTTACCCACAGAGTCACTCAAAGATGCGCGAATGAGAGTCGCTGCTAAAACACAAGTCCAAGAAGGCTACGACTCTTTAGTTGCTTAGCGCGGGCGGGCACGTGCAAGGCAGGGCTGTTTGAGCTAACCTAACGTATCGCGGTCTAGGCAGCCGGAGTATCCTGAACACAATAAAAACGCTCAGCCCGCGGAACACTCCGTGTAGGCAGCGGAGAGGCGAGTCGCAGTACCGTCTAGCGTTATTAAACGCTGTTACAACCTCTGCAGCGAGCGACACCTTGCTTATAAAACACATAGAGCAAAGATGATGATATTAGCGGCCTGCCAGCAATTAATCAAAATAGCATTTTTTCGTTACGACGACAGAGGGATAAGCCATGGGACGAAGACCAAGGAGTGTATCTTCACCTACTCTGCGAGAGGAAACCACTGAAAAAAAGTTCTCAGGACCCGGTCACTCTCAACGTGGGAGCTCAATGGCCTCAAAATTTGGATCAAAAATTGTTGATCGTATGATGGGGGCCAGCGGTGGAAGAAACACTTATAACCCAAGACGCGATTTACGCAGTAGTGTAAGCCACACGCGAGGTACAAAAGGACAGGCTGAGCGGCGAATAGCTTGGTCGCACTATGACGATGCAATGAGAAAAGCCGAAGGCCTGCCTGCTGATGCAAAGGAAAAGAAACAAGCAGAAGCGCGGGCGACTTTTATGCAAGCCACGCCGCATTTCCAAGCTAGCGGTTCTGTTAGGGGTGCGGATGCACCAGCAGGAACCCCTGCGGTTAAAAAATACGAGGCCTCTGAAATTGGCCAAGAACGGAAATCAGAGTTTAGAGACACAGCCGTTTTTGAACAGGCGTCCGTTGAAAGAAGCCGATTACGACGCGCTACTTCGAGTGCAAGCCTCATGAGTCCCAGGGGATTGTTTGGCAACACTCGAGGCAGCAGTTCGGCGCAAGGTCGAGAAGCTTTTGTTCAAGGATTGGACAAGGAAGAGAGTGATGAATTCAGTGCCAGAGTGGACCATGCAAAACAGGAACTCGATGGGCTGCCCTATGCGAGGAAGATGGACACCGCTAGGCTTGCAGAGTCGGCTAACAGAGGAGCCGAAAGAAGCAAAGCTGCATTGGCTCTCACACCGATTCCTGAAGGCGGCGTCATTACAAAAGCTTTAGTCACGGCATCGCGCGGCGCGACGTCTTTGGCATGGGATCTGTCTCTTATACACATCTCCGAGCCCACGAGACGGACTCCTATCTC
>OJFS01000296.1_pt1 | contig 21486 bp, 38 predicted proteins | sample 1594231 | NCBI WGS metagenome assembly OJFS01 (sample SAMN05416847, study PRJEB24817) | seawater metagenome | isolation source: Sea water | place: Canada:Atlantic | collected 2013-07
GGAGATGTGTATAAGAGACAGTACATCTCGTGTTCAACGTTCGCCATATCTATTTCCTTTACTTAAATTTTCTGTTGCTCTTAATATCTGCAGATTACTTGGTACGTGCAGTCCTGAAATGTTCTTACCTTGCAGTGGTATGATGTGATCTACGTGGTACTGAATACCCTCTACTTGTGTACGTTTTCTAGCCATTCTAAATATATCTTCTATTTTAGCCAAGTCTTCTTTGGTTAGCCAACTCGGTGTTCTGTTTAATTTAGAAGCGTATCTTTTATTTTCATTAGCGGTCTTCTTATCTCTGTTAGCTTTAGAATAAGCTCTGTCTTTGGCCTTTAACTCTTCTGCATTAGCTTCGTAGTAAGCTTTACTGTATGCTCTTTTCTTTTCTTCATTAACTTGTTGCCAAGCTTTGATTTGAGCTTTTCTTTTTCCTTTATTCTTTTCGTAATAAGCCGTGCATGAGGCTTTTATCTTCTCTTTATTAGCTTCGTAGTAAGCTTTACTGTAAGCTTTTTTATCAAACATCAGTGCAATCTCTTGTTGCATTACAGGTTGGTATAATATCTTTATATCTGAACGTTCCGTTATTCATATCAATATACTTTATTGTAGTTCCTTCAGGCAGTGTAGCGTAGCCCTTTGGAATACACCTGAATGCATCATACTTTTCATCCTCATACATAAAGTAGTGAATTTGGGCAACTTCACATGATTTAAAATGCCCAACGTACCTCTCGTCAAGGCTTGTATTGTACACAAGTAGTACCATTACAAAATCAATCATTAGAAAAATGCCTCCAATAAACCATCTCTTCTGACAATATGTCCTTGCATTGTAATTCTATATTCTCCCTCAACATACTTCTTTAAGCCCGCGATTCTATGTATTTCTTCGCCAGTATGTATCACTAGGTCTCCTTTATTATACGCTAGATGTTGTCTTTGATGAAACTCGTCCACAAAGTCCATTCCTCCGCCTGATTTTGGTAACTCTATTGCTAGAGTAAATGCGAAAGTATCAATTGGGTCTAATCCTAAAGTTATATGAGGGTAGTCCTGATGCCACTTTCCGGCTATCTTTAAAAATTTCTTGTCGCTTGGAAATATATGAAATCCTGGGACTCTTAAATCTTTAGGTAGAAATACATCCTCATTAAACGCTCCATTTAATACATCTCCTACATAAGAATATAAGTCTGCAAACGTTTCTATTAATATATTGTTTTCTTCTTTTAGATTATCATAGTAAGCTTGAGTTTTCCCATCCAAATACGCACACCTTCCTAGCGTATAGAACGGATACTCCTCCGATCGAGACACCCACATATCTTTTAAACCTAATACTCTTTTAGTAATATCCTCTGTATCTATGTGTAGGGGGACAACTGTCCATACATCCCGAGCTTGGGCCTCCTCTCCATCCCACTCAATCTCCATTTCCATTAGCAATCTCCATAGTTATTAGCGTAGGCACCTTCACACGTGATAGGTAGCCCGGGCGCCCATTCAGGGTTTTTATTCATCTCACTCATAATAAATTGTAGTGCCTCATCTTTTGTCTCTTCCGGTGCAACACAGACAACTGCATCATGCACTGTTAAGACAGGTTTATATTTCTTATTTATCTCTATCATCTGTTCACCAATCACAATCCTAGCTAAAGCTTGTACTATATTCTCGGTAACTGCCCCACCCCATATACTTACTTCACCTCGTCTTTGTTTGTAGATGTATTGACTCTTACCTTCAACCATTCTTTTCTCAAGGTCGGGGTAGAATATATACATGCCGTTGGGTAGTTTGAGTCCTTCCGGTGTAACTAGGACAGACTTACGATTATCTAGGTAGTATGGCTTTTTATCCACAGGCCAAGAAGATATGTCTGCTAATGCTCTATCGCAGTCTTTCCAAAGCTTTACAACCTCATGATTTACATCACGATATAGGTGTACAAGTCTTTCACTTTCTTGGTCACTCACAGTAACACCGGCATTAATCTTTAATACGTTTTGTAGTTTGCGCCATCCTGTACCATATCCTAATCCTAGAATACATGTCTTACCGACAGCTCTTTCTGTTTTATCAATGTCCGCTTTACTATAAACTTTAGAGGCAAAGACTGAATATACATCTTCTCCTTTTCTAAACTGTTCAATCACATCATGCTGACCGGCTAACCAAACTAACACTCTTGCCTCAATCTGCGATGAGTCACAGTTAATAACAACATGTCCTTCAGGAGGAAGTATGGCATTCTTCAATGCTTTTTTATTCTTATCTCGTGAAGGTAAGTTTTGGAAATTAACTTTATCGGAACCACTCCACCTTCCTGTATGAGCGCCATAATATTTAAGGGGTATAGGAAGTGTATTCTTATTACGTCTAGCAATATCTATAAATCTTTCTATTCTTGATTCTTCTATAGTAGATTTAGTCCCTAGTCTTACCGCACATAACTCTTTAATAAAGTCGTTCTCATGTTCACATAAGTTTAAGAACCCTTCATCGCCTTTAGCTAGAGCAAACGTCATCTTGCCCGTACGAGGACTTTCTTTCATAGGTACTTCCACACCAAATGTTTCTAACAACTCTGCGAATTTCTTATTACTCGCCAGTACTTTGCGAACGTCTTCTATTGATTCTACCTCAAGCTTATCCATCATACTTGTTAATAGTTTAGTCTTGGCCTCTTTTACATCTACTAATCTTTTGGCTAGTAAGTCGTTGTCCAATGTCAGTGTCGGGCTGATATACATCTTTAATGTAATGTCGATCAGTTTGAGTTCTTCCATTGGAAAGTCTTTAGATATTATCTTGAATAGGTCATAGGTAAGTTTCACATCGTTCTTACAGTATGCCCCGTATTGTCGTAGCTGATGTTCGGGGAAGTCTTCAAGGCGTAGTCCTTTAGCATCAATTACTTCTGTTCCCTTCTCGCCTAGTCTGTATCGTTCCGCTAGTGCTTTAAGTGAGCCTCCGGCATTTGTTCCGTGTTTCGCTCTTGCGATACAAAGGGTGTCGAGGTATCCCACTGGCTCGATGTTGTAACGCCATTTAAGTATTGCCCCATCAAACTGTGTGTTGTGACAGAGTAACATTGCGTTCGACCAATCAATATTTGCGAGAGCATTTGATACCTGTTCCCCACTGTAAAATTCAGTTTTGCCGTCATTAATTTTAATAGCCACACCAATGACTTGGAACTGTATGTCGTGGATGTATTCTTCGGTTGTTAAACGATTGAGGCCGTAGCCCGTGTCATAGAATGTTTCAAAATCAAGTGTTATTAGATTCACGTTTCCCCTTTCTCTCTTTTATACAAAACCCTTTAATATTAAATACTCCCATATCAGATTCAATTCCACAGTACCACTTGCCCCCGTGGTTAATTTTTGCATCAGACCCACACTTGCAACAGTTTGCCGGCCCGACTCTTTTATCTTCTTTAATAATAGCCATTATAATTTCCTAGCATAGTGTTCATGTTCGTTACGACATTCTACACTGCACCACCTACGAATGTCTTTAACTTTTGTTTCACACCATATACATTGTCCTGTTTTATTATCAGGAACTTCAGTGTTTACATTAGACAGGGTTGCGTCTAACTGTTTTTGTAGCTCTTCGTTAGCGTCATCTATTTCATCGCTCATATCATATGTCCTATACGCCAAGGTGATTTACCCATACGCTCTTTTGTTGTAATTGCTTTGGGCAGTTTAACACCCCATTTATTTAAGGCAAATTCTGAAACACCGGCATATTTCGCTACTCTACTTCTTGAGGCCGTTGGGTTTTTTGCCATAAACTCATTAGCTCTCTCGACGGCAATTACTTTTTGTTCTTCTCTTGCCTTCTTTCTTTTTTCTAATTCTTCTTTTTGAAATCTACTCATCACTTTCCTTTCGTTTTAAATTAGTTTAAATTAGTCTTCACAGTTACCACCAATGCAATACTTACCATTAAGTATCTCATTAGCAATGTCGTCGGATATTGCCTGACGTTCGGCTACATCAATGCGTTTCTCAATGTTCGGAGCCTCGCCTGATTTTATTAATACCTCTATCTCACCAATGATCGCCTCTGCGTCATCAACATGTGAGTCGCCTAGTTTGTGTTCATTGAGTAAGACTACGTGGTCTTTCAGTAAGTTACTAACTCTCTTAAATAAATCTGCACTCATTTGTTTTCTTCCTTTTCTATTAATCGGTTAGCATACCAAATCATTTTCTTTAAGTCTTGTACTTGGTTGCCCTTATGTTTACATCGCAATAAATATTTTCCGCACTGCCATAACAAAGGGTCTTCAGGAAAGAACTCTTCCAGTACTTCAATGACCTCAAACTTCGTTGTCGTATAATGCGGTGGATGATTTACTACGTCCTCTTTTAAATCTGCTCTCATTTAAAACTCCCTATATTCATGACTCTTTTTCCAGTAACATACGACTCTAGCATATCAACATTTGTTTCGTCAATTATTAATGAGACCCCTTGTTGCATACTTATCTCTCGTAAATGTTTTTGTTGTAGAGCCGTCGCTTTATTGCCGTTGGCTTTACATTCTATACCAATGAACTTTCCCTGGTAACAAGCCAGGATATCAGGTACTCCACTAGCACCATAACCTCCCGTTGCAGGACTACAATGATAAGCCCCAAGTGCGTCAAGGGTTTTCTTTACTTTAGTTTTAACTTTCTTTTCGGGGGTCATAGGGTTATCTCCCTAATTAAATATCCAAGTGCTACTCCCATTACTAGACCTACTACATACCAATTTCTTTTCTTATGTCTTACTTCAATAGTGTCCATTACTTTCTCCCTCTATATTGATAGTCTTCTTCATTTATTATGTCTTGCTCTGTTACTTCTTGAAACTCTGCTCTTACTTCGGCATCTATTACCTCCCATGTATGGTCTTCAGTGGCAATTTGTTTTGCTGATTCAGAACTCTCTGCCATGACATCTATAGGTCTAACATACTGCGTGATATACACGCGATAAGGTTTCTTCTCTTTAGATTGTTCCACTTTCAAACTCCTTTGTTAAAAATTTATCAATGTCCTTAAAGATTGCAATTAACGTCGCGTCCTCTACCACTTCGCTATCTAATTTAAGGTTTATAACATTACCATTATCGAACCTAACTGTCACGGGTAGATTAATCTCAAGGTCGTAATCGTATTCTTTTGTTTTCATAATAAACATTCTCCACATTCTGCCAGACTTTTGGCGTGTAGGTCTACGGGAGGTGGTGCAATGTATCCCGTAGATTTTACTTGTAGGTTATTTGCCTCGGCAAACCATTTAGCCTCTTTCACATTGGTGAATCGTTTGACTACACCAAGGTCGTCATAACATTCATGAGTAAACATTAGTTATACTCCTCGTCTTCATCTTCGTCTTCATCAGAGTACGAGAGTTCTGACCACCAATTAGAAGTATCTCTAATACACTCATCGAGTTCGTCAGACTGCATTTGGCATAGTTTATCCTCTGCCTCTTCCAGACTAGTAGCCTGAATATCAATATCATAATGCACTGTTTCACTTGCTGAAAAATTGTAGTTGTACATCTTTGCTTTTTTCTCGCTCATAACGCACCTCCGTATTCATCATAGAGTGGCTCTTCTTTTATAGCCTCGTAAACCTCTTCGTAAATTTTTTCAACCTCATTCTCACTTAAAGCATAGTCATACTCATACCCATCCTCATCTTCGTATGTAGCCATGGTGTAGATAACAGGAAACCTACCATCATTCCATGACTCGAAGTCATACTTTACAGTGATTGGTACCTCTACTTCATCCAAGGCTTTATTAAATACATACCCCGTTGCGTCCCAATAATTATTAAACCATTCAATCATCGTCATTCTCCTTGTAAACTTGGGATATCCAAAATTCTAGGACTCCCCAATTGATTCCTACATTAGCGTCATGATTATCAAGAGCTAACTCTAAAACTTCCATAGCTTGTTCATCTGACATCTTAGGTTCTAACTCTTGCACATCTTCTATATTCCATGTTATTGAAATTGACCCATCTTTATTCTGTTTCATCTTTATTCTCCTATGTTGAGTGGTCATAGCCATCAGCGTCGATAGGCTCTTTGTTAAACTTCACAATTATGTTGTCGGTATTCATCCGATAAAACTCCCAATTAGTATGCCCCCATGTATTTCGGCAGTACTCGTCTAGTGCGTCGGTGTCAAACTTCATCATCACTCTCCTCAATGTCTAGTCCATATTCATGTAGTAGGTCGTCAGCCTCCACATCGATTGTCGGGTCACCCTCTTTAAGGAATGCCTTTGCATGGTCTTCGCTATCGAACAATTTGATCGAGCCATCATCTTCACAAATAAACTCTTTGCCATTTATTGATATGTCATTAATGAATCTGTATATCCTGTACTTCTTTGTTACTTCTGTTTCCATTGTCGTTCTCCTTTAATTTGATAAATCAAAAGTTGTAGATGAATTTTTCATAAATCTATTAACATCAAAACTATTATTTAATTTTTTAAACTCTTGAGCCATTTCCCAACATAAATCTTCACTAGCATTATTGGCTCTTAATGTTCTTGCTACTATTTGAAAGTCTTTTTCCATTTGCTCTTGCGTTTTCTCTTTAGCATATTTTTTAGTATATAAAGTAGGGATATAATTATTCATTCTTACTCTCCTTTTTCTATACATTTTAAACAGACTACTTCGTCTTCTTTGAACAGGGTTCTATCCCCGTTGTCCCCAAAGAACTTCCCGTCGTTAAACAAGTAGTCCTCTTTATACTTGGTTGAGTCATTACATCTGTCGCATTTCATTTCCATGTTCACTCTCCTAGTTTGCGTTGGTTGAATTTAATTACTGTTCGCGTGATGTCCGATGAGTTGTCCATCTTGTCCTCATACTCCCTGAACCCCATGTCCCACAATATCTCTGCCTCACATAGGTCATGGTTGTTGTTTAGTTTCTGCCTCGTGGCGTACTCGGTCTTCAGGTGTTGCTCGGAAAACTCCATATCAATGTACCCGCCGTCTGCCTCATCGACTCCGCACAGTCCGTCAATGACAAAGTACATATCAGTTGAGGTAGTTATCCCACAAAACAGTTCGGCGAGTAGTTCGTGTTGTTCGACAGGAACTAGGGTATAGTCCCCGTCGATAGCGAGTGTGACCCACTTGTGTTCGGTAGTAATGTATGCGAACTCTTGCGTGATGAAATCTCTGCCCTTATGTCCTTTGGGTTGCTCTCTCATGAATATCTGAAAGTCCCAACATGACCATTTGTAGGGTCTGATTAGTATTTCCTCGTTGTCGTTGTCTTTTGATACCTGTTCCCTAGTCATCGCCGTTCTCCTTTTTAGTTAGTGTGCCGATTGCCTCTTCTATTCTCACCAACACCTCCATGTGAGTCCAATTGGGGCTATCGCCTCTCACCACTTCGCATAGTTGCTCGTACTTTTCTTCCGTGGTCAGGATTTTGTCCACCAAGCTATCAAAGACCTTGGTGTCTGTTTTTTTAGGTAAATCTATTATTATCTTACTCATTATGCTTTCCCCTCGGTTATATAATCTTCTATTAATTCACTAGGCAAATGCCTCTCCCACTTCCTTGTTTTCATAAATGTATCGGCAACAATATCTCTGCCTAAGTATCGGTTACTCATGAGTTCGGTCTTGACTAGCTTATCAAAGTCGAACTCCCCTTTCTCGTCCTCATGGTCTTCTTCAGGATTCCAATCCTTGTACTCGGACGTCTCCATGACCTCTCCGTCAATCGCTAGGCTGAACCATACATAGTCATCCATGTTCTGCTCGGCAAATATCTCCACTTTGACAAGATGGTTGTCCATCCATAAGTCGTACTTCGCATAATGGAGATAGGTATTAAGCCTCGGGTATCCCTCTATTTGATTGGGGCTGATAGCTAACTCGTTCTTGGGTCTTTTTGATAGCTCATCATAGTCCTCGACTATCTCGACTGTCTCCCCCAAATCACACTGAAGAGAAGAGAAATCATTGGGTACTGTTGCAATCATGTAGTCCATGCGATTGACAACGGCATATCCCGCAACAAAGTATTCATCACTGCCCTCGGAACAGACTGTCCAAATATATCGCCAAGCATTGTCCCCGTGTTTTTCCTCAACCTCTATCTTGCGACTGTCTGATGCTGAGAATAATTGTGAGCCATTTTCGTCTGCCTCAAATTGATACTTATCTTCAAACTGTTTCCATGTCATTCTAATCATTTGAATCTCCTTTTTAATTAAGTCCGTCATCGTAATCGTCATCGGGGTAATACGGGTGTGATTCTTGGTCATGTTTTGATTCACACTCCTGACATGCGACAGGGTTTCCATACCACCCTGTCGAGCCACATTTGGTTTTAGGTGTAGTCTCCGATGGTCTGCCAGACCAAGTGAGGTTAGTGCATTCCCCATTTGATTTATTAATGTCTCTCATTGGGTTCATGACTCACCCCCGTCTTCGATCGAACTCATCTGTTCACATGCAAGTCCCACTTCTTTTAAGTATTGTGGTGGGTTTGATGATTCCCCTGTGGGTCTTGGGATATAAATGTAAGCCCCCAATTCCTCCCACTCCTCATCGGTGGTTGGGTCATTAAAGATTTTTTCAGAGTAGATGTCATTGACTTCATGGGTCATTGTTGCCGTCTCCATGTCAGGGTAGGTGTAACTATATGTCCACCCATTAACGCCATAAAAGTATGCGTCGATGACAATATTGGCTTTTTGTTTAGTTTTAGCTTTTAGTTTTTTCAGGTTTTTCTTCATGTTAGTGATGTACTTTTTCTCTTGGTTTTTCATGTTTTTCTCCTTAATATCCGTGAATTTCGTATTGTAATTGAGCGTTGTCCTCTTCTTCCATGCACTGCTCGAGGTAGTCGTGTATCATCAAATCAGCAATCTCTGACACGCGAAGACCTTTTAGGTCAGGATATGCCCCATGTTTTTCATAGGTGTTGGCTACGAAATCTGAAAAGACATAGAGGTCATTTAAGAGTTCTGTGATGTGATTCTGCACCCATTTATTGTCTTCAGCTGATGGTTCGTGGAACGTATTTAGGTCATGTCTTTGTTTAGAAATCCACGCCTTAACTTTTGGTAAGACTTCGAGTTCCATTTTTTTAACGTCGTTTGTAATCAGTTTCATGTGTATCTCCTTGTAGTTTATGTAATTTTTTACTTTACTTTAGTACTATAGACCCAAAGGATATTACATGTCAAGTACTATGTTACTTATTTATGTATTTAGCTCAAAGTTGGAACAGAATGTGGAACATCCCTTTGAAATCAATAGGTTACACTGTTCCACTTCTTGTTCCACTTTTTAGGCTTGTTCCAAATGTAAGGTTACACAGAATCTGTGGATTAAATTGTGGATAAGTTTAGGGGACGAAGGTGGTAAGGTGTTGATTTTACTGGGGGTAGTAGTAGTAGTATATATTTATATTATATTATATATATGATTATTTATTGTGCTGTTCCAATGTTCCAGTGCTTGTATATAGCGGAAACCTTGGTATGTAAAGTTTTACAGTGCGAAAAAGACCCTCTTGGTCTCCCGAATTCTCAAAACCTGACCCCCTATGTAAAAAAGGTGGAACATTGGAACAAACCTTTGAAATCAATGGCTTACGCACTCACAAGCCCTTTGATACCTGTTCCCTTATAAAAAAAGGGCAGATTTCTCTGCCCCCCACAAGGTACTCGGTTGGGTTTACGTCTTAACAACGAACCCTGATTCATCTTTTCTTGCACGTCCCTTCGCATACAACGAGACCACAACATTCTCGGGATCTAGATGTCTTATATCAGTCTCATCACCTGAAACGACTTTACGCCCGTGAAACGTTAACGGGATATTTTCGACGCGGTCAAAAACTACTGCTATTCGTTTACCTTCTTTAAATGCACGCTCATTAAATTTTGTGTAAGTTTCAACCCCTGAATAAGAAAATGTTAAATCATAATTTTTTGGAAAGTCTTGAACGCCGTTAACAGATTTTTCCCTGTTGGGTATTTTGGTATAGTCGTAAAATTGTAGGTCGGGAAATTGCTCCATAATATTACGATAGTAAACGCCGTCAAAAACATAACCGACGTTTTCCCAACGGATATCAGAAGTCCCGTTGAGACGAACCAAAGGCGTTAACCCTTTTCGCTCGGCTCGTTTAATAAACTTCGAGACCTCGATGGATAATTGTCTGAAGTACTCCGCCTGATTCGTTAGATAAAGTTTCGTTCTGTTTAATCTCGCTTGTTTCTGCATCACCATTCGACCGCTAGAAACCAAGCAAGCCTCGTGGCAGTTCGCGTTTTTTGCATTGGGGCAAAGGTTAACGCCCGAGGCGGTGTAAGGCGTAAGGTATTGGATAGCCGTCATAAAGCCTTTTTTATTTCCTTTGATTGTTTTTGCATCTGCATTAATACTCAATAAGTTTGTCATAATTTTTTTCCTTGTGTTGTGTTGTGTGTTCTTAATTATAGCTTAACTTTACATATTACTCAATTTAATTGGGGCTTGTTGTCTTCGCACCCCCAAGCCCTTTGATACCTGTTCCCTTGAGAACAAAAAAAAGCCAGGGTTACCCCTGGCTAACCTCCCTTAGTTAATCTAATAAAGTCATAAATGCTTTTGGGTGATACTTGCGAAACCAAGCCAAGCCCTCTTGCATCATGTCATAAAGTTCTAAACGTTCCGCTCCCATGATGGCATCATACATAGCAACTGCCACGGGATCTAGTTCTACACTCTCCCCTGAAAATCTATTCTGTACAACTTCAGGTTTAGCACCAACTGACAACCCTCTAAAACTTTCAGGTATTTTATTCGTAGTCATTGTTTGAGTCCTCCAATAGTCCGTTAATTTTCAAGCAGTCTTTGACATCATCTTGTGACATGTACTTGATGAGACTTATAATCATAAGCTCGGGTGATATTCTACCTTCGTCAACTGCATCCATAAGTTCAGCCCTGTAATCTGTAAAGGCGTGAAACTCTTTTTTAACTTCTAGTAGTTCTGTTGTCATAATGTTTTCCTTGTGTGTTTATGAATTTTAACTATAACATGTAAAGTTATAATATGTAAAGTATTTATTTAATGTTTGTTTGGTCGCTATCATCAAGCCCTTTGATACCTGTTCCCATATAAAAAAAGGGGCTCAAAAGAACCCCTCCAAAACAGTTACGATAACACCTCTTCCTCTGACCTTCTTCGTTCTACTCCCTCACCAATCTTAGTCTCGAGATCTAGAAGTGCAGCGTTCAATCCTTTCTTACCTGATGGATATTTAACTCCCGTCAAGTTAGACACGAATAATCTACAGTTCCCCGACGTGTAAGATGTGTTAATCTTCATGCCCATTAATAAAGCTTTAAGACCTTGGCGAACTACTGACATTTGGTATGCCTGTATTTGGTCTGCGGTTGTTAGTACTGTTGTCATAGTTATCTCCTTGTGTGTATGAAGTTTCATTATAACATGTAAAGTTAGTGTTAATACAACTGATTCTATACGTACAGAACCACATGTATGTTAAATAAGTGACGTACACTAGACCCCACCTACCCCCCACCCGCTCATTTTTAGAATTTTTTTTTATTTAGTGTATACATTTTAATATGCTCAAATAACCGAAACATATTACAAATACGCCCCCCTTACTTTACATTTAGCCCCTTGAAAAAAATATTTAGCAAAAAATCTCAAATAATAGGAATGCTTCTCACTACTACAGGGTTACTGGGATTCCGCTAGAATTAAGGCATGAACACACTATATACACTCTTTGCTATACTTAACATCTGCTTATATTTAGTACTACTGTATCTTTTCTGCTTGTCGCTTATTATTTTTTAGTTTATACTCCACACCATAGCTGCAAATAATACAAGGTGTAACAGCAAACACAATGAGCAAACTAAAAATACCCACAGTATCTCCTGCGTCAGAAAGCGATCTATATGAACCCGCTGTCGTGATGCCTGCAATTGATCAAGATGTCCCTCACCCGGGAAACAAAAAACCTCCAGAAATGTCAGCGGAGCAAGAACTAGAAGTTAGAACCAATACAATCAAAGCGATTGCAGATATTAATGGTGACGATATAACTCCGTCTAAAGAACATCAGGAACAAGCGAAAGACTTAGCTCGCGAAATGATGACGAACAAGAAACTAAAACCAGAATTTGAACAATACCCAAATGAAACAATGGCTTTCTTAGCCGGACTAGTTGGACAAACTAACTGTATGATTGTTGAGGAACTTGCAGACCTCAAGCTCTTTGTAGTAAACAACTTTGTACAGCTGGTTGCCGTGGCCAAGAATGATAGAGATAAGATAGCGGCCCTTCGGGCAATAGGAGAGATTGATGGTGTCGATGCTTTCAAGAAGAAGACTGAGATTACGCACATTACTAAATCAGGGGAAGAACTCGAGAAAGAGCTCATGGAAACAATCCAGCAGCTCAAAGGATCAGTCATCGAAGGTGAACACCAAATCATAGAAAACGATGATTAGTCAAGAAGACTTAGAGTTACTACAGAAACAAATTCCTAACATGACAGAGAGTCAGCAACAAAAACATCTGACCCTTTTAAAAGAATACAAAAACAATATAGTAAAGACCCAAGGAAAAGAAAACTTCCTGGACTTTATTAAGCACGTCTATCCAGATTATAAAGTAGGAGAACATCATGCAAGATTGGCTAAACTATTTGAAGAAATTGCAAACGGAGTTAGAAAACGAGTTATTGTCAATATCGCGCCTCGTCACGGAAAATCGGAGCTTATTTCCTATCTGGCTCCGGCTTGGTTTTTGGGTAAACATCCAGCAAAAAAGGTTATTATGGCATCTCACACAGCTGACCTTGCAGTTAACTTTGGCCGCCGGGTACGTAACCTCGTGGGCTCAGACCAGTATAAAGACATTTTCCCGGACATCAGCTTACAAGCCGACTCTAAGTCTGCTTCTCGTTGGGGGACTAATTATAACGGTGAGTATTTTGCTATTGGTGTTGGAGGTGCTTTAGCTGGGAGAGGCGCAGATTTGTTCATAATAGACGATCCACATTCAGAGCAAGATGCCAAACTAGGTAAGGGCGATGTGTTTCTTCCCGCATGGGAATGGTTTCAATCAGGCCCTCTACAAAGGCTAATGCCTGGAGGTGCAATTGTAGTCGTGATGACTCGGTGGTCTAAACTAGACTTAACGGGACAGATTATAGACCAGATGACCAAGAACGATGAGGTCGATGACTGGGAAGTTGTTGAATTCCCTGCTATTTTAGAAGATAAGAAGGGAAATGAAGTTCCATTATGGCCTGAGTTCTGGTCACTAGAAGAATTAAAAGCAAGACGTGCTGCAATAGACATACGATACTGGAACGCACAGTATATGCAGAACCCAACATCTGAAGAAGGTGCACTAATCAAACGAGAGTGGTGGAACATGTGGCCCGTTGATGATGAGCCACCTCCATGTGAGTTTATTATAATGACACTTGATGCTGCTCAAGAAGCAAACAACAGGGCTGACTATAATGCATTGACAACATGGGGCGTATTCTTCAATGAAGAAACAAATAATTATGCAATCATATTATTAAATGCTATTAAGGAACGATTAGAATTCCCGGAACTCAAAGAGCTCTGTTTACAGGAATACCAAGAACAAGAACCTGATGCATTTATTGTAGAGAAAAAATCTAATGGCGCAGCACTATATCAAGAGTTTAGAAGAATGGGCCTACCTGTGGGTGAGTTTACACCAGGCAAAGGTCAAGATAAAATCAGTCGTGTTAATGCTGTGTCTGATCTGTTTTCTGGAGGGGTTGTCTGGGCGCCCGACAGGCGGTGGGCTCACGCCGTTATCGAGGAGTGCAACGATTTCCCATCAGGTAAAAACGATGATTTGGTCGATGCCACAACTCTAGCGCTTGCTCGCTTCAGACAAGGTGGTTTTATTAGATTGCCAAACGATGAGGAAGAAAGTACAATGGAGTTTAAATCGCGGAGAGGGAAAAAACTCTATGCCATGTAATAATCCTGAAGATGGAAAAGCTTGGTATGAAGCTAATAAGGAAACAGTACTAGCTAAACAAAAAGAGTTTTATGCTAATAATAAAGAAATTATATTAGAGAGAAATAAAGCTTGGAGAGAAAAGAATAAAGACAAAGTAAAAGAAATAAAAAAGAAGTGGAGTGACAATAATAAAGAAGCACGCAGGTCTCATCAAAAAGCATATCGAGACGCTAATAAAGAAAAGATAAGGGCGAGTAATAAAGAGTATCGCGAAGCTAATAAAGAAGCAATAAAAGAAAAAGCAAAAGCTTATGGCAAAGCTAATAAAGACAAAAGAAATGTAAATTCGGCAAAAAGAAGAGCATTAAAATTTAGAGCAACAATAAGATTGATAGAGCTAGACAAGTTTATTATAGATGAGATGTATAGTCTGGCTGTATTAAGGACAGAACAAACAGGAATCCGGTGGCATGTAGACCATATTGTGCCACTAACTAAAGGTGGGTTACATAAGCCTACTAATTTGCAGGTTGTTCCGGGAAGTTGGAATGAGTCCAAGGGCAACAAAAATTGTGATGTATATAATAGGATAGTACAAAATGGATATTGATAAGGCTTTATACGAAGCACCAAAAGGATTAGACGAAGAAGCTCAAGAAGTTGGGGCTATTGAGATTATCATAGACGACGATGTAATAGAAGAAGCTATGGAAGAAAATGAAGAGCGAGAAGGCTTCGATGATAATTTAGCTGAAGAACTAGACGATAAATATCTTGAAGAGCTATCATCAGATCTACTTGAAGGTTTTAATACTGACGTTGATTCTAGAAGAGATTGGCTTAAAACATATGTAGATGGACTAGAACTTCTTGGCTTTGATATGGAAGATAGATCAGAACCTTGGGAAGGCGCTTGTTCAGTTACTCATCCCTTGATGGCCGAAGCATTAGTTAAATTCCAAGCTGAAACAATGATGGAAACTTTCCCTGCTGCAGGCCCAGTGAAGACTTCTATTATTGGTAGAGAAACGCCTGAATGTATGGAAGCTGCTCAACGAGTTCAAGAGAACATGAACTATCAAATTGTTGACTGCATGCCAGAATATCGCCCAGAGCATGAAAGAATGTTATGGGGATTAGGCTTATCAGGTAATGCATTTAAAAAAGTTTATTATGACCCAGCACTAGAAAGACAGACATCAATCTTTGTTCCCGCTGAAGATATGGTTGTACCTTACGGTGCTTCTAACTTAGAATCAGCAGAACGTATTACTCATGTGATGCGTAAAACAGAACAAGAACTTCACAACTTACAAGAAATGGGCTTCTATAGAGACGTAGAGTTAGGAGAGCCTACACGTGAGATAGACGACGTAGAAAAGAAAATAGCCGAGAAATTAGGCTTTGACGCATCTCAAGATGACCGCTACAAGCTTCTAGAAATGAATGTCAACATAGATTTAGAAGGATTTGAAGATAAAGATGGAAGTAGAAAAACAGGAATAGCGCTACCTTATATTGTAACTATAGATAAAGGCACGACTGAGATTTTATCAATTCGACGCAATTATAATCAAGATGACGAAAAGAAACAAAAGCGAGAGCACTTTGTTCATTATGGTTACGTACCAGGATTCGGTTTTTATTGTCTTGGATTGATACATTTAGTTGGTTCATTCGCCAAATCAGGCACAATGTTATTAAGGCAATTAGTAGACGCCGGGACCTTATCGAACTTGCCAGGCGGGTTTAAGTCCCGTGGCCTCCGTATTAAGGGTGATGATACTCCTATTGGTCCGGCTGAGTTTAGAGATGTCGATGTTCCTTCAGGTACTATTAGAGATAACATTCTACCACTTCCTTACAAAGAACCAAGTCAAGTTCTTGCGGCTTTAATGGAAAAAATTATTGATGAGGGTAGACGCTTTGCTTCTGCTGCAGATATGAAAGTATCTGATATGTCAGCTAACTCTCCTGTAGGTTCTACATTAGCTATTTTAGAAAGAACATTGAAAGTAATGTCCGCAGTAAATGCGCGTATCTATTACTCAATGAAGAAAGAGCTAGGGTTACTTAAGACTTTAATTAGAGATTACACAGACCCTAATTATGTATATGACCCTGCATCAGGAACTCCAGGCGCTAAACAAGATGACTACGATAAGGTTAATCTAATTCCTGTCGCTGACCCTAATGCTGCAACTATGGCACAGAAGGTTGTTCAATATCAAGCAGTTATGCAATTAGCGCAACAGAATCCAGACATCTATGACTTACCAGAACTAAACAAACAGATGCTAGATGTATTAGGAGTTAAGAACGCAGAAAAACTTATACCTAATAAAGAAGATATTAAGAGTGCTGCTCCTGTAACAGAGAATATGAATATTATAAATGGCAAACCTGTTAAAGCATTCTTGGAACAAGACCATGAAGCTCACATTGCAGTACATATGGCCTTTACTCAAGATCCACAAGTACTAGCAATGGTAGGACAGAGTACAAAAGCAAGTTTGATACAAGCTGCTATGGAAGCCCACGTTGCAGAACATATTGCATTCCAGTATAGAATTGAGATTGAGAAACAGCTAGGCGTACCACTACCTCCAGTTGAAGAACCTCTACCAATAGATATTGAAAATGAAGTAGCTAGACTAACAGCTGAAGCTTCAGGAAAAGTATTACAAAGTAGTCAACAGAAAGCTCAACAAAAAGAACAACAGAAACAACAAGAAGACCCAATACTTCAAATGCAAAAACAAGAACTTGAAATTAAACAACAAGAGTCCCAAGCTAAGAATCAGAAGATGATGGCAGATACTCAACTTGAGAAAGAGAAGTTTGAGTTTGAGAAACAAAAAGCTACAGTTGAAGTTCAAAAAGATGTAATGATGGAACAATCTAGAATTAAATCTCAAGAGACTATTGTAGGCGCTAAGATTGGAGCAGAAGCCGAACTGAAACAAAAAGATGCTACAGCCAGAGAAGTATTAGAAGGCGCAAAATTAGGAGCGGCAGCAATTAACAAAGAGAAAGATGTTAAGCTGCGCTTAAAAGAATCTCAGATGCGAAATGATGCTATGGTAAAAGCCCAGCAGAATAACGCAGCTAAGATGGATCAATCCAATAATGGAGATAACAACTAACCGAAAGGAAAATTATGTCACAGACTGAAACGCTCATGCTTCTAGCATCCCAGGTAGAAGAGAGACGCAAAGTAGTATTAGATGATTTGGGACTGGGGGTTCGCGACCACCTAGCATATGTATCAGCAGTAGGAGAAATGGCAGGATACATGCGTGTACAACAATTAATATCAGAGATGATACAAGCAGGAAAAACAGAGGACGAAGCTTTTGAAAGTAGTCCAACTGATAGTGTTGTAAAGATAGACTCAAAAAGAGGGGGTAAATAATGACTATAGCCACCCCGGATAATCAAATAGTCTCCAGTTCTGGAGTACCTATTAAAACTAAAAACACAACTACCACTGTTGGAAAGAAGGTAACTGAAGATGAGGCTAAAGCAAAACTAGCAACTCAACTTCCTGACGTTAAGGGTTACCGCCTATTGTGTCTTGTGCCTGAAGCAGAAGATACTTATGAAGGTGGGATTATTAAATCAGACAAAGTTAAGAGTATAGAAGAAAGTGCAACTGTATGTTTATTTGTTATGCAACTTGGAGATTTAGCTTACCAAGATAAAGACAGATTCCCATCAGGTCCATGGTGTAAGGAAGGAGACTTTGTTATAACTCGTGCTTACTCAGGAACTAGAATTAAGATTCACGGAAAAGAGTTTAGAATTATTAACGACGACACGGTTGAAGCTGTAGTGGATGATCCACGTGGCTACGAACGCGCATAAGGAGAGCAAAGATGGCAGAAATAATAAATGAAATACCAGACGAAGTAGAAATGGAAGGCGAAGAATTAGAGGTAGATTTAGACGCCGCCAAGAAAAACAGTGATGGTAAAAAATCTACTGCAGATGTTGAAAGAGTAGAACAAGAGCCTAAACAAGAAGAATTGTTTATAGAGGAAGAAGATGATACTCCTCCTGAAGATCGAGGCAAAGAACCACTACCTGACGATATTGTAAAAGAGGTAGAGGGAGATACGTTAGAAGGTTACTCTGAACGTGTTAAACAACGCATGGCGCAGTTGAAAAAAATGCATCATGACGAAAGACGTGAAAAAGAGAAAGCTGAAAGAGAAAGACAAGAAGCCGTTACTTATGCACAAAAAGTAGCAGACCAAAACAAAAAGCTACAGACTACACTAAGCACAGGTGAGGAAGACTATATTAAGACTTTAGTCAGTGCCTCTGAAACCGAGCTTAAAATTGCTAAACGTGATTATAAAGAAGCTTATGAATCTGGAGACACAGAGAAAATAGTTGAAGCTCAAGGAGCAATGAATAGTGCTCAAATGAAATTAGCTCAAGCTAGTGGACTAAAACCTCAATATACTACTTCACAAGTGGTAGAAAATAGTGTAGAGTCTAATCAACAACATGTACAGCCTCAAGTTGCTAAACCAGACGCAAAAGCGCAAGCATGGCAAGAAACAAATACTTGGTTTGGTAAAGATGAAGAAATGACTTCATTAGCTTTAGGAGTACATGAAAAATTAGTCAGGAGTGGGTTAAGTCCTACGAGTGACGAATACTATCGTCGTATAGATGAAACGATGCAAAAACGATTCCCTGAAAATTTTGGGGAAGAATCGTTGGAATCGGATAAACCCGCCCAACGCAAAAAACCATCTAATGTGGTTGCACCGGCAACGCGAAGTACCGCGCCAAAGAAAGTACGATTAAGTAAGACTCAAGTAGCATTTGCGAAAAAGTTAAAACTTACACCGGAACAATACGCAAGAGAGATGATTAAATTGGAGAACGCAAATGGATAAGGTAAAAAGAACAGCAAGAGAAACAGAAGTAAGAGAAGAAGTACCACAAACATGGCAACCTGCTTCACTCCTACCGGAGTTTACAAAACAGGACGGTTGGTCATATAGGTGGATTCGAGTTTCTTTGATGAACGAACCTGATAACATGAACGTCTCTTCAAAAATGCGTGAAGGCTGGGAACCGGTGAAGCATTCGGAACACCCAGAAGTCATACTACAGTCAGACCCCAACAGTAACTTCAAAGAAGGTATTGAGATTGGAGGTCTATTATTATGTAAAGCTCCTCAAGAGTTGATGAACCAAAGAAAAGCCTACATGAACGAGAAAACAAGGCAACAAACGGAAGCAGTAGATGCGTCATATATGAATCAAAGTGACCCTCGTATGCCTAAGTTCGCTGAAGGTAATGAAAATGGCCGTCGATTTGGAAAGGGGAAATAAAAATTAGGAGAAACAATCATGGCTACAACAGCTACACCTTACGGTCTTAAAGCCGTAAACCATGTAGGTGGTACACCCTATGCGGGGTCTACTCGCCTATTGCCGATTGCTTCTGGATATGCGTCGAATCTATTTAACGGACAAGTTGTCCAAATAGCTACAGGCGGCACTGTTGAGTTAGTCACCACTTTTGGTGAAGGTGTTGTTGGTGTTTTTGTAGGTTGTACTTACACAGACCCATCTACACAACAACTAACATTCAACAACATGTGGCCTACAGGCACAGTCGCTGCTGATGCGAAAGCATACATTGTCGACGATCCAGATGTAATTTATATGGCACAAGCGGACGGTTCAGTAACTCAGGCTGACTTAGGTCAGAACTCTGCTTTTGCTGCACCTCAATCATCAACAACAGGCGTTTTAATTAACGGTAACTCAACTTCAGCAGTAGAATCTACTACAGCTGCAACAGATACATTACCATTTAGAATCGTTGACTTTGTTGATAGTCCTACTTCAACCGTGGGTGATGCATTTACTGACGTATTGATTAAGTTCAATGCAGGTATTCACTCATATAACAATCCAACTGGAATCTAATTAAGGAGAATAAAACATGGCAATTTCAAGAGCCCAGCTCCTTAAGGAGTTATTACCAGGCCTTAACGCTCTATTCGGTTTAGAATATGAGAAATATGGCGAAGAACATAAAGAGATTTACGAAACTGAATCTTCTGATCGTTCTTTTGAAGAAGAAACAAAACTAGCAGGCTTTGCAGCCGCGCCAGTCAAAAATGAAGGCGCAGCTATTGCATATGATAATGCACAAGAAGCGTTTACAGCACGTTACAACCATGTGACAATCGCTTTAGGATTCAGTCTAACTGAAGAAGCAGTTGAAGATAATCTATATGATTCATTATCAGCTCGTTATACTAAAGCTCTTGCACGTTCAATGGCTAACACAAAACAAGTTAGGGCAGCTAATGTCATTAACAATGGTTTTGATGCAGCCTATACAGGTGGCGACGGCGTATCATTATTTAACGATGCACACCCATTAGTATCAGGTGGCGTTAATAGTAATACACAAGACACACCTACAGACCTTAACGAAACAGCATTAGAAAACGCAGTGATTCAAATCGCAGCATGGACTGATGAAAGAGGTCTATTAATTGCAGCTAAACCACGTAAGTTGGTTATTCCACCAGCATTACAATTCGTGGCTACTCGTATATTAGAAACTCAACTTCGTGTTGGTACTGCTGATAACGATATTAATGCAATGTATACAAATAGCTCTATACCAGAAGGTTATTCAGTAAACCACTATCTAACAGATACAAATGGTTTCTATCTAACCACTGATGTACCTAACGGCATGAAGCATTTTGAAAGAACTGCTTTAACAACTTCGATGGATGGTGACTTCGATACCGGGAACGTAAGATATAAAGCCCGTGAAAGATATTCATTCGGTTGGAGTGATCCACTAGGTATGTGGGGTTCACCAGGTGCATAAGTAGTTTTCATAGTTCTACTTTAAGCACTACCCTGAAAAGCCCGGCTCCTCTCTGCTGGGCTTTTCTCTATCTAACACTCATGAAAATCTTTATTGCGAGCATTTACCAATCAGATACAATTTAGTTGTAACTAACTAAGGAGAACTACTATGTGGACTAAACCCGCTGCTACAGAAATGAGATTCGGTTTTGAAGTAACAATGTACGTAATGAATAAATAATTAATGTTCAAAATGTAATACATGTAATACAACGTTTAAATTTAAGGGGCTTAGGCCCCTTTTTTTGTAGTATAATTATGGGACATATAATTAAAATTTACATGGATCACCAAGATGGCCTCTAATAAAATTCACCTAGGTAACACTAAAATAGTATCTGCTGCAGGAGCTCCTGAAGGTATTGTAATAGCATCGCCGACTAAATCAGGCACTATGGCACTTCTTTCGGATGTTGGAGGGGGCGCGTCACCTGTAGATACTTATACTAAAACTGAAATAGACGACCAACAAGACGCACAAGACGCAGATATTGTTATTAATAACGA
>OJFS01000300.1_pt1 | contig 21204 bp, 22 predicted proteins | sample 1594231 | NCBI WGS metagenome assembly OJFS01 (sample SAMN05416847, study PRJEB24817) | seawater metagenome | isolation source: Sea water | place: Canada:Atlantic | collected 2013-07
GTTTAATTCTTGGAATAATATTTACTGGAATTGATCAAATATTATTTAGAGGAAAATTACCTTTTACCTTAAGACACAAACATGCTGACCACGAAACACTAAAACCAGCAAATGAAATGCCAAAAATTGATTATCCCAAACCAGATAACGTGATTACATTTGATAAAACAAGTTCTGTTTATTTAACAGGAACTAATCATGCTGAAAATCAACCAGTACATTTGCAGCTAAAAGATCCAAACTTACCTATTAATTATACTTTAGAAAAATTTGATGAACCAGCGCAAAGATATTGTCCAGCTGGAGTTTATGAGGTTCAAAATGAAAATGGTGTAAATAAATTTGTCATAAACTCACAAAACTGTATTCATTGCAAAACTTGTGATATTAAAGAGCCTTCTCAAAATATTACATGGGTAACACCAGAGGGAAGTGGTGGACCTAAATATGGAAATATGTAATTAGAAAGATAAGATTAGCCCAATAGTAAACAGCACAGAAACTATCAATCCTAAAAAAACTAAGTTTGTTAAAGTTTCTTTTGCTCTAACTTTTCTAGCTCTGTTTAAAAGTACATTAATATCTACTCTTCCTGATGATGAAACTTCCTCGCTATTATTGGGGGTCTGTAAAGGAGGAAGATCATTTACTTCTGTAGAAATTACTTTTTCTGAACTCATGTATAATGAATACTAACTTTTAAAAAAATTGAAATAATCCTGTTGTCCAAAATGGGTTGACTATTATATATCAATTGTCCAATATGGGTTTTTAAAATTATGAAACCTATACCAAGTATATCATCTCAAATTGATGAAAAAATAATCTTCAAAGTAATTGATAAACACTTTAGTAGATTGGCACCATATTATTACAAATGGATAAACAGTTGGTTGATTGGGGCCTACGAAAATTTTGGAAATATAGATAAATATATAATCTTAATTTACATAATTAACCAAGATTTTATATTCTTCAGAAAAAATGGGTTAATAGTTGATTATGATACATTCTATAAGGATAAAACATTAGAAGTAGCAAAAATTAATATCAGCAAAATTTCAAAAGATCTTCAAATACCAAAAGAGAGTGTAAGAAGAAAAGTTGAAGAACTAGAAAAAGCAGAGATAATTAAAAGAAAAGGTAAACAAATTTTTGTAAATAGAGCAGCAATTCCTGTAGTTCAAGCAAATTTAACTTTAAAAAATATGAGTGTTTTATTGTGTGAGTTTAATAAAATTCTTAAAGAAGAAGATATTGTTGAAGTAGCTTACCCAACTACAGAAATTTCAGATTCAATTAAAAAAAACTTTTCTTTTGTTTGGTATCAATTTTATAAGTTCTTATTCACATTTACTAACAGATGCAGAAAAGAAGTTGGAGACTTAGAAACTTTTTGTATTGGACTTTTAGTTTTAGTTAACTCAGCTGATAACAAAAACTTTAAAATAAAAGATTTAACTAGAAAAAAATATACGACTTCAATTCAAGGCTCTGATGATAGAGGAGTTAATACAATGTCTATTTCTGATGTAACAGGAATTCCAAGAATAACAGTTATTAGAAAATTAAAATATTTGATAAAAAGAAATATCCTTCAAATTAATGAAAAGAAGTTGATTACTTTAAATATTTCAGGTGTTGCTTTAGAAGAAATTGAAGAATTACAAAATCAAAATATGAGATCTTTAAGTAATTTTATTTATAGAGCTTTTAATCAAATTAAAATTATAATCTAATTATCTTATCTTGAGATAAACTAAGATAAATCAATAGCATTTTTTTTTAAAACTTCCATAGAAACAAGTTTTAAAGTTTTTTCATGAGTTCTTTTTAAATATACAGGACAAGGTTTCCCAGCATCAGCAGCTCTTGCATACCAACTAGCACAAACACACCAACCATCTCCAGCTTTTAGACCTGGAAATCCAAATTCAGGATGAGGAGTTATTAAATCGTTACCAGCTTCTTTACACCACTCTAAAAATTCTGTTGTAACTTTTGCACAAACTGTGTGAACACCATGATCATTTTCATCTGTGCTACAACAGCCATCTCTATGCCATCCAGTTAAAGGATCGTTAGAACATTCTTCTAGATCTTCACCTAGAACATTTTTTTGTTTATCACTCATTTAAATTTTTGTTGGATTGGGTTGACCTTTGTAGACAACCTCAGGATCAAAAGATTTTTCTTTTTCTTCAAATTTCATTTCAACTTCTCTACCATTTTCAATTGGGCCTAATGGAATTGATCTATAAAAACAAGATCTATAACCCACATGACAGCTTGAACCATCACCAATATCAACAGTTAACCAGACTGAGTCCTGATCATCATCAATTCTAATTTCAGTTACTTTTTGAGTAAAGCCACTAGTTTTGCCTTTGTGCCAAATCTGTTTTCTAGATCTACTAAAATAATGAGCCTCTTTAGTCTCAATGGTTTTTTTAAAAGCTTCAACATTCATATATCCATGCATCAAAACATCTTTAGTTTTTGAGCACATAGTGATGACTGGAATTAAGCCATCATTATCAAATTTTGGTGAAAGGAATTTCCCTTCTTCAATTTCGACTATATTTTCTCTTTTTTTAAACATATCTAGGTGATTATGTAGCATATTGAACAATATATTAAATATTTTAAAAACAATGATTTACTGTATAAACTTGCCTTATGAAATTAGTTGAAGAGACAGATAGCAAAATTTTAGATACCAAAAAAGTTTCTGATAAAGAAGCTGAAGAGGCTTTTAGAACTATTTTAACTTGGATGGGTGAAGATCCTAGTAGAGAAGGATTATTAGAAACTCCAAAAAGAGTTATTAAAGCATATAAAGAATATTTTGGTGGATATGCAAAAGACCCTAATAAAATTTTAGATAAAACTTTTGGAGATGTTGAGGGTTATGATGATATGGTTGTACAAAAAAATGTTTCTGTACAAAGTCATTGTGAACATCATATGGCTCCAATTATTGGAATTGCACATGTTGCATACATTCCAAATGAGAGAGTTGTGGGTTTAAGTAAACTTGCAAGAGTAGTAGAAGTTTTTTCAAAAAGATTACAGACTCAAGAGAGACTTACGATGCAAATTGCTAAAACAATAATGGAATCTTTAGATGCAAAAGGTGTGGCTGTAACAATAGATTCAACACATCAATGTATGACTATGAGGGGTATTAAGAAAGAAAATGCCACAACAGTTACAAATTATTTCTTAGGTCAGTTTAAAGAAGACCTTAGCGTTCAAAACAGATACTTAAGATTTATTAGTAAGTAAATTTCCTAAGGAGGGAAAAACATGTCAGATAATTTTAAAGCCCTAATTGTTAATCAAGAAGGTGAAAATTTTACCCGTGAGATAAAATCAATAGATAGATCATTTTTAAAGCATGGTGATGTTACTGTTAAAGTAGATTATTCAGATTTAAACTATAAAGATGGAATGATTTTGAAAAATGGTGGTCGTCTTGTTAAAGAATTTCCACATATTCCAGGCATAGATTTTTCAGGTACTGTTCTTGAAAGTGAAAATCAAAAATTTAAAACTGGTGATGAAATAATTTTAACTGGATGGAGAGTTGGAGAAGCTTTTTTTGGTGGATACTCTCAGATAGCAAAAGTTAATGCTGATTTTTTAGTTAAGAGACCTTCAAACCTAACTAGCAAACAGGCTATGATGTTGGGAACAGCTGGCTTTACATCTTTAATGAGTGCTTTTGCTATTCAAGCTAGAGAAGAAATTTTATTAGGTGATAAAGTAAATGATGTATTAGTTACTGGAGCTACCGGTGGGGTGGGTAGTGTAGCGGTAATGGCTCTTACTAAATTAGGATACAATGTAACAGCTGTTACAGGAAAAGATTCTAAAACAGATTATTTAAAATCGTTAGGAGCAAAAAATGTTGTTAATAGAGCTGATTTTGACAAAGATCCAAGACCTATTGATAAAGGATTGTGGGATGGTGTTGTTGATACAGTAGGAGGTAAAATTTTAGCTAATGCAATAGCTCAAACTAGATCAAATGGAATTATAGCTGTTTGTGGTAATGCAAATAGTAATGAACTAAATACAAATTTATTACCATTCATGCTAAGGGGAATTAAAGTTTGGGGAATGGATTCAGCAAATTGTAGCATTAAAAGAAGAGAATTTATTTGGGCAGAAGCAGCAAAGCTTGTTGATTTTGAAGTTCTTGAAAAATCAATCTTAACTGTAAGTTTAGATGAATTATTAGAAACATATCCAAAAATTTTAAAGGGTGAAATTTCAGGAAGAGTTTTGGTAGATTTAAATAAATAGATGGATTGGGATAAATTAAAAATATTCCACGCAGTTGCAGAAGCAGGTAGTTTTACTAACGCAACAATAAATTTAAATTTAAGTCAATCTGCAATAAGCAGACAAATTCAATCATTAGAACTGGATCTTAAAGTACAACTCTTCGAGAGACACGCAAGAGGTCTTACTTTAACTGAAAATGGTGAGTATTTATTTAAAACAGCTCGCGATGTAATCAGCAAACTAAAAGAAGTTGAATCTACATTGGGAGATCAGAAAAATAAACCAACAGGTAAATTAACAATTACAACTGTTAGAAGTTTTGGTACTCACTGGCTAACACCTCGTATTCAAGAGTTTATGACTTTAAATCCTGAAATAGAAATTGAATTAATTTTTGATGATAAGGAGTTAGATTTAAGTACTAGACAAGCAGATATAGGTATCTTTATGAGAAGACCTAAGCAGCTTAATTATATTCAAAAAAAATTAGTAGATATTAAATATTATATTTATGGGTCCAATAAATATTTAGAAAAATATGGAATGCCTAAAACAATTACCGATCTAAATAAACATAAATTTATTTCATTTGGTAAAGGAGCACCATCTCCTGTCTACGATCCAGATTGGGCTTTAAAACTTGGAATTAAAGATTCTAAAAAAAGAAAACCAGTAATGAAAGTTAATAGTGTTATGGGTTTACTTTTAGCTGTTGAAGCTGGTGTAGGTCTAGCAGCACTTCCTGAGTATTTAGTTTCAAATTCAAATAATGTAATAAAAGTACTCCCTAATTCAGAAGGGCCCATAACAGAGGCTCACTTTGTCTATCCTCAATCACTTAAGAATACTGCAAGAATTACTGCTTTTAGGAACTTTTTGTTTAGTAAAATTGGTGATTGGAAGTCTTAATTAACTAGACTTATCATTAACATATACCGAGACACCTCTAGAATTAATATCTACATCAAATTTTTTATGTAAAGGTGGGAAGGCTCTTTGCGGACAATCTAATCTATCACAAGTTCTGCAAGATACACCGATAGGAATTTCAGTCGTTTTGTCACTAACATTAATATTTTCAGTGTACACAAAGTCTTTTGCATATTTTGCATCACAACCAAGACCAATTGATAATATACTTTTTGATCGACCAAAACGTCCTACACCTTTTTCTACAGTTCTTGCAATACAAACATATTTTTCACCATTAGTCATTTTACTAACAGCTGCTTGAATTACACCAGGTCGCGTGAATGCAGAATAAACATTCCATCTAGGACATGCACCACCATATCTTGGTATATCAATTCCTGATAATGAAAATCTTTTTGAAATATTTCCAGCCATATCAACTCTTAACATGTGAAAAGGAATTCCAGGTAATTTTGGATCTTGTAAGCATGTTACACGGTGAGCAACTTGCTCAAAAGAAGTTGCAAATGTATTCTGTAATAGCTCTAAATCATATTTTAATTTTTTACATTCAGTATGAAAAGGTTTGTAGGGCATTAAAATTGCTGCACCACAATAATTTAATAAAGCAACCTTAGTTAATTTTTTTGATTCTTCTGAGGGAAAAGGAAATTTTGATAGATAATTATCAATATCTTTCATTGCACCTTCTTGTGCTATCTGAGCTGCTGCATGAAGTTTCTTTGTTTCCAATGAACTATAATCACTTAATAGAAGTTCTTTTTTATTTTTATTATAAATTTTAGAAAAAGGCTTTCCCTCTTCTGGTAAAATGTCTTTAACTGTAATTGAATATTCTTTATTTAAATACTCACATAACGCAATATATCGAGTTCTATTATTTTTTTGAATTTTATCAAAAACTTTATTTGCAAACTCTTCTAATTTTGGAAAATAGTTTTTATGTTGTTGAAGAAAGTCAGATATTACTTCACCAGGAAAAGAATTTTTTCTATTATCAACTATCTTACCTGATATTTTTTCTATTTTATTGATTAGTTCATGATCTTTTTTTTTAAGAATATCTCCTAATCTAACAAGGGCTCTACCGATCTTAGGATTTGTTCCAACAAGGTCTTTAACTTCAGGACCAAGAATATCTAAGTCTTCAAACAATTTATCATCTAGAATTTCTGAAATTGTATTTTCTAAGTTAACATCAGATTTTGATGTTAAGTCTGAGAGTTGGATATTTAATTTTTCACAAACCTTAAGTAATAAATCTCCATCTATTTTTCTTTTTCCACTTTCAATTAAGTTTAAATAACTTGGAGAAATACCCAGATCTTCTGAAAGTTTGTTAGCTTGTAGTCCTAACTGTCTTCTAAAAGCCTTTATTTTAGGACCAATTTTTAAATCAATTTGACTCATAAGCTCTATTTGTAAATTTTGTAAATTTAAATTTACAATAAGTTTCTTTGTTTTACAAGGTTTTTAACGATTTAATTAGATTTTGTAAATTTTGTAAATTATAAAGTTTACATGAACGATAAAAACATAAATAAAAACCAAGAAAGTCAAAGAGAAATTAACGAAAACAACAATCAGAATCAATTCAGTCAATCAGGTATATACCTAAGAGATGATCATTGTGATTGGGGTTCTAGTGGGATGAATGAATTCACTCAAGAATTTAGTGAAAAAAAATAAGTCCTCTTACCGTTAATTTATACACGATTTAATTTTCTTAATACATAATCTAGAAAGACCTACCTATGAGCTCAGAAGCTAAAGTTTCATACGATTTAAAAAGATTTTCAGGAATCAAAAAAGACTACACTTCAGAAGAAGTAGAACGATTAAGAGGTTCTATCAAAATTGAATATTCGATGTGTAAGCATCAATCTAAAAAATTATGGGATCTGTTAAATTCAGAAAATTATATTAATACATTGGGTTCACTCTCTGGAAATCACGCTATTCAACATGCTAAAGCTGGATTAAAAGCAATTTATTTAAGTGGATGGCAAGTAGCAGCTGATGCAAACACTGCTGGAGAAATGTATCCTGATCAATCTTTATACCCATATGATAGTGCACCAAAATTAGTTGAATCAATGAACAATGCTTTAATAAGAGCAGATCAAATCCAGCATATGGAATTACACGATGGTGATATGAAATCAAAAGATAGAACAGATTACATGTTACCAATTATTGCAGATGGTGAAGCAGGATTTGGTGGTCCATTAAATGTTTTTGAGTTAACAAAAAAATTTATTAAAGCAGGAGCTGCTGGAGTTCACTTTGAAGATCAATTAGCTAGTGAAAAAAAATGTGGGCACATGGGTGGAAAAGTTTTAGTTCCAACTGGTACGATGATTAAAAATTTAAAAGCTGCAAGACTTGCTGCAGATATTGCAGATGTACCTTTGATAATTTTAGCAAGAACTGATGCTAATGCTGCAAAATTAATTACAAATGATTTCGATGAAAATGATAAACCATTCTTGACAGGAGAAAGATCTCCTGAAGGTTTTTATTATGTTAAACATGGAATTGAGCAGGCTATCTCAAGAGGTTTAGCTTACGCACCTTATTCAGATTTAATCTGGTGTGAAACTGCAACACCAAATCTTGAGGAAGCAAAAAAGTTTGCAGATGCAATTCATGAAAAGTTTCCTGGTAAATTATTAGCTTACAACTGTTCTCCCTCGTTCAATTGGAAGAAGCATTTATCAGATGCTGAGATTGCAACATTTCAGCAAAAAATTAGTGAGATGGGTTATAAGTTTCAATTTATTACACTTGCTGGATTTCATACTCAAAATATTGCAATTTTTGAACTTGCAGAAAAATATAAAACAGAAGGAATGACTGCTTATTCTAAAATCCAAGAGCTTGAGTTCGCTAGAGAGAAGGATGGTTACACAAGTGTTAAACACCAAAGAGAAGTTGGAACATCCTACTTTGATGCGGTTTCAAACACTATAAGTAGTGGAAAAAGCTCTACAACAGCCATGGCAGGCTCTACAGAATCTGAACAATTTTAATTAGTCTTTACTTAAAATTTAAATATGTTCTAATATTTGAATGATCTTAAGTGGAATACTTTTAATCATTTTCTATATTTCTCATCGATATATTGTTGCTTGGATTATCTATTATAATAATAGTGATAAAAGATTTGGTAATTCTATTTGGCGTTGGACTTATGATTATAAAGTCGTTGGAGAAAGAGATATTTCAGATCTTGATGATAAGCCCTTTGTAAGAAAAAGAAGGATTAGAAATCGGACCATTACCTTAATGTATTGTAATTTTTTTGCTGGTTTTGTTATCTCCTTGTCCTTTGTAAGTAATTTACTTATCCTGATATTGTCTTAATTAACCCTTGTTAACTGCGTCAATAAATGCGATTGATAATCATTCGCAATGTTAATAATAAGCATTCTAAACTAATCAAGGGTAAAGAAATAAAGGAAAAATGAAAAAAATCATACTTATTATATTAACCCTGAGTTTTTTTAAAAGCATGGCTTTAGCTAATGAAGTTAATGTTTTTAGTGCAAGACATTACGATTCAGATATCCAACTTTACAATAAATTTACATCTCAAACGGGGATTAAAGTTAATGTCATATCTGGTAAAGACAAATCTCTTCAAAAAAGAATTATAGAAGAGGGAAAAAATTCCAAAGCTGATCTTTATATTACAGCTGATGCTGGAAAGTTAGGACTTTTCGATTTAAAGGGGATGTTTCAAAACTCTATGTCGCCAGCAATTAAATCTGCAGTACCAGCAAACTTTAGATCTAAAAATTGGACAGGAATAGCTAAAAGAGCACGAATAATTTATTACTCACCAGAAAGAGTAAGTGCCAATGATCTTAATGGAATGACTTATGAAGCTTTAGCTGATCCTAAATGGAAAGGTAGAATTGTTATAAGACAATCTAATAATATTTATAACCAATCCTTAGTAGCTTCCTTAATTGATAATAATGGAAAAAAAAATACAACTGAATGGGCAAAAAATTTGGTTGCAAATATGGCTAGAGACTCAAAAGGTAACGATAGAGCGCAGATTTTAGCTGTAGCAGCTGGAGAAGCTGATCTTGCTGTTGCAAATACTTATTATTATGCACTAATGCTTTCTGGCAGTAAAGGAGCAGAGCAACAAGCAGCTGCAAAAAAAGTATTACCGTTTTTCCCAAATCAGGGTGATAGGGGAACGCACATGAATATTAGTGGGGGTGGTATATTAAAATATGCTCCAAATAAAGATAACGCAATTAAACTGTTAGAGTTTTTATTAACTAAAGATGCTCAACAACATATTGTTAATAATACGTATGAGTATCCAATGATTGAAGGTGTTGAGCCTCATGAATTAATTAAACAAATGGGGTTTAATTTTAAACAAGACCTTAAAACTAAAGTAGCTAATTACGGAAAAAATCAAGCTATCGCATTAGAGATAATGCTTAACGCTAAGTGGAAATAAAGAGGTTATAACACAGCGCACTTTTAATATTAAGTTATTTACCCTACTTGATGTTATTAGTGCGTTGTTAAAAAATGGGTAATAAGATTAACATTTGGTATTTTAGTTCATTTATAATATCTATAATTGTAGCTGTACCCATTATAACTGTATTCAGTAGTTTCTTTGAAACAACTGGAGACTATGTTTCAGTTTTAAAAAATACTTTTCTTTTAGATTATATTTATAATTCATTAATACTTTTGACAGGTGTTTTAACCTTAACTTTTATTATAGGTGTTGGTTGTGCTTATTTAGTTTCATTTTACAAATTTCCTGGCGTTAATTTTTTTAAATGGGCTTTAATTTTATCTTTTGCTGTACCTGCTTATATATATGCATACTCATTAACCGCTTTTTTTGAAAACTATGGAACAGCTTTTTCAATTTTAAAAAACTTATTGGGTGAGGGAAATTATAATACTCATATCCCTAAGTTTGATGGAATGTTAGGTGCAATAATTTCAATATCATTTTCACTATTTGGTTATGTTTATGTGCTAACTAGAGCATCATTTCATTATCAGTCACAAAACTTGCTAGAACTTGGAAAAAACCTTGGTTTTTCAAAACAAAAATCATTCTTTAAAATAATCTTACCATCAGCAAGACCCGCAATAGTTGCTGGTCTTTCTTTGGTTGCGATGGAAACTTTATCAGATTTTGGTTCAGTATCATTTTTTGGCGTGTCCACTTTAACAACAGGAATTTATAATGCGTGGATATCTTTTGATGACCTTACTTTAGCAAACAGGTTATCTTCTTACTTGTTAATTTTTATACTTGGGTTATTTGTTTTAGAAAATTTATCAAGGAAGAAAGCTCAATATCACACATCTTCAAAAGGAGGATTTAAATCAAAATCTGTAATTCAATTATATAATTATAAATCAATTTTAGCGTGTTTATTTTGTATGGTAGTTTTTTTCTTAAGTTTTTTATTTCCAGTTTTTCAAATGTTATATTGGACAATTATTTTTCCAAAACATTTATTAGATTTAAATTTAATTGAATTATTTTCAAATACGATGTTATTGATTTTCTTATCATGTTGCGTATTAATATTATTAGCCTTTATTTCAAACTATGGAAATAGAGTTTCAAAAAGTAAATTTCTAGAAATGTTAAACACATTTTCTATTTCAGGATATGCAATACCTGGAATTATTTTAGCTGTCGCTTTTATAACATTTATTTCATGGCTTGATCTTAATATGATTAATTACCTTGGAACAGAATCAATAAAATCTATTTTTATTGGGTCTGTTTTAGGACTAGTTCTAATTTACTTTATAAGATTTTATTCATTAGCAAGCAATGGAATTAAATCAGGCTACCTAAAAATTAATTATTCCATAGATGAGAGCGCTTATCTTCTTGGTTATTCAAAATTTAAAACATTTAAGAATATTCACCTTCCTTATTTAAAGAATTCAGTTTTATTAATAGGTATTTTATTAACTATAGAGATAATTAAGGAATTACCCATTACCTTGATTATGAGACCATTTAATTTTGAAACCTTTGCAACAAAAGCATATATTTATGCTTCCCAAGATTTACTTGAAGCTGCAGCTGCTCCATCATTATTACTTATACTTATTGCAAGTTGCTTTATTTTAATTACATCTAGATATATCCTTAAGGATTAAAATTATGACAAAAAATTTTTTAGAAATAAACAATGTAACATTTGCAGCAAGTGCTCAGAGTAAAGTTAATAATGTTTCGCTAACTATTGAAAATCAAGGTGACATTGTTTGTTTATTAGGACCATCTGGTATTGGCAAAACTACTATTCTTAGAACAATTGCAGGTTTGGAAAAAGTACAATCAGGGAAGATTATCTTAAAAAATAAAATCTTATCATCTGATAAAACTCATATTGAACCTGAAAATAGAAATATTTCTATGGGGTTTCAGGACAATTCACTTTTTCCCCATTATACAGTTTTAGAAAATATAAAATTTGGTGCAGATAGAAATAAAAAGAAGAAGAAAGGTTTAAATTTAAATGAAATAAATAAGCTTCTTCATATCGAGCACATTGTTGATAAATACCCACACCAGATAAGTTCTGGAGAAGCTCAAAGAGCTTCATTAGCAAGGTCTTTGTTATCTAATCCTGATTTATTGTTATTAGATGAGCCTCTTTCAAATGTAGATCAGAACTTTAAAGAAGAAATACAGGTTAAATTAAAGCAAATTTTAACAGAACATAAAATTACAACAATTATTGTAACGCACGACTCTTATGAAGCTTTTTATTTGGGAACAAAATGTGGAATAATTTTAGATGGTCAACTTAAACAATACGACGACCCGTATAATGTTTACCATTTTCCAAACTCAATAGAAGTGGTTAATTTTTTAAATAGAGGTATTTTAATCCCGGCAAAAGTTACTGGTGAAAATAGTCTAGAGAGTGAAGATCTTGGAACAATAACTGGAGATTTCATAAAGCATTATCCCAAAGGATCTGAAGTTCAGCTTTTATTACAACCTGAAGATCTTGAGCATGATGACAAAAGTAATTTAAAATTGGAAGTAGTTGATAGAAAATTTAGAGGTACAAATTTTATTTATACTCTTAAAACTAAAAGTAATAGACAAATACCGGTATTTGTTCATTCACATCACATTCATCAACATGAAGTTGATGAAAAATTTGGTATTAAGAGACCAATTAATATTGATCATATAGTTTGTTTCTAATACAAAATCCTAAATTAAAATGAATAATAGATTTAAAACATTATCTAAGGGGGTTATTGATGTAAGTCCTTTAATGATACCAGTGGTTCCATTTGGAATTATATATGGTGTTATTGGAATGGAAGTGGGTTTGAGTGCTTATATGACATTCGGTATGTCCATTATAATTTTCGGTGGCGCATCTCAAATTGTATTATTGCAATTATTTTCTGGAGGCGCATCATCATTAGTTGCAATCACATCCGTTACAGCAGTAAATTCTAGACATTTACTGTATGGTGCAGTTTTTTCTGAATATCTTTCACACCTGAAACTTAGGTGGAAAATTATTTTATCCTATGTATTAATTGATCAAGCATTCGCTGTCTCAAATATTTATTTTAAAAAAAATAAAAAAAACAATTTTAAACATTATCATTTATTAGGAGCTGGGTTTACTTGTTGGATAATTTGGCAAATTTCAACAATTTTAGGTATAGTTCTTGGATCTGTAGTACCTGAAGAGTTGGGATTAAGTTTTACGATTTCATTAACTTTTCTTGCCTTATTAATTAATGATTTTAGAAAATTTAAAAATGTAATTGTAATGCTAGCATCAGGTATTGTAGCAACCATTGGTTACAATACCATACCATTTCAGGCTTACATTATTGTAGCAACGCTATCAGCCTTATTAGTTGCTACTATAATAACATTAATTGAGCAGAAGAAAAAATAATGCATTGGACAACAATTATTTATTGTGGAATTTTGACTTACTTAACAAGATTTTCTATGATTTTTTTCTTAAAGAAAGATATTTTAAATGAAAAAACAAAAAAAGTTTTGTCTTACGTTCCATCAGCCATTTTCCCAGCAATAATATTCCCCCCTATATTTCTTGATGCCACAGGGTCTATAGATATTGATAGTAATCCTAAGATATTGGCAGCTATAATTGCGATAATTATTGGATATTTTAGTAGAAGTATTATTGCTACCATTCTAGTTGGGCTTGCCTCTTACTGGTTCTTGATTTTTGTATATTACCAATAAAAAAGCCTATATTTACTCACAAAATGTTTCCTAAAGTTAAAATTAACAATGAGTTATTGGGCATACTTTACATGCTTTTGTGTCAGTTTTCATTTGCAACAAATGATGCTTTTGTAAAAAATATATACGAACATTTCGATGAAATATTTGTTTTAAATCAAATAATTTTTATAAGAGGAATTTTTACACTACTTTTTATTCTATTATTTCTTTACATAAAAAAACAATTAGATTTTAAGTTAATTTTTTCATCTACAGAGCTAAAAATCAGAGGTCTTCTTGAATCTTTAGCTGCATTGTTTTTTTTTATTGGTATTGCTTTATTACCTTTTGCAAAAGTTTATATTTTATTAAGTATGGCACCAATTATTTTAACAGCATTTGGTGCAATTTTTTTGAATGAAAAAGTAAGATGGAGAAGATGGAGTGCTGTAATTTTAGGTTTTATTGGAGTTGTAGTGGTTGTTAACCCAGGAAAATTAGAGTTTGGTTATTATTTTATATTCCCTATCTTGGCAGCAATCATGCTTTCAATTAGAGATATGTACACAAAAAATTTTAAAAAAGATTATCACAGTCTTCAAACGGCATTCATGACTTGCTTCGTGGTTACTATATTTTTTGGAATATTAAGTATTTATAAATTTTATGATTTTACCTTAAAAGATATTTTTATTTTATTCATTTCAGCTTTTTTCTTAGCAATGGGTTATATTTTTTCAATTGCAACTATCAAGATTGCACTTGTATCTGTCACATCAACTTTCAGATATTCAGTAATTTTATGGGGTATAATTTATGGATATTTTTTATTTGATGAAGTTCCTTCAACTAACAGTTATATTGGCGCTTTAATCATTGTAATTAGTGGTCTAATTATTATATCGAGACAGAAACAAATTGGGGTTATAAAATAAACCAAAGTGTTGTTAATTAACTTGGTAATCTATATATTAAGACTATGAAAAAATTTTTTATCATATTTTTTACACTGATATCATTTAACACATTTGCTGTAGATAAGAGCACTACTTTTAATAATGAAATTTTTGAGAAAGCACAACTTGATGGAAAAATAGTTGTTATAAATTCTTGGAATGAAACGTGCACAACCTGTAAAGCTCAAATTAAGATTTTAAATCAAGCAGAAAAAGAATTTGAGGACATCCTCTTTTTAAGCTTCGAGCAAGAAAAGGATAAGGCTATTGCAAAAAAACTAGGCATTGACTATTGGACAACAATTGTAATTTACCAAAATAACAAAGAAGTCTACAGAAGTATCGGTCAAATGAATAAAGACAAAATCTATTCTGCTATAAAATCTCTGTAATCATTAGATAACATTGTCATAATTGTATAAAATTAATCGTAGTTTAATAATTTTATTATCTTGTAACTTCTAGGTTTAGGAGTAGATAATCAGAAATTATACACATTTAGTAACACTTATTTACATACTCTATAAAAATGAAAAAAAAGAAAATTGTTAAGGATAGCTATATTGTAAGAACAAAAAAAAGAATACTTAGAGACACAATAGAAACTGAAAAAAAATATACTACTAATTTTAAAGACATTAGAAATTACTTTAAGATTTTTAATAAATCTTTATTTAATAGTAAGTTAAATCCTTTTAACGATGTAAAGATAAAAAGAATAGTAAGAGGATCGGGGCAATGCGTTGAGTATATTTCATATAGAAAAGGTACAAATCTATTTGTGCTTGAGATGATGCCTAAATACAAAAATAAAATGGAATTTTTAAATACTTTATCTCATGAAATGGTTCATTTGTGGCAACAAACGATTAAAAAAGATACTGGCAATCACAATAAATTGTTTTTTAGTTTTAAAAATAAATTTAAAAGATTGAATTTAAAGTTAAGTTATTAAATTTAAATTTATAAATCTAAACCTTCTTTTTTCCAATTTTTAAGGCCACCAATTAAATGAACACAATTGGTAAATTGATAAGATTTAGATAATTGAACTGCTAGTGTTGATCTATGACCATGTGCACAGTAAAATAGAATTCTTTTATCTTTTAAAGCATCTTTGTTTTGTTGAAGATACTCGTTAATTTCTGGAAAACGAACAACCGTACTATTTTTAATCATACCATCTTTATCTATTTCATTTTGCTCTCTAAGATCAATTAAAATTGACTGAGCATCATTTTTAATTTCATTAAACTTTTCAGGGTCAACACCATTATTTACTTTTTGTTTATTAAAATCTATTCCTAATTGTAAATTACTAGGAACTGCAACATCCATCATACTTGGATTAGGTAAATTTAAATTATTCATAATTTCAATATATTGGTCTGCAGAATTTACTTGTAGTCTTGGGTTGAATTTTTTTTCTTCTATTATGGTACTGACCATCTCTCCTTTATAATCATGAGCAGGGTAAACTAATGTTTCATCAGGAAGTTTTAAAAGTTTGTTAAAAATAGAATTATAAGAATCTCGTGCATTTCCATTTTGAAAATCAGTTCTACCGGTTCCTCTAATTAGTAATGTATCTCCAGTAAAAACCCTATCATTCATCAAGAAGCTAAAACTTTCTATGGTGTGACCTGGAGTATAAATTGCCTGTAATTCCAAGCCATCAATTTTAATTGTTTCTTCATCAGCAACTTGCATTGCAACAACATCAGCAGGAGTTTTATCGCCCATTACAGTAACACAATTTGTTTTATCTCTTAGCTCGGCAATACCTGAGATATGGTCAGCATGGATGTGCGTATCAATAACTTTTACTAACTTTAAATTTAGTTCATTAAGAAGTTTAATGTATTGTTCAACATTTTCTAGCACAGGGTCAATAATAAGTGCCTCTCTTCCTTTTGCAGAAGCTATTAGGTAGGTGAAAGTACTTGATGATTTATCAAATAATTGTCTAAAAAGCATATGAATATTTTATCATAGTTTTTTATATTGCATTGAGTAATTATGTCTGATTACGGTGTCTTTTTATAACAATAATTATTTTAATTTCTTAATGGAAAAAATATTTAATAACAAATATTTGGATCAAAAAAAATTAGTTATGGGAGAATTCCATAACTTAGTTTCTAATTTTTCACAGATAAATCAAAATAAAATTAACGATATATCGTTAAAAATAGTAAACAATGCCATTGAACATAAAGCCGCCAGCCAATTTGCAAAGTTAATTCATGAGTTTTCATTAACTAGCAATGAGGGAATTGTCTTAATGTGTTTAGCTGAAGCACTATTAAGAATACCAGATTCCACTACAATTAATGACTTAATAGAAGATAAAATTCCAATAGGAGACTGGAAAAAATACATCAAAAATGACAAAGATTTATTTGTAAATATTTCATCAATAGCTTTTTTATTAACAGGTAAAATTGTCGAAGAAAAACCTGATGAAAGTAAAAGTGCTTTAGGAAAAGTAGTAAAAAATTTATCAGGCCCTTTATTAAGGAGTGCAATTAAAAAGGCTATTAATATATTGGCAAAACAGTTTGTTTTTGAAAAAGACATTAATAGTGCCATTAAATATAGCGATGAAAGCAAACACAACAAATATACTTTTTCTTTCGATATGCTTGGCGAGTCTGCTGTCACATACGAAGATTCAGAGCGATATTATAAACAATATGAGGATGCAATAATTGCTACAGGAAAAAGCAAACATCCAGAAAAAAAAAGTATTTCAATAAAACTATCATCATTACACCCCAGATATGAAAGAAATAAAATTGAATTATTAAAAAAAGAATTGTTTCCAAAAGCACGTAAATTAACAGAACTTGGTAGAGAAAACAAAGTTGATATATGTTTTGATGCAGAAGAAGCTGATCGACTTAATTTATCTTTATTTATTTTTAAGGATATAATTGAAAGTAATTTAATTGATGAGGAGTATAATGGTTTTGGTTTTGCACTTCAGGCGTATCAAAAAAGAGCTTTTTTTGTTTTAGATTGGCTAAAAGAGTATTTGAATAATGTTAATAAAAAGATAAATATTCGTTTGGTAAAAGGTGCGTACTGGGATACTGAAATTAAGATTGCTCAAGAGCAGGGTTTTATTGATTATCCTGTATTTACTAAAAAATTTGCAACAGACATTTCATATTTAGCCTGTGCTCATAAACTTCTTGAGAATGAAAATATTTTTTCACAATTTGCAACACATAATGCTTATAGCATAGCTTATATTAAAACTCTTTTTGAAAATAGAGAATTTGAATTTCAAAAACTTCATGGAATGGGAGATGAAATATATTCTCACCTAGAGAAAGATGAAAAATTTAGATGCAGAGTTTATGCGCCTGTAGGCGGTTATAAAGATTTGTTACCTTATTTAGTCCGTAGACTTTTAGAAAATGGAGCTAATACTTCTTTCATACATCAACTTAAATCACAAAATCTTGATATTGATAAATTAATTCAGTCGCCCTTAGATAAAATAGAAAAATTAGACTATGATAAAATTCCAAAACCTCTTCAAATTTATCCTGATAGAATAAACTCCAAAGGTCTAGACCTTAGTGAGGAAAAAACTATAGAAAAATTAAATTCAGTTATATTAAAAAAAGAAGTTTCAGCATTTTCAATTGTTAATGGCAATGATCTAAAGTCAAATGATATTAACGACATCATATCTCCACAAACTGGAAAAGTAATTGGACAAAAATTTTTTGCTAATAACCAAATAGTTGATAGCGCTATTAAGGGATTAAAGGATTATTCTAGTGAATGGAAAAAATATCCTATTGAGAAAAAAACAGAAATATTTGAAAATTTTGCAAATTTGATTGAAGAAAACATCAATGAAATCATTGAAATTGGGGCAAAAGAGTCTGGTAAAAGTATTAAAAACTCAATAGCCGAAATTAGAGAAGCTGTTGATTTTTGTAGGTATTATTCAAAAGAAGCCAAAAATATCTTTAAGGAGAAAATTTTACAGGGTCCTACCGGTGAATTAAATAAGTATAAACTGATAGGTAAGGGTTTATCTCTTGTAATAAGCCCTTGGAATTTCCCTGTTGCAATCTTTATCGGTCAAACTGTTGCAGCATTAATAACTGGAAATGTAGTACTGACAAAGCCTGCAGAGCAATCTTCTTACGCAGCATATTATATTATAAAACTTTTGCTTAAAGCTGGATTACCGAAAGAAGCTATTGCACTTGTGCTTGGGGACGGTGCTTTAATTGCAAATAAAGTTATAGCTGATCCAAAATTAAAAAATGTAATTTTCACAGGTTCGTTAATTACAGCAAAAATAATACAATCTAATTTACAGAAAAAAGAAAGCATACCTACCTTTATAGCTGAGACTGGAGGTCTGAATTGTATGATCGTCGATAGTTCAGCGTTACCAGAGCATGTGGTTAAAGATGTGGTGCTTTCTGGTTTTGATAGTGCTGGTCAAAGATGTTCAGCTTGCAGAATTTTATGTGTTGAAGAAAATATTTACGAAAAAATTAAAGAAATATTAATAGGTGCAATGACAACACAAAGTATTGGTGATCCATCAGATTTAGCAACTGACATTGGACCAGTTATAGATAAAGAAGCATTAACTAATATTAAAACACACATAAATATGTTTGATAAAGTTTATCAATCTAAATACATAGAAAAAGAAGGTACATTTATTCCACCCACATTAATTGAATTAGATAAATTTACCGATCTTAAGAATGAAATTTTTGGACCCGTGATCCATATGATTAAATATAAGGCTAATGAAATTGATATGTTGGTAGATGATATTAATGAATTAGGGTTCGGTCTTACTCTTGGAATACATAGTAGAATTGATAAAACAATTAATAGAATTGTTGCAAGAGCAGAGATAGGAAATATTTATATAAATAGAAACATGATAGGAGCAGTTGTTGGTGTTCAGCCATTTGGTGGATATGAAAAATCTGGAACTGGTCCTAAAGCAGGTGGCCCTGAATATTTAAAACGATTATGTCATGAGCAGAGTATCTCAAATAATACGGCATCAATGGGTGGCAATGCATCATTACTAGCTGATGTTGAAGATTAAGATTTAATTGTTAAATCTTAAATAAATTTTATCCATATAATAGAGCAATGAAAAAGCTCTTAAAATCATAAATAAACATAATGAAATCCAGATACCACTATTACCCATAACTTCAGTTAATAATAATGACAAAGCAAGATAGGAAAATACTGAAAAGATCATGGCATTACGTAATTCTTTTGTTTGAGACGCACCAATAAAAATACCATCAAATTGATAGCAAAATGATGAAATTAAAGGCATCAGTATTAGCCATACTGCATAGGATGAACTTAGATTTCTAATAGTTTCAATGTCAGACATTAATGCAATGACGTACCCGTTAATGAAAAAGTAAATTATTGAAATAATTAATCCAGTAAGGGTGCTTAAAATAAAAGAGTTTTTAACAATTTTTTTAAACAAGCTTATATCTTTTTTACCTAAGGAATAACCAACCATACCTTCAGTTGAAAATGCATAAGCATCAAGAATGAAAGCTGACAAAAAGACCAAGTTAATAAGAATAGCATTTGCTGCAATATAGTCTTCACCAATTTGACTACCAAGGTAAGTAAACCAAAAAAATGAAAAGGTTAACAATATAGTTCTAATAAATATGTTTAGATTAATATTAAAAATGTTCTTAAGTTTATTGAGATCTATTAATTTACTAATATTGATATTGATTTTAGACATCTTATTTAGATACCAAAATGTATAAATTAGAAAAGTTGTGGATATTAAAAGTGCTGAGAATAAAGTCCCATAAGCAACCCCTTTGATATTTAAATCAAATTTTGAAACTAAAATAATACTTAAAATTATATTTAGAATTGAAAAAAGACCAACTGCTAAACTTGAAATTTTAGTCTTCTGTAATCCAACAAATAAACCAGTTATAATGTAAAGTGTTAACTCACCAGGTGCTGAATAAATTCTTATTTGAAAGTAATCCTGATAAAATTGCCTAGTAGTGTCTGATAAATTAAAAATACCCACACTTAGATTGAATATATAACTTTGTAATAAAATTAAGATCAATGAAATTAGTAAAACAAAAACTAAATTTCGAACAACAATATTAAATATTTCTGTGTAATCTTCTTTACCATAAGCTTGTGAAACTAAACCAACGGTTCCCATCCTTAAAAAACCAAAACTCCAAAAAATCATAGAAAATAAATTAGCAGCAACAGAAGTTGCTGATAAGTATGATAAGTTGCCAAGATTACCCATTAAACCAGTATCAATAATACCAACAAGTGGAATAGCCAAGTTTGCAAAAAAAATTGGAATAGATAATTTTAAAATGTATTTAATGGAGGGGTTTTGCATTTAAGCAATAAACTTCAGTATAGATTTAGCAGGATTTGTTTTCTTAATCCAATCTTGAGGAATACCCTTTAAGCCCTTGTAAGCTGCAAAATATGCACCGACAAAATTAGCACGAGAACAATTACATCCACCGGCTTTAATTGTTTTTATCACTGCAGTCTTAAAACTTTTAGAAGTCATAATCGCATGTATTCCTCCATTAAAAGTACCTGGATAACTACATGCTTTACCAAATTTCTTTACAACAAAATTGTGAGGTTTTGACTTTATCTTTTTAACTTTTTTGATGTTTTCAATAACATTTTTAAAGTATTTATTTTTTATGTTTTTTCTTAAAAAGCTAT
>OJFS01000301.1_pt1 | contig 21197 bp, 18 predicted proteins | sample 1594231 | NCBI WGS metagenome assembly OJFS01 (sample SAMN05416847, study PRJEB24817) | seawater metagenome | isolation source: Sea water | place: Canada:Atlantic | collected 2013-07
CACCTCTCTATTCGTCGGCAGCGTCAGATGTGTATAAGAGACAGAGCTTGGGCGGCTTGGCAAACCAAAAACAAAGACCGCCGCTGAGGGAGCAAAAAGCAATAACTGTGAAAGCCAATTCGTAATTGCCGTACATATCATAAAGTACGCCACCGGCTATGGGGCCTGCGGTCATGCCTAGCATTACGATCAGAGATGAAATGCCCATAATGGTGCCGAAGGACTTAGGTCCAAAATAGTCAGCGCGCAAGGCCACCATGAGCGGACCACGCACGCCCCAAGACAGACCGTGCAGCACGGCGAATGCGATCACCCAACTTAGATCTGTTGCATAAGTAACCGCTAGCAGGCCAAAGCAATGGCCGGCCATACAAATCGTACAGATTATGCGCTTGTCGTACCTATCGCCCAGGTAACCACCAAGGAATAGCCCTGCGGTTTGAATACCCGTCATCAGGGCGAAGACAAATCCAGCTTCAACCGGCGTGTAGTCTAAGCTTCGAGTTAAATGTGGTATCAGGTGGGCGAGCATTGCAGAAACTGTTAGTAGTGATAATCCATGCCCTGCCGAAATCATCCAAAAAGAAGGTTCTCTTACTGCTTGACGCCAAGTCAGGCTGATTTGCGCCACTCGGCTACTGTCGCTTTCAGGTTCGTCAGCGTCATGTTTTACTGAAATGCCATCAGGTATTTCGCCGTAATCTTCGGGCCTGTGTCGAACCAGTGAAACCAAGGGTAGGCCCAAAACCAATACCATGATGCCAGAATAGAGCGCCATATCACGCCAGCCAAAAGCTTCCAGTCCCATCATGACGAAGGGAACGCACAGCCCGCCGAATGAAAAGCCCAGTTGCGACCAAGCGATCGCTTTGGCTCGGTGTAGGTCAAACCAACTGACAATGGAGACCATTAGGGTGGCAAAACCGCCGAGACTTGAGCCTAGGGCTATTAATATAAAGGCTACAAAGTAAGTGGTAATGGAATTTACTTGGCTGAAAACGAAAAACCCGCAGCCGAAAATAAGCGTGCCGATGATTAGAATAAGTCGCGGGCCATATTTATCTACCAGCCATCCTTGTAAAGGCCCCAGTAGGCCGCTTTCTAACCGTGTTAAGGCAAAAGCCAGTGATAAGATGGACATGCTCCAGCCGAATTCTTCTTGTAGGTGAAGGGTATAGCCGCCATAGGAATGCATCCATGTGAGCGCGGCAAGCCACTGTACACCCGCGCAGGCGAGTACAATCCACCAGCCGTAGAAGACCTTACCACTGGGACGAAATAAGGCATTCATCCGTGGTTTCACTTGAGCAAAATGTTGAAACATGGTCGCATCATACGTGATGGGTGCTAAGCACTGATACAATTAACCCCACTCTTAGCGAACAACGGTCTATGAATAAAGCTGAATTCCAACGCTCAATGGCCTCTCAAGGTTTGGTTTTATCTGGCGGCGGCGCCCGCGCTGCCTATCAGGTGGGTTGCTTGCGTCAGCTGTCTAGATCATTGCCTGAGTACCATCCGCAAATTCTTACCGGTGTTTCAGCAGGTGCCATCAATGCGGTTCACTTGGCCGCCAACCAAGGTTCTTGGCGCGACAGCGTAGAAAGTCTGAACGTAATTTGGCGTAGTTTGAGCACCTCTCAAGTATACGAAACGGGCCTTGGTCAATTGCTGAAGAGAAGTATGCACTGGGGTCTGCGGTTGGCCAGTGGCGGCAAACTGGGCACCATGGATATTCGCGGCATGGTGGATAACAGGCCGCTGGAACAATTTCTAATAGCCAACTTAGCTAACAATCACGGCAGAATAGGTGGCATAGCTGACAATTTGCAAGCAGGTGTGCTTCAAGCTTTGGCCATTATCAGCACCAGTTATGCCGATGGTCGGTCAGTGGCTTGGGTAGAATCTAATACAGACAAAATAAACATGGGCAGCCAGGTATCGGCTACGCCCACCCATATTTCTATACAACATATTATGGCGTCAGCGGCTCTGCCGTTATTTTTTCCAGCGGTATCTATTGACGGACAATGGCATGGAGACGGTGGTGTGCGTTTGGCTGCGCCCTTGTCTCCGGCCATGCACTTGGGCGCCAAACGTATTTTGGCGGTGTCGCCTCGAGCGCAGCCGTTGCATTTGCCACCGACAGCGACCAACCAGAGCTATCCATCGCCGGCTCAGGTTGCTGGCGTTATGCTCAATGCCATTTTTCTTGATTTGCTCGACTACGATGCCATTCAAATGGAACGCATTAATGGCTTACTGGCTAATTTGCCCGAGGCCCACTGGGGCGCTTATAGCCCTGTAGATGTCATGGTGCTAAGACCCCAGGAAGACCTCGGTCATGTGGCCAGAGATCATGAAATTGAAATGCCTAAAGCTTTTCGTTTTTTCAAAGGAGGCTTTGCTGGCAAAGATGATCCAAGCGCTGATGCCTTGAGTATGGTCAACTTTGAGCCCGAATATATTGGTCGACTCATAGACCTTGGAGAGCAGGACACTGCCGAGCGCATAGACGAAATTACTGCGTTTCTGCGCGGCAGTTCTGAGTTTATTTCAGCACAAGGAGAGAGCGGGCTATATCAGCCAGAATAATTTTTTTTGCAAGTTTGCTTCGCTATTTGGTAAGGCTAGTTTCTAAAGCTAGCTTTTAAAGCTGGGTTTATAGAGCCGATTTATAGAACTGGGTTATAAAGCTAAATGGCAAAGCGAGGTTGTGCAGCCGGTTGATGTAAGCCAGTTACCTACCTACTTGGGTAGGTAAACTGTTTGTGCAGTTGGCGTAATAAGTAATGGTGCCAGGCCAGTCGGAAAATATGCCGCGTACGCCCACCTGCTGTGCCAGCACATCTAGTACCTCAAGCGTGCGTCCAGGTTTATCCATAATCGGTGCTATGTTCGCATAGAGCCAGTTTTTTGGGTCAACTGGATCGCCAGACTCCATTGTCCATGTGATGATCTCTAGCCCAGCCTGCTTGGCATATTTGGCGTAGTCTGAAGGCTCTAGTGCGCCAGCTTCGTTAAGCTGTATCAGCATTGGCATAGGTGGGCTGATGATATTGATACCTTGAGCCTTAATAGCCTGCATCTCGGCTAGGGTGGTTGTAAAATTCTTTTGCTTGCCGCGAGGGTCTAACCAAACTGTTTGTGGCGCGAACTCGGGATGCGCCCTCAGCCAATATTGCACGTCTCGTATATCAAAAGACTGGGGAAATACTCGGCTAGGGTCTATGCCAAGCTCGGTATATTCTGCGAGCATTTTGTCCGCATAAGCGCGTTGGTCAAATTCTGGCGCAAAGGGCATAGCAACTTCGGCTCTCTTTAGTTCTGGGGTGAACTTTCGTCCCAGTTGATTGATCAGCACAATACTTTCTTTGTGACTGACAACTGTGCCGCAACTCAGTGGTGAATCTACAACGGGGCTTTGCAGCGGCATTAAGTATTCGTCAATGCTGTCGGCCTGTTTATTATGCCTATCGGGTCTGGCGCACAGTGTTTTGAATTCTTTGAGGGTAATGTCGCTGGTGCAGCATTTGGCATTGGCGGGGCTGCCTTTGCTAGCTGGTGTAAAGGGTGTTCTGCAACTCGCTGCTAAGTCGGTTTGGAGAATATTAGTGCTGGTGGCTAAATCGCACTGGGAATGCCTGCACACCAATTCTAGATCTTTGGTAAAGGTGACATCGCATTCAATAACCCCGGCACCCTGGTTGGCTGCGGCAATATAACCCTCGCGGCTGTGTTCTGGATAACCCAGCGGTGCGCCACGGTGGGCGATAGAAAAGTCTGTGGCGTAAAAAGGGCCGCTGCCACAGTTTTGTAATCGGCTCTGTAGTTCACCTTTTGGTAAATCTTTGCTGAGGTCCAATGCCCGAGTGGTTGGGTTGACTGTTCCCACAACGGCGGCAGCATCAGCTTGAGCGCCTGCGCCAACGAGCATAAAAAAGCTCAGGCTCATCATCAGTGATAAGTGCCGAAAGCATGCTCTAGCCAATTGTCGTTTTGGTGCAGACTGATGTTTGCTCATTTTCTAACTGGCCGCAAAGTATTGGCCTACGATAACATGTGGATGCTGTCAAAATGACTATCTCTTTTCGCTGAGATAGTTGGTTTAAAAGGGCACTTTTTTTTTAGAAAGAGACTTATGACAAAGACTTTAGTTTTGCAAAGCGCGCAGCCCCAACGCGCTCAATGGCTGGACACTTGTTTGACCAGTGTTGAGTCGTGGGCAGCACAGGCTAACTATAGCTATCGGTTTATCGGCGATGAACTGTTTGATCAAGTGCCAGATTGGTACATGCGCAAAGTAGCCGGGCGCATGCCCATAGCCTCAGATTTAGGTCGCCTGCTTTGGATCAAAAACCTGTTAGACGAAGGTGAGGCCGATACCGTGGTTTGGCTAGATGCAGATGTGTTGGTGTTTGCGCCGGCGTTATTAAAGATAGCGCCTGTGAGTTCTTGCGTGTTTGGGCAAGAGCTCTGGATTCAAAAAAACTTGTCTAAACGGAGCGCAAAGAGCGGTGAGAAACCACGGCGTCAGAAGGGCAATTGGCAGGCGCGCAAAAACGTTCATAACGCGTTGGCGGCATTTCGCAAAGGCTGCCCGGTACTGCCTTTTTTGATTGAGGTTATTCAGCGCATGATGCGCCGCGTGGACGCAAACTTTATTGCACCGCAAATGATGGGTCCTAAATTACTCACTAACCTACATAACTTGGCAGATTTTGAGCTAATGCCGTCGGTAGGCGCGTTGTCGCCAGAGGTGATTTTAGATCTAGCGGGCAAGTTAGATGGCCGTGAAGAAACGGTCGCGGCAAATTTGCCGGGTGTTAACCGAGGCGCTTTGCAGGCCTTGCTCGCTAAACAAACCGAACCGTTGTTAGCCGCCAACTTATGCACCTCATTACTTGGAGAATTGTCGGCAGACGCTCAGATACAAGAAGAACTGATGATGGCCGCGATAGCAGCGTTGAATGCTCGCCCACAAGGTTTAATGCTCTAAGATTTAGTGCTTTAAGCTTTAGCGGGTGAGAGATTTTACTTGATACCCTTTGCCCCAATACTTTAGGGTTCTGGGTTCGCAAACTGGCCGTATTTAAGGCTAAGTTGAGCAACAGGTTTATTTACAGTAAGGAAAATAAGAATGTCCGATTCAGAACTACAAAATGGTCTTGCCACACTAACTGCAACAATAGGCGTGGCCTCAGAGGCAACAGATTGGTACGAAATTACCCAAGAGCGCGTCAACATGTTTGCTGACGCGACACTAGACCAGCAGTGGATTCACATTGATCCTGAACGCGCAAAAGACGGCCCATTCGGCGCAGCTATTGCACACGGTCAGTTAACGCTGTCTATTATGAGCTTTTTGCCAGGTGGTCAGGGTGTTGGTTTGCCAGCGTTAGACGGCATGAAGTTAGGCATTAACTATGGCTGGAACAAAGTACGCTTTATGTCACCAGTTCAAGTAGGCGCAAAAATCCGTACGCGCGGTAAAGTGATTTCAGTTGAAGAAAAGGGCGGCATGCTTGAAGTAGTTAACGAAATGACTGTAGAGATTGAAGGCACAGAGAAGCCAGCATGTGTTGCTCAAAGTGTATTGCGGGTGGTTTTCTAGGCTATTTTTCAGGCCAATTTTTAGGCTTTTGGAAGCTTAAATTGCATCCGTTGAGAAGCAGTCGCAGGGCTGCTTCTCTAACTCTCTAACTCTCTAACTCTCGGCTTTGCTTAATCCCTTGCCCACCTTTCCCGACCCTCCGCGCCAATTTTTCACGTCACCTCCTTACGCGCAACGCAACCTAGCTGCCTTTCTAATGTTTGTTTTCTATTTGATGTTTTTCTCAGATATTCGATATTTGATTTTCTTAAGTTTGTCTGTTCCGATGAGGGTTGAGGCTTAAATTTGGGGATTGGCAAATGGATATGGGTATTTGTGCGGCGTCGCATATTGGCGACATTGGTTATGTCGTGCGCGCTGAAGAGTTGGGCTTTAGTCACGCGTGGATGGCAGATTCGCAAATGCTTTGGTCGGATTGTTTTGCCACGTTAGCGCTGGTTGCTGATCGCACCTCAAGGATTAATATCGGCACTGGCGTGGCTATTTCCGGCACGCGGCCAGCGCCAGTGAATGCCGCTGGCATTGCAACAATCAACGCGTTGGCACCAGGGCGAACCTTTTTTGGCGTAGGCGCAGGCAACACCGCGCGGCGAGTGATGGGCCTAGCACCGCAAAGAATTGCGGAATTTGAAACCTACCTACAAACCCTCGCGCCATTGCTGCGCGGTGAAGAAGCCATTTACCACCATGACGGCCATGCAATACCTATTCGGCATGTCATGCCGGACAAAGGTTTTGTTAATTTTGAAGACCCAATTCCGCTTTATGTCTCGGGTTTTGGCCCCAAATCTTTGGCTCTGGCGGGTCAGTATGGTCACGGCGCTGTTATGGGGGCGGCATCCTCTGCGGCCGTAACCGCCAGTTGGCATAGCCTCAATGAAGGCGCAAGTAGGGCCAACCGAACCTTGGCCCCCGGCGGCGATTATTACACCACAGCATTGACCACTATGGTGGTGCTAGAACCGGGTGAGGCCGCGGATTCGCCTCGAGTGAAAGCCGAGTGCGGGGCTATGGCCATGGCCAGCGTGCACTATGCCTATGATCAATTTCGCAATTTTGGTCATCAACCACCCAATTTCTTGGCAGAAATTTGGCAGGACTACACCGCATTGTTAGAGACCTACCCGGCGGAGCGGCGGCATCAGCGCATTCATGCAGGCCACAATTGCTGGGTGCTAGAGGAAGAAGAAAGGTTCCTTACGCCCAAGGTTTTGCAGGCCTCAAGTATGATCGGTACCCAAGATCAGCTCATTGAACGGCTGCAGGTGTTGGGCGAGGCAGGCTTGAATCAGGTGATGATTCTGCCAAATTTTGACACGCGTTTTGACGTTATTGAAAAAGTGGCAAAAGACATTATTCCGTATGTATAGAGGCAGGTGGTTAAGCAAAAGAACCCAGTCAATGCGCATAATCTTCTGCAATGATGCCTTAAATCAGGCACTATATTGGCCATGTTTACATATCTAAATCCTGAAATTCGTCAGCGCCTAATCGAGCAAGAAAAACTGGTTCGAGTAAATTCTGAAGGTCAAATCATCGATGTCTCAAGTCCTGAGCATCCGGGTGAGCTGGCCGTTAACGTTATGGGTCCTATCCCCATGCCCATGTCTTTGCCCGGCGTCAATATCACAGTGCAGTGGTACGCGGCAGTGCGTAGTACAGAGCTCCATGGCGTAGAAACCTTGGCCTCGGACCTCATGGCACGAGGCGGACAGCATCTATTTGCCCACCTTGTATCACCCTTGGCAGTGAACAGCGTATTAGTTGTGGGTGAGCCAAAAGAAAATCCATTGGTTCGCGTGCACAGTAATTGCTTAACGGGGGACGTATTCGGTTCCCAGCGTTGCGACTGTGGGCCGCAGTTGGCTGAATCCATTGCGCGCATCAGCGAAGATCCAGCAGGCGGCTATTTAGTCTATATGGCCGGTCACGAAGGCAGAGGAATTGGGTTGTGGGCGAAAGCCGCCACCTATCTTCTGCAAGACGCAGGTGAAGACACTTACGAGGCGAACCGCTCGTTGGGCTTGCCAGATGACTGTCGTGACTTCAGCGATGCAGCAATTTTGCTCAAGCACTTTGTCGGGTTAAAGCCTTTTCGATTGCTGACCAATAATCCGAAGAAGATTGATGACCTTGCGGAGTTCGGTTTGCATGACGTGACCCGTCAGAAACATGTCACAGGCGTTGGCCAATTCAACAAGCGATATTTGCATGCAAAGCAAACTTGGGGTCACGGCTTAGATGATGAGGATTTTCAAACAGAGGACTAGTTCATGAGAAGTTTACTGTTGATCTGGGGTTCTTTAGCTTTACTGGGCTGTCAGCCCTGTCCTCAGAGTACTCAGAGTACTCAGAGTGCTCAGAGTGCTAAGAGTGAACAGCGCGCCCAAAGCGCACACATCGAAAAGCCCAATGCGCTGACAGACGCCGAAGAGCGCCTGCAAACCCAAGCACAAGAACGCCCATCAATTCCCACCCCAGAACTCGCAGCCGGCAACAGCCCTAGCCTCTATATCAATCAAATACAATTTGTTGGCAGCCATAATAGCTATAAGCAGGCAATGCCAGATAGTTTTGTAAAGCAGTTGTTGCAGCTCAACCCCAAAATTTTGAAGAGCCTAGAGTATGAACACGGCCCTGTAGCTGAACAACTGGACCATGGCCTGCGCAAACTCGAATTAGATGTTTTTTACGTCGCAGATGAAAATCAATTTCTTGTAGGCCATGTGCAGCAAATTGATATGAACAGTAACTGCGCCACTTTGCGTATTTGTCTTACGCAGGTCAGCGAGTGGTCAAAAAATAATCCCTCCCACGCGCCCATTTGGATCAGTTTCAACGCCAAAGATGAAGAGATTTTAGGTTTGCCCGACCCGGAGACTTTTACTCCCACCGCCTTCGCCTTAATGGATTCGATCATTGAAGAAGTACTGGGCGACCAACTGATTCGCCCAGTAGAAGTAGCAGGCCTAAATTGGCCGTTACTCAGTGATACAACAGGCAAGTTCATTATGATTTTGGACGAAGGAGGCGTTAAGCGAGATATGTACTACCAGGGCTGGCAGCAGCGCCCAATGTTCACCAGTGCGCCAGAGGGTCATCCGGCAGCAGCGATCATGATTATCAATGATCCAATCAAACAATTCGATGAGATACAACGATTAGTGACAGCTGGTTATATGGTACGCACCAGGGCTGATGCAGACACACAAGAGGCGCGGGACAACGATACAAGGCGCAGAGACGCAGCCTTTGCCAGTGGTGCCCAAGCCATCAGCACAGACTACTATCAACCCGCCACACGCTTTGGCAATGACTATCGGGTGATATTGCCTCAGGCTATACGGTGCAATCCGGTCACTGCACCGGTAGATTGTCGGGTGGCTGGAAGTAATTGATTAGGGCCTAGCTAAAAACACTATGGCTGTTAGACATATCGATCTTTCCCACAGTTTTCGAGTAGTTACAATAATGAGAGGCCGCATACGGCCGTTGGAGGCATACCACCAATACAGCTCTTAATGCGGCTTAATCCTCTACTTAAAACTCAGGTTATAAATGGGGGATTACAATCTCGCATTGCAAAGAACTTAGCGTGAAATCACCCATCCGAAATGCTCCAAAGGCTAAAAATTGACAGATAACGCCGCCATAATTTGCCGACTGAAGCGCAGCGTAAGGCGGTCGAATTGATGGCTTTGTTAGCTCTTATATCGATCCGGGCTAGGATTGTTTTTAATATCATTAATAGCTTCCAAAAGCCTTATAGTTGCATCACCATCAAGCTTTTCATCGGAATACCGAACTTCATACAATCCTTGCAAGTTTGATGGAAGCTTTACCCCATTTTTTACTAATAAAATAAATCGGCGCCCATAAAGTGCCATTGCAGCACCAATTTCTATTAGAACATTTTCGTTTACTAAATTAAATTCGCTTGCTTCTTTATCGATTAGTGTTCTCTCTGCATCAACATGGATAATAGCAGCTCCACAGCTCCTCATATCATCCATAACTTTATCCGGTACAGGCTTAGATACGGATTGTTTCTCTACCGATACAACTGGAATCATCTCACCAAACCCAAGTAATTTTTTTATCGGCTCGATGAAATCTTTATTTTTACCGTGAGTTATAAAAACCTTTCTTGATCTACTATCATCAATACTTGGTTTTGTTTCCTGATCTTTTGTCTCTACAGAATTCGTATTCTCGGTACCTTCTTCGTAATCTTCCTCATCAGGTTCTTCATCTTCTTTAGGTGATACTGCTTTTTCTGCGCCTTGTGCGATGGAGTTCAGGTAAATGTACTTTTTACCCTTGATTGTTTCTATGAACCCCATAGATTCAGCACTTTCTTCAATTCGCTTTCGGACGTCTTCAGCTTGATTATCAGGAACCCCCTTATCAATAAGTACATTCCTAGCAATATCATCGCGAGGAAAAGTATGAGTATCATAATCTTTGAGAAATTCGCCGAATATTCGTGGCTTTAGAAGGGCTTCTTTGCGAGCCGCTAGATCTGCTCCTTCGTCTAGTGGCCTCAATATGGTTCTTGCTAGATCAGTAATCGATATAGAAGAAGACTGTGCGCCCCCTTCAGTTAAACCAAACGCAATGGCAGAACCAGTTATTACTTTCATTTGGCTCCCCTTTGGGTCTAGGTCAATTGCCTTTGCCACATTAAAAGGTGTAGTAGCTTCCCCGGCATATTGCTCCAAAATTGCTTTAGGAATCCTGATCGCTTCGTCTAACGAAGTGCGTGGCACGTCTGATTGTTTTAAGTAACTTCTTTTCTTTCCTGCCATAATTTTATTCCTATTTATAAAAGCAACTGAAAATATTCTTCAAACCCTGTAACTTGGCGAGCTAACATTTGTATTCTGCGCATACGCAACAACATTCAGTGGGATGCGCGTCAATCGGCTGCACCTTTTAAGGCCATTAGTTATAACCAACTAGTGGTCGGGGATACTAGATCCGGCGGATAAGTGGTGCTTTGGTAAACACCAACGGTTTGCCGTGTACGACAGATAGAGGGGTTTACGCAGGCGTCATTATATAAATAGTGGTTATGTCGCTTTGTTTGCTTTGCCATCACTAACTTTATGTGGATTGCCATTGGTGCGTTGATGGGTTTATCTTGAACGCAGGCGCGGCATTCAGTCAAAGAGGGGGTGTTTTTGTCTACCTGATGACCTTGCTGAAAAGTGCTATCGTTTGGCTTATCAGAATAAAGCAGCATGGTCTTTTTCCTCTGTGATAAGGCCTTATGGTGAACTTGGTAGCTGCGGATAATATTCTTACATAGCCTGGGAGGGGTGTATGGACGGTATTCATGATTTAGGTGGCAAGCAGGGTTTCGGCCATGTTGAGCTGGATGCTTCGTCAAAAGAAGGGCAGCATATTCATGGCTTTAACGAGCGTTGGCACGCGGCTGTGTTCACTATTATCAACAGTTTGTTTGCTAACGGCGCTGCGGCGAATACTGATCATTTTCGTCATTCGGTTGAGCGCATTGACCCTATCAATTATTTGAGCGACGGATATTATGGTCGCTGGCTGGGTGGGGCGGAGACTATGTTGGTGGAAGCCGGTCTGCTGACTCAAGATGAAGTGAATAACCGAGTACTAAATAGGGGCTATGAGCTTCGTGAACCTGTAGCCGCTAGGCCCTTGGTGTCACCTGACGTGTTTCCTGGGAAAGAGCGAAATTTTCAGCCTACTGCTCAGCGCCTACCAGCATCAGCCGCCTGCTTTAGTGTGGGTGATAAGGTCATTGCGCGCAGCTTGGGTGGGGCGGGTCATACTCGTCTGCCTAGTTACGTGCGCGATATTCCGGGTGAGATCATCGCTGTTCATGGTGCTTGGGTCTTTCCTGATGCTAATGCACATGGCAAGGGCGAAGACGCTAAACATTTATACACCGTGCGCTATCAAGGCGCAGATTTATGGGGCCCTAGTGCGGAAGCGGGCGTGGTGCTTAACATTGATCTTTTTGAACCCTATTTAAGCGGTGTTTAAGCAGCATTACTTCGGTCTAATGGTTTGGCTGGTGGTTACAAGGCTTGTTTCATTGTCTATCAAAAGGCCACAGAACATGCGGCGGAAAGGGCAGTGAAAAGGCCTTTGAGAGGTCTCGTGAAAGGGCGTACAAAAAGCCTATTTAAAAAATATAGAACTCAGTCTCAGGGGTAACATATGAGTGAAAAATCAGCGGCTATTAGAGCTGAAGCGTTAGAAAGTTTATTAGTTGAGAAGGGCTTATTAGACGCCGCTCGCATTGACGATGTGCTCACTTTATACAACGAGCGGGTGGGGCCTATGAACGGCGCTATGCTGGTGGCTAAGGCTTGGCGAGATGTTGAATTTAGGCAGCAACTGCTGGCCGATGGCACTGCGGCAATTGCGCAATTTGCTTTTGAAGGCGGCCAAGTGGATAAACTGGTTGTGGTGGAAAATACGGCCCAAGTGCATAACGTTGTGGTATGTACGTTGTGCTCTTGTTACCCCTGGGCGGTATTAGGTTTGCCACCCAAGTGGTACAAAGACCCTGCTTACCGGTCTCGTGTTGTGCGTGAGCCCAGAGCGGTGTTAACAGATTTTGGTACGCATTTGCCTGCTGAGCAGGAGGTCCGTGTTTGGGATTCTTCAGCTGAGGTGCGTTACATGGTTTTGCCTGTGCAGCCCAAGGGCTGGGACGCGTTCAGTGAAGATGAGCTGGTCAAAAAGATCACGCGGGACAGCATGATTGGGGTGGAAGTTTTGGCTGAGAGGGCTGGGGAGTAGACTATGAGCAACAGCGTATCCACTGAAATCAGTGAAAGGAGAGAAACCGGTGCCAGCCAAGAGCTGCCGCTGCTGGAAAACTTGCAGCCGCCTATGGCCAATGGTGAGGTGATTTTTGACGCGCCTTGGCAGGGGCGGGTATTTGCCATGGCGGTGGCGTTAAGCGAGCAAGGGGTGTTTGTTTGGGCGGAATTTCAGCAGAGTCTTATTGACGCCATTGGGTTGTTCGATGCTAAAGCTGATGCGTCTGTTGAGGCTGACCAATATCAATATTTTGATCACTTTCAACTGGCGCTTGAGAGTCTGTTGGCGCAAAAGGGCGTTGTGTTGAACGCGGCCCTAAATGAGCGAGAGCAGGCTTTTGCGGATAGACCTCATGGACATGATCATTCTCACGACCACGACCACGACCACGACCACGACCACGACCATTCCCATACTCACGACCACTGATCTATTCGCAGCCTAGGCTGCCGCCACCAGAGCGTCCACACTCTAATACCCACACTACTTGCTCTTACGCAAAATCAGAGCAAAAAAAAGCCCGCGGTTCTCAAGGAACAGCGGGCTTCATCTCTTACTAGTCGTAAGAATCTCTTACATGTTGTAAGGGCTCTTACGTCTCGTAAGCGGCAGTTGCCTACTTATTTACCAACTTATCGTCGATAGCTGTGTAAGGCTGGCCTTCGTACTTACGTACTTCATTACGACCTACTACCATGTGATGCACTTCATCAGGTCCGTCTGCAAGACGCAGAGTACGCTGGCTGGTGTACATACGTGCTAGTGGTGTCCACTGAGATACACCGGTTGCGCCATGAATCTGGATCGCTTGGTCGATGATGGTGCAGACTTTTTCAGGCACCATTGCTTTAATGGCGCTGACATAGTTACGTGCTTCTTTGTTACCCAGGGTATCCATGGCTTTAGCAGCTTGAAGTACCATTAGGCGGCAAGCATCAATTTCGATACGTGCGCGAGAAACTAGCTCGATGTTCTTACCCAACTGGATAATTGGACGACCAAACGCGTGACGTGTGGTTGAACGACGAATCATCAATTCTAATGCGCGTTCTGCTACGCCGATTGAACGCATGCAGTGGTGAATTCTTCCTGGTCCAAGACGAACCTGAGAGATTTCAAAACCACGACCTTCGCCAAGTAGCATGTTCTCTTTAGGAACACGAACGTTGTCAAAGTGAATGTGCATGTGACCGTGTGGTGCGTCGTCATGACCAAATACTTCCATGCCGTCGAGGATGTTTACACCCTTAGCATCGATAGGTACCAAGATTTGCGACTGCTGCTTGTGAGCAGGTGCATCTGGGCTGGTCTTAACCATGGTGATCATGATCTTGCAGCGTGGGTCGCCAGCGCCAGAAATATAGTATTTCTCGCCGTTGATTACCCATTCGTCACCGTCTAGTACTGCTTGAGTACCAATGTTCTTAGCGTCTGAGGAAGGTACGCCTGGCTCAGTCATTGCGAAAGCTGAACGGATTTCGCCATTCAACAAAGGCTTTAACCATTGTTCTTTTTGCTCAGGTGTACCAACGCGTTCTAGTACTTCCATGTTGCCGGTGTCAGGCGCACTACAGTTCAGAGTTTCTGAAGCCAGTGGGCTTTTGCCTAGCTCATTTGCGATAAATGCATAGTCTAGGTTAGAAAGACCTTCGCCTGTGTCTGCATCAGGAAGGAAGAAGTTCCACAAGCCAGAATCTTTGGCTTTTTGCTTTACGGTTTCTAGCAGCTCTAGTTGGCCTTCACCGTAACCCCAATGTTCTTTGCGGCCTTCACCTAAACGAAAATATTCTTCGGTGATTGGATCGACATTCTCTTTAATGTGCTTTTTAACGGCATCTAAGAGTGGTTGAGCCTGTTCCGACATGGTCAGATCAAAAAGATCTGGATTTTCAAGGACAGCTTCTGTCATTTTTATTTCCCCGTGGTTTTCTATATTTCTTCAAAGACTATAACCCAAGAGCTCAATGTATGACATTACAAAGTGCCGCGTGGGCTGTGTGTCTCGGTTTCTTCTAACATTCACATAATATTCACGCTAAAGGTTAGGTTTGGCAGCTCACCTGCGTCTCTTTTAGGCTGCTCTTTTGGCGTCTAATGAGTGCTTTCTTAGCGCCTAACCAGCGCCTAACCAGCGCCTAACCAGCGTCCAGCTCTAAGCTTGGCGAGACGCACTTAGCTTGTCGTCATTTGCCGCCGCCGGCTCTCCTTTTAGCCACATTTGTGCAGCGTTTTTTTGCTGTAAAAAATCTTCAACAATCAGATACAGGCAGGGCACTAATAACAGCGTTATAAAGGTTGCGAACAACACGCCCCAAGCAAGGGAGATCGCCATGGGTAGAAACGGCGCTGTGGCAGGGGTGCTGGTGGACATCAGTGGTATCAGCCCAATAAAGGTGGTCACCGAGGTCAAAATAATCGGCCGAAAGCGGATTGAGGTGGCCTCGAGTATCGCGTCCACCATATGCATGCCTTCACGTCGTTTGCGATTGGCGTAGTCCACTAAAACCAGGGACGCGTTCACCACTACACCGGACAAAGCAACAATGCCAAGGGCAGAGAAAAACATCAGTTGTTCGTTTAACAAAAAATGCCCAACAATGGCGCCCACTGCGCCAAATGGAATAACACTCATAATTACCAATGGCTGCAGATAGCTGCGCAGTGGAATGGCTAGAAGGCCATAAATTACGACGAGTGAAAATAGCGATCCAAGGGCAAGGCCGCCTAACGCCTCGGCTCTTTCTTCTTGTTCGCCACCCAACTCAACATCAATGTTTGGGTAGCGCTTGCGAAACTCTGGTACCAGATCGGTGCGAATTGCCGCGCTGACCTCCTCAGGTGACACAAGGCTTCTGTTTACATCAGCACTGACTACAACCTGACGACGACCATCTTTGCGGTTGATCTTGGAATAGCCGCGACTGACTTCGAAGCGTGCAACAGAATAGAAGGGCACTTGATTGCCATCTGGGGTGCGGATGTACATGTCTTCCAAGTTGCCCAGAGATTTTCGCTCACTTTCTGGAAAGCGCACCATGACTCGAATGTCGTCTTGGCCTCTTTGTACGCGCTGGGCCTCGGAGCCATAAAACGAACTGCGCACTTGCTGAGCTAAGTCGCGCAGAGTTAAGCCAAGGTTGCGTGCTTCAGGTAACAACTCCAGCTGTATTTCTTGTTTACCCGAGCGAAAAGAATCTGCAATGTCGAACACGCCGGTAAAGCGCGTAAGCTGTGCTTTCATATCTTCAGCGGCCCGGCGTAACTCGTCTACGTCGTCGCCGTTGAGCTGATACTCAACCGGTGCTCCGGCAGAGTAGTTGTCGGCGTCGAAACTGAGCTTTACCACGCCTGGAATGCTACCTGCGTATTCGCGCCAACGATTCGCAACAGTTTTTGCGCTGATGTTATTGCGTTCTTTTAAGGGCGCGAGGTCAATAACGATCTCAGCAATATTACTGCGTCCTGCGCTTTGAGGTTCACCCGGTCCGTTTCGGTCAACTTTTTGCCCAACGCTGGTGAGTGCATTTCTTACCAGTGGAGAAGTGAGACCCAACTCCTCGGTCATTTCTAGATTCAGACGTCGGCTTGCCTCCTCTATCTGGCGAGCGACTTTGAGTGTGGTTTCAGCGGCAATGCCTTCGGGCATCTCAATGCCGGCATAGACTCGGTTGCCTTCAACCGCAGGAAAGAAACCAAACACTGCGCGACCACTTGCGATAAGGGCCAGGGCGAGTATGAGAACGCCCAGGCATATGGCAGCGGTGGCATACCGCCAATTAATTGTCTTGCGCACAAATGGCATGTAGTAGTTTTGCGAAAAACGCTCTAGGCCATCTGCTAAACCGCCTTGGAATTTGTTCCACATAATGGCAGCTTTTAGCTTGGGCTCGGTACGGTCTCGGTTAGCTAAGTGGGAAGGCAGAATCAGTTGGGACTCAATAACACTGCAAATCAGCGCAAATATCACCACCCAACCTATAGGTGAGAAGAAATTGGCCATACGGCCTTCAACTAAAATCAGCGGCAAGAAAGCAGCAATGGTAGTTAACACACCAAATATCACGGGTACGCTGACTTCCAAAGTGCCGTCAATGGCCGCATTAATGGGCGACTTACCCATTTGTTCATGACCATAGACGCGCTCGCCGACAACAATGGCGTCGTCAACAACAATGCCTAAGACTAAAATAAATCCCATAACGGTCATGGTGGAAATGGTGATGTCAGTGAAAGGCAGTGCGCCGAGGGTGCCCAGCAGCGCCACCGGAATACCTATTGCCACCCACATGGCGAGCTTAAATTGTAGAAACAGCGCTAGCACAACAAGTACCAACAATAGTCCTCCCCCCGCGTTGCGTGCCAATACAGACATGCGCTCACTGAGCTCTAAGGAGGTGTTAATCCAGACGTCAGTAGACACACCAGGCGGCAGGCTGTCTTGGAAGTTCTCTACCACTTGTTTTGTATCAGCAGCTATTTTGATCAGGTCTTCTTTACCCACTTGAGATACGTTGACCATTACTGCGCGCTGACCATTAAACTCTGCGAGTAAATCGCCTTCTTCAAAGGTGTCGCGGATATTGGCGATTTGATCCAAGGTAACTCGCGTGCCGTCTTTTTGGGTGAGTACCACAACGTCGGCAAACTCATCGCCCCAATAGGCTTGGCCGGTGGTACGGATCAAAATTTCTCCGCCACTGGTTTTAATAGTACCGCCGGGCATATCTAGTGAACTGGCTCGAATGGCATTAGAGACTTGTTCTAAATTTAGGCCGTAAGCGCGGAGGTTTTGTTCTGGTACTTCAATAGAAATTTCATAGGGTCGAATGTATTCAACGCCCACTTGGGAAATACCAGGTACCTGGGCTATTTTGTCTCTGAGTGTTCGAGCAATCTCTTTCAGTTCACGCTCTTCGGTCTCGCCGCTTATTGCAATTTGCACAACTTTACGAGTTAAGGCGAGTTTAGAGACAATTGGTTTTTCAGTTTCCATAGGGAAGCTGTTAATGCTATCAACTAGGCTTTTAATCTCATTCAGAGCTAAAATTTCGTCGGCGTCTTGGATCAGTTCCGCCATAATTGAGCAGATACCTTCGGTAGCAGTAACGTGAATTTTGTCTACGCCTTCTACTCCTTCAATGGCCTCTTCTATGCGAATACAAACGGCTTTTTCTACTTCTACTGGCGCGGCACCAAGGTAGGGCACTTTAATGCTAACTGCCTTAATGTCGAAATTCGGAAACTCTTCTTGGTTAGTTGTCAGTGCGCCAAAGGCGCCACCTAACAGCAGCAGTATCATGAGCAAGTTGGCGGCAACGGGATTGTGGGCGAACCATCTTATGGCTGTTTGCATTTAGGAGCGACTCCCTTCCAAGTCGATATTAATCGGTACTACGCTCATTCCTTCAATGGCCGTTTGCAGAGGCGAGACACAAATGCGCTCTCCTGCTTTAACGCCACTGGCAATAAGCACGTCATCTTGATAAAGGCGCAGTGGCTTGATAGAGCGGAAACGCAACTTATCGTCTGCATCTACTATAAGTATTTGATTGTTGTTACGCAGTGCTGAGCGGGGTAAAACAACAACGTCTTCTGCCGCAAGCCCGTGAATTTCTGCGTTGAGAAATAACCCCACAGATATTGGGTTAAGGGGTTGGTCGTTGGTCACGCGAGCGACTAACTGCACCATGCGGCTAGACACATCAATCTCGGCCTCAGTGCGCACAATTCGGCCTTCCCAAGTTAACGCACGTCCAGCGTACTCAGTGGTTAAAGTCACTTTAGGTTGTAGGTTTGGCTGTAGTGAACCGTTTGGCGACGCAGGTAGGTTTAGATAGGCTAACTGCCGGTCGGCAACGGGTAGTCTGATTTCTACTATGTCATTGGCATATAGAGTACCAATGGTTTGCCCGCGGGAAACAAACTGGCCGATGTCGACACTTTCGGATCTGACAATGCCTGTAAATGGCGCGCGCAGCGTGGTTCTCTTTAAGTTTTCTTCAGCTTGTTCAAAATTGACGGTGGCGTCTTGGAATGCGGCCTGCATCACGCGATAGGTCTTAAGTGCGTTCTCTAACATAGATCTTGAGGTAAGTTTTCTTTCTGCAAGGCTGCGTAAACGGGTGTATTCGAATTTCGCGTGTTCTAATTCAGCCTCAGTTTTACCAAGTGCGGCTTTGGCACGATCACGGTCGTTGCGGTAGTCCAAGTCATCTATTTTTGCCAGCTCTTCGCCTTCCTTAAAATAGCCGCCGCTGACTAAATTGTCAGACATCCAGGTGACTCGCCCAGAAACTTCCGGTATCAGCTGGCTCTCGGTGGAGGGCATTGCGGTGCCTTGGGAATGCACCTTCAACTGCACACCCTGAAATACCGCTTTTGAGACATTAACGCTCACCGGTGTGGGTTGTGCTGCGCTGGGTTCAAGCACCGGCGCTGTGGCCATAAGTGTTGCCGCTCCAAACAGGAAGACTACGACGATTGCTGAAGGAATAATTAGGGTACGCATCATAGTGAGGTGGCCTCCTGGCCGGGTGTGCTTTGGGCTAGGTCGAATGCTGCGGCCATGGTTTCCCGATTGAGTTCTGAGAATGCATCGAAAGCTGCGCGAACTGCGGCAAGGTCTCTTTTTTCTAATGCTAGATCTAGGGTTTTGGCGTTTTGGGCAAAGCGTTGATTGTCCACTTGAGCATAGCCAGCTATGGGCGCCATGCTGGGCGCAAATTGTTCAAATAAGGTGCGCGCAATAATCTGTAGGGGCAGGTTGTGACTACTTTGCAGCATCTTCTGCATAAGCGCGATTCTGGCCAAACTGTGGGCTTCTTTGTTGAGCTCTTGCTTGAAGAAGGCTCTGACGAAGCCGCGTATTTCTTCTATCTCGACATCGCGCCCGGATTTCAGCAGCTGCTCCGCGGCAATAGATACCAGACTGTTGATCACTACTAAGATTTGATCAACTAGATGGCGGTCGGGCAGGACGCCTTGGTTCAACAAATGGCTAATGACATCAAGGCTGGCTTGGTTCGTGTCTTTAACTCTGGCGCCACCAGGTTGCACATCAACAATGCCCAGTTGCTCTAGGCGTTTCATAGCCTCTCTGACCGCGCCTCTATTGGCGTCAAAGCGCGTGGATAAATCTCTTTCTGAAGGCAGGCGTTCGCCCACGCGATAGCGCCCTTGCAGGATATCTTCTGTGAGCGTGTCGGATATTTGGTCGTGCTTTGTTGTCATGGTGTTAGAGCAAGTGCCTTCTATATATTGATCAAATCGCGTAATGCGGCGTACCCATAAAGGGTGCTTCTCGACGATATTTGGTCGGACCATTTTGGTCTGACCAGAAAGGGGCATAATAGCGAGTTTTCGGCATTTCTCAAGAGATTTGTTACGCCGGGTAACAATTCTAGCTCAGCTAAGCGCTATTATGGTGCTGAAAGCAGGGGAGAAGTATTTGCATAGGAAATAGGAAAATCGCTGGCAAGGGTTTTGCGGGCGCTGAGAGGGGGCGGTGCCTTGCTTTTTAGGCTTGCCTCTCCTCTCCTCCTGTTAAAGCGCTGGAGTGCTGGAGTGCTGGAGTGCTGGAGTGCTGGAGTGCTGGAGAAGGCTTTCGTCGACTAAGACTCTACGAAAGCGCGTTCAATCACATAGTGGCCGGGATGCACATTGCGCGCTTCCTCAAAACCGTCTGCCTCAATTACTTCGACAATTTCTTTGAGCATGCTTGGACCGCCGCAAATCATAAAGCGATCATCGGCTACTGTAGGTTTAGGCTGGCCTAAATCTTCAAACAGCTTGCCGCTGCGCATGAGGTCTGTAAGACGCCCAGTATTTTTGTAGTCCTCCCTTGTCACGGTGGGGTAGTAGACCAGTTTTTCACGAATCATCTCGCCCATGAATTCATCGTTGGGCAATTCGTTTTCTATGTAGTCGGCGTAGGCCAGTTCAGATACTTCACGCACCCCGTGAGTGAGAATGACGCGGTCAAATTGATCGTAGATTTCAGGATCTTTGATGATGCTCATAAAAGGCGCAAGACCGGTACCGGTGCTAATCAAATACAAAAAACGCCCAGGTAGCATGTTATCGGGCACTAATGTCCCCGTAGGCTTTTTGCCAACCATTACTTCGTCGCCTACTTTAAGCATTTGCAACTTAGCTGTCAGTGGACCGTCTGGTACTTTAATGCTGAAAAATTCTAGCTCGTGCTCGTGATTTGCGCTGGCAATACTATAAGCGCGCAGTAGGGGCCGGCCTTCCTCGGCGGGCAGTCCGATCATTACAAAGTGACCATTTTTGAATCTGAACGATTGGTCACGAGTTGTACGAAAACTAAATAGAGTGTCGTTCCAATGGTGGACGTGGGTTACACGCTCGGTCATTAGTGCTGCCATGAGATTTTCTTCGCGGTAACTGTCTGGGAAATGTGAGCGCAGAATTTTAGACGAATTAACTAATAAAGCGAGGGTCTATTAGTAACTAGATGGCATATACATAGACGCAAATCTCATTATTGCGCCGTAAATTTGGTTTTTAACCGCAAACATTGCTGGAACTTGCGTTTAGCGGGTGTGATTGGGCTTTAAGGATTTGCCACAAAAGAGTAACCTGCGCGACTGCTGGGAAAGGCAAGCTGTTCACTGGGCATTAGCCGGCACCCTTTAACTACCCTTTGTACTGGAGACTCCTATGAAAGCTGTTGTAAAAACTGATGAATATACTATTTACCCTGTCTCTTATACACATCTCCGAGCCCACGAGACGGACTCCTATCTCG